>OLOW01003194.1_pt1 | contig 10583 bp, 5 predicted proteins | sample 1672801 | NCBI WGS metagenome assembly OLOW01 (sample SAMEA3136725, study PRJEB25190) | human gut metagenome | biome: human gut; feature: human-associated habitat; material: faeces | place: Austria | collected 2013
CCCGAGATCATTATGGCCGACGAGCCGACCGGCGCGCTGGACTCGAAAACCGGCAAGCAGGTGTTCGACACGCTGAAGAAGCTGTCGAAAACAAAGCTGGTCATCGTCGTTTCGCACGACCGCGATTTCGCCGAGCAGTACGGCGACCGCGTGATCGAGCTGGCCGACGGACGCATCGTTTCGGATATCCGAAAGTCGCTCGCGGCGCCGCAGGCGGTCAGCGAGGGCGTGCAGGTCGTCGGTGAGAGCCTTATCCGCATCAAGGGCGGCTATACGCTCACGGCGCGCGACATCGAGATGATCAACGGCTACCTGCAGGCCGCGAGCGGGCAGGACCGCATCCTCTCGCTGGACGGCCGGACGAACGACGAAATCAAAAAACTGGCGCGCATCGACGAGACGGGAAACCGCGAGGTCTTTTCCGAAACGGACGAGGACGCGCTGGACATCAAGCGCTACGGCGCGGACAGCTTCAAGCTGATCAAATCGCGCCTGCCGCTGAAAAACTCGCTGAAAATCGCCCTGTCCAGCCTGAAAACAAAGCCGCTCAAGCTGGTGATGACGATTTTCCTTTCCGCGGTGGCGTTCACGCTGTTCGGGCTGGCGAATACGATGTCCAGCTATGACCGGGAGGCGGTGGAAATCCAGTCGATCATCGACTCCAAGGTGGATTACGCCGCGTTTTCCAAAACACAGCTTGTCAAACGGGGCAGCTACGATTACAGGCTGGACAGACAGCTCAGCGACGCGGACGTCGCCGCGCTGCAAAGCCGTTTTCCCGAGCTGGGGATCACGCCCGTGCTCGGCGCGCTTGACGGCGGCTATTCGATTGCCGAAAATCTCGCGGATATGTCTAAAATCGGGACGGAGACCTATTACAGCTACTACAAAAGCGCTTTGACCGGGTTTGCCGTCATGACGCCCGAGACCCTGGAAAAGCTGGGCTACACCCTGCAGGGACGGCTGCCTTCGGCGCCGGATGAAATCGTCGTGACCGACTACATTTTGGAGCATTTTCTCAAAGCCGGCTATGTAAAAGCGGGTGAAACCGCCTCCGTTTCCGTGTCGGACGCGGACGGCTTAATCGGAAAAACGCTTAAGCTGTATCCCGGCGGGCAGGCTCGGACGTTTACGGTTTGCGGTGTGATCCGCACGGGCTTTGATTCCACGCGTTATGAGAGCTTGAAAAATACCGATGCCGGCAGCGGCACGACCATCATCGATTATATGACCGTGCAGGATTTACAGCAGGTATTGAAAAACAGCTATCTGGCGCTCGGCTTTATCAGCGAGGACGCCTTTGCATCGCTCAAGAGCGAATCGGACGTTCTGCCGGTTTATACGGACGGCTATGCCGCCGCGCTTTACCATCCCGACCTGCCGCTCAGCGCCGCCGGTTATCTGGAGTACGGGAAGGCGGACGGCGTGCAGTACCGCTTGCCCGGGTCCTCCGGCGCGCTCTCGTCGGACGAAGCGCTTCTGCCGCTGCAAACGCTGCTGGAGGCGGAATTTGACCACAATGGGCAAAAGCTGACGGGCGGTATGCTGTTTGAACGCTATGTGAGCGAGGCGCTAGCAGAGCTGGACGGCGACCCGACCGTCGGGGAAGCCATCGCCATTCGCTCCGCCGCGATTGCGCGTATGCTCGGCGACCTGCCGGAGATGGGAAGCGTACAGTTAGAGATCTCGGACTATGCTGCGGGTACCGATGTCTCACATGAATTGCGTGTCGCCGGCTTTTACGCCTCTTACAGCGATGACGCGGCGGATTATGAAAGCGCTTCGGAGGTGCTCTCGGTGCTTTCCGCCAACGGCGGCTCCGGCTATGCCGTGCTGGCCGACGGCGCGGCGGAAGCGCTCGGCCTCCAGCGGGACGGCCTGTACGCGACGGCGGTCGGCGCTATGCCCGAGGACCGCGAGGGGATTGAGGCGCTCGTGCGCTTTTCCATTGAGGAGGATTCCGACGGCGCGGCGTATCCGCTCGGCAACAACGTTTCGTATGTGCTCGCGCAAATTGACAGCATCCTTACGGAGCTGGCCGACGTGTTCCTCTATATCGGCATCGCCTTCGCCGTTTTCTCGGCGCTGATGCTGATGAACTTCATTTCCTCGAGCATCAGTGCCAAAAAGCATGAGATCGGCATCCTGCGCGCCGTCGGCGCACGGGGAAGCGACGTGTTCGGCATTTTCTTCAACGAAAGCATGATCATCGCGCTGATCAACTGGGTGATCTCCACGCTGTTCGTATTCCTCAGCGTGGCGGGGATCAACTACTTCTTCCGCACCGAGTTCAATCTCGCGATCACCGTGCTGGTCTTCGGCGTCCTGCAAATGCTGCTGATTCTTGCCGTATCGGCTCTGACGGCCTTTATCGCCAGCGTGATTCCCGTAACAAAAATCTCCCGCAAAAAGCCGATCGACGCCATCCGCAAGCGCTGACGGCAGAAAAACAGACGGGGCGTTTCTCTTCTGCTCGATAAGGATGTTAAGAGCAGAGGGAACCGGCATAAGGAAAAGCAAAGGGCAGGTGAAAACACCTGCCCTTACTTTTTGAGGTCAATATCCATCATACTAAGAGTGAGGCGGGAAACTGCGGCAGAGAACAAGCGGTGGAGAACAAAGAGGGAAACAAGTAACGCGGAAGAACGGAGAGACAGTAGAAACGGACGGAGACATGCAGAGACAACCGGCCTCGCCGCCTGACGAAACTTCGAACCTTTCGTCGGGCGGGCCACTGCGGGCGGCACTCCCATATTTGGGGGCGCCGCTTTTTTTGCGTTTATTGAGTGTTATCAGTATTCGTCATACTAAAGATGGAGCTTGAAAAGACGAAAGGAGTGTGAAAAGCAGTGGCCCACCTTGACGATAAAGAGGCGGCTAAAGGGTTCGAAGAGCGGTGGCCACATCCAGACGGATAATGGCGGCAAACGGTTCGAAGAAGCAGTGACCTGTCCGAGCGAATAACGGCGGTAACTGGTTCGAAGGAAGCACAGCAGACCCGATTAGGCTGTGCGTCTCTGCCGCCGGCCGCGGGAGAGAACATGGGCAGAACGATTACACGCTCGATTTCTGATAAAAAATCGACGGGTAAACGGAGCTGCCAGAGGCAGCGGAGTGAAAAACCCCGCAAAGCCCGTGAAATCGGGAAAACAGCACCGGGAAGTTGTCAAAAAAATCTCGCCGAAACGCCCAACTAATTCCCCGTTTACAACGGGATAACTGCGTCCTTTTGAAAGGAGGCCGGTATGAAACATAAATCTATGGTGCGGCAGGTGCAGGAAACCCTGCATGACCAACTCCGTATTGGAGAAAGCCGCCACGACGCAAAAAAGGCAGAAGCTACCCATTCACCTGCCGGTATCTTCTCTTACCGCACGTTTGAAACGTATATGAAACAAAGCTGCGCCTTTGCCAACTGGGCGAAGGCGCAGTACAAATGCCGGACGCTGGAAGCCGCCCGGCCCTATGTGGAAACCTATCTGCAAAGCGGGGTTGACCGGGGACTGTCCGCCTATACCCTGTCAACCCAAAGGGCAGCGCTGTGCAAGCTCTACGGCTGCACAGCGAGGGATTTTGCCATTCAGCTTCCCGAACGGCGGCGGGAAGATATTCAGCGAAGTCGGAAGGAAGCCGCCCGCGACTACGGCTTTTCCAAAGAGAACAACGCGGATATTCTCGCCTTTGCAAAAGCAACCGGCCTGCGCCGCCATGAATTGGCGGCGGTAAAGCCGGAACAGATCCGCCAAAACACAGACGGAAGCGTGACGATCTGCCAGATAAAGGGCAAGGGCGGCAAGGTGCGGGACATTGACGTACTTCCGGGGAAAGAAGAAGCGGTCTTGAAGTTTGCTGGAAATCCTGCCGGAAGGCCTGTTTTTTCCTCCGTTCCCTCCCACATGGACGTACACGGCTGCCGGAGAGAGTATGCGAATGCCATGTATCACCGCTATTAGGAAAAGCTGCGGAAAACAGAAGGCCGGGATTTCCGCAACCTGCCGCCCGTATGGGAATTAAGACCGGTGCGGAACCCGGACGGGAGCTATCTGAAAAAGCCAGACGGGAGCCGCGTCAAGACATGGCAGCTTGTATCTTCTTACTATCGGTGCAAGAAGGACAGGCGAGGCGTGGTCTACGATAAAAAGGTCATGCTGTACGTCAGCCGCCAGCTCGGGCATAACCGAATTTCCGTCATTGCCGGACACTATCTGGGCAAATGAAAAACGGTTACGGTATAAGGATAGAGGTTATCAGTAAATTTCATTCGCAAACAAGCAAAAAATCTTGTGTACGTGAATTTTTTGTTGTATAATAGAAGATAAACAAAGGAAAGCGAGGCGGCACACGGATGGGTGTTTCCTATAAAAAGCTATTTAAACTGTTAATTGACCGGGATATGAAAAAGAAAGACCTGCGGATCGCAGCGGGGCTCAGTCCGGCCTCTGTCCAAGCTGGCGAAGGACGAATATGTCAGCATGGAAGTTTTGGTCAAGGTATGCCATGCGCTGCATGTGGATGTCGGCGATATCATGGAAGTTTTAGACGATTAAAATGAGGAATGGGGTTTTACCAATGACAGATACAAAGAAGGAACAGGAACGCGCGGAGCTTCACCGCGTGATTTGGAATATTGCCAACGACCTGCGGGGCAGTGTGGACGGCTGGGATTTCAAGCAGTATGTACTGGGGATGCTGTTCTACCGCTATATCTCCGAAAACCTTGCGGGGTACATCAACCGCGGCGAATGGGAGGCCGGAAATACGGAGTTTGATTATACGGCGCTTTCCGACGCGGAGGCGGAAGAGGCCCGCGCCGGACTGGTGGTTGAAAAAGGCTTTTTCATCCTTCCCAGCGAGCTGTTTGAAAATGTCCGTGCCAAAGCGCCGCAGGATGAAAACCTGAACGAAACGCTGGAGGTGGTTTTCCGCAGCATTGAGGCCTCCGCGCAGGGCAGCGCCAGCGAGGACGATTTTAAGGGCTTGTTTGACGATATCGATGTCAACAGCAACAAGCTGGGTGGCACGGTTGCCAAGCGCAACGAGCGCCTCATGAAGCTGATGAACGGCGTCGCCGATATGAAGCTGGGCAATTATCAGGATAATACCATCGACGCCTTCGGCGACGCCTATGAATACCTTATGGGCATGTACGCCTCCAACGCCGGAAAAAGCGGCGGCGAATATTTTACCCCGCAGGAGGTTTCCGAGCTTCTCACAAGGATTGCGGTCTATGGCAAGACGGAGATCAACAAGGTCTATGACCCCGCCTGCGGCTCTGGCTCTCTGCTGCTGAAAGCGGCGAAGATTTTAGGGAAAGAGAATGTCCGGCAGGGCTTTTTCGGGCAGGAAATCAACATCACCACCTACAACCTTTGCCGTATTAACATGTTCCTGCATGATATTGATTACGACAAGTTCAATATCGCCCACGGCGACACCCTAACCGAACCGCAGCATTGGGACGACGAGCCCTTTGAAGCCATCGTCTCCAATCCGCCCTACTCTATCAAATGGGACGGGGACGCCAATCCGCTGATGATTAACGACCCGCGCTTTTCCCCGGCGGGCGTGCTGGCCCCGAAATCAAAGGCTGACCTTGCCTTTATCATGCACAGCCTTTCGTGGCTGGCCACCAGCGGCACGGCGGCCATTGTATGCTTTCCCGGCGTGATGTACCGGGGCGGCGCGGAGCAGAAAATCCGCAAATATCTGATTGAAAACAATTTCATCGACTGCGTGATCCAACTGCCCGACAACCTGTTTTTCGGCACCAGCATTGCCACCTGTATCATGGTGCTGAAAAAATCCAAGACGGACAACGCCACCCTGTTTATTGACGCCTCCAAAGAGTGCGTCAAGGTGACCAACAGCAACAAGCTGACTCCGGAAAATATCGACGCCATTGTGGAAGCCTTTGCAAAACGGGAGGACAGGCAGTATTTCACCCGGCTGGTGCCAAACAGCGAAGTCGCCGGGCAGGGCTATAACCTGTCGGTTTCCACCTATGTGGAGCAGGAGGACACCCGGGAAAAGGTGGATATTGTCAAGCTCAATGCGGAAATCGCCGAAATCGTGGCACGGGAGCAGGTGTTGCGGGGGGAAATTGATAAGATTATTGGGGAAATTGAGGGATAACGTAATGGAAATATATAGATGGTTAATTGACCACGCCGATATTTTAGGACTGTCTATTGACTTTATCGCTCTTATAGTGACTATTTTTCTTACCGTTGGAATTTATAAACTTGAAAGACGGCATGAAAAAGAACGAGAAAAAGCAGAGGAAAAGGCACAGAAATTGGCTATATTTGATGCCGCAAGAGTCTTCTTGATTGACAATGATGAGGAGATTGAGTATCTTCCGTTGGCCGAGATTGCCAGCAAACTTAAATTAAAAAGAAAACATTGCCGAAATCTGATAACACGGTATTTGCGCTGTAATGAACAGCAACAACAAGAAATTCTTCGGCAAGCTAATATACCCAATATTCAAGTTTCAACGATAGAAGTGCAGCATGCACTGGAAGCCTTGCAAAGCGATTTAGACAACTATCATTTTGGAAGAAAAATCCTCTATGATGGAGCAAAATATTTCCACCGTGCATTTGAGAGATGGGCAGATATACCAGTTGATGATGTTAATCCTTATATATTTGAGAATTTAGAAAAAAGTGAATGGCACGGTGAGCAATCGGAGATTGTTTGGAGGCTCTCAAATTGTAACACTGCACTTTATTCTTATATGTGGGATTATCTGCATGCCGAAGAATTAGGGATTGGTAAGGATAAGATCGCTCCTCCTATTGACATGGTATTTCAGCAATGCAATTTAGGTACCTGTGATGAAAGCATTATGACATTCTGGACTATGCGAATTATTATTGATGCTTGTTATACTATCAAAGAACCACAGTATAAAGAACCACAGTATGAAGATATATTCGATGAGACTTTAATTCAAACACAAGAAGATATGTATTACTATACTTTGGCAGTACTATGCCAGACATATGCCACAGGAGGGAAAAGAAATGAACCGGCTAAAGGAACTGATAACTGAACTTTGCCCGAATGGGGTAGAATATCAAGAATTGAATCAGATTTCAGAAATGAAAAGGGGTACATCCATAACAAAAAAGGATATTATAGAAGGGACTACACCTGTAATATCTGGTGGAAGAGAACCCGCCTACTATTGCGATAAGTACAATCGTGATGGTGAAACAATTACAGTTGCAGGAAGTGGCGCTGGTGCTGGATACGTCCAATATTGGGATCGGCCTATCTTTGTATGCGATGCATTTTCTATTCAGGGACATGAAGATGTCAACACTAAATACTTATATTATTGTTTGTCAAATAAGCAAGAATACATATACTCCACTAAAAAAGGTGGTGGTGTTCCTCATGTCCATATTTCCAGCATTGAAAATTTGAAAATCCCCGTCCCCCCTCTGCCCGTCCAGCAGGAAATCGTGCGGATTCTGGACAGCTTTACCGAACTCACCGCCGAACTCACCGCCGAACTCACCGCCAGACGGAAGCAGTATGAGTATTATCGGGATGAGTTGCTGGTAGAGCCAAAAGACGGAATAGAAATGCAGTTTGCAGATATATTTGAATTTCAAAATGGGTTTGCGTTTAAAAGCGCTCTTTTCAGAGAAAGTGGTCATCCTATCCTGCGAATTACAAATATACAAGAGCAACGGATTGGTACTGAAAACTTAGTGTATTTTTCTCCAGATAACTATAAAGAAAACTTGGAATCATTTATTGTGTATCCAGGAGATATAATTGTTGCCATGTCTGGAGCCACTACTGGAAAAATAGGTGTAAATAACACAGATAAGAAATATTACCTTAATCAACGTGTCGGAAAGTTTCGCCCAAGAGAAAATGTGATACACAAGCGATATTTATATCATTTGCTTTTGCAAAACTCAAATAAACTACTTGAAATATCATTGGGTAGCGGTGCGCAGCCTAATTTGAGTTCTGAAAAGTTGAAAAAATTAACAGCAAAAATTCCGCCACTATTTGAGCAGAAACGTATTGCTAATATTCTTGACAAACTCGACGCCCTGTGCAACGACCTCACCAGCGGCCTGCCCGCCGAGATTGAAGCAAGACAAAAGCAATACGAATATTATCGTAATAAACTGCTGTCCTTTAAGGAGAAAACAGTATGAGACGAAAACGAAACCGTAAACAATCAGCGCCGCATCCGACTGCCCCTCCGTTTCGAACGGCTGGTATCGCGCTGCCTAACCATCTGACGGCTGACGAAATGCAGCGCATTCTGGCCAAAGCCATTATCGAGGCGGAAGACATCCGAAAGCAGCGGGAACAGACGCAAAAAGAGCGGGAACGGCAGGAATGGCTCGCTCTGCTTGGCTATAAGGATTATTCCAAGGAATCCCATACGCTGAAACGGGGAATTAAGTGTTTTGGCAATCGCATACAAATGGGTTTGAGGATTTTGCGGCTATCAAAGAGAAAAATAAAAGGAGACCGTGCAACTGTTTCCTTGCTGAAAACATTGTTGAGCGGCTTTTTCACGGCTATTCGCTGGGCACTTATCGGAGTTTCCCTGATTTGCTTTGCCTATGTACCCTTGCAATACGTTGCCGCTGAATCGTCGCCGCAGCCGTGGTATATAAATGTACTTTTGCTCGTCATTGCCGTTTTCTCATGGATGATCGCACGTATTCTGAAAATAGCCGCTGCTGAAATGGACAGACTGGAGGACCGCAATTATTTGTTGGGGATTTTTGCTTCGGTTACCTCCGTGATCTCGATTGTTCTTGCAATTATTGCCGTTGTGAAAGGATGAGAAGCCATGTCATATTATAACATCGTTGCCCAAACAATCGAAAGCACCGTTGTGGCGGAGTATACGCCGCTGCCGCGCCAGTCAGACGCCTACCAGAGCGAGGCGGCGCTGGAAAAGGAGTTTATCAGCCTGCTGACAGCGCAGGGCTATGAGTATCTTGCCATTCACGACGAAAAGGCGCTGATTACCAACCTGCGCAAACAGTTGGAGTTGCTCAACAGCTATGTTTTTTCCGACAGCGAATGGGAACAGTTTTTCTCTGAATGTATCGCGGGGAAAAACGATGGGATTGTGGAGAAAACCCGCCGGATTCAGGACGATTATATCCAGATCCTCCGCAGGGACAACGGCTCCACGAAAAACATCTATCTGCTGGATAAAAGGAACATCCACAACAACCGCCTGCAGGTCGTCAACCAGTATACGACTGCGGAAGGAACCCATAAGAACCGCTATGATGTAACGGTTCTGGTCAACGGCCTGCCTATGGTACATATTGAACTTAAACGCCGGGGCGTCGCCATCCGGGAGGCGTTCAACCAGATCAACCGCTACCAGCGGGAGAGCTTCTGGGCGGCCTCAGGGCTTTTTGAGTATGTGCAGATTTTTGTCATTTCCAACGGCACCAATACCAAGTATTATTCCAACAGTACCCGTTTCAACCATATCCGGGAGGCGGCAGCCTCCGGGAAAAGCGGCAAGGGAAAAACCAGCCACAGCTTTGAGTTTACCTCCTTCTGGGCGGATGCACAAAACCGCATCATTCCGGATTTGATGGATTTTACGAAAACCTTTTTCTCCAAGCATACGCTGCTGAACCTGTTGACCCGGTACTGCGTTTTCACAGCAGAAAACATGCTGTTGGTCATGCGTCCCTACCAAATTGCCGCAACGGAACAGATTTTAAGCAAGCTGGAGATTGCAAACAATTATAAAACCTATGGAAGCATTGCCGGCGGCGGATATATCTGGCACACCACCGGCAGTGGCAAAACCCTGACGTCCTTTAAAACGGCGCAGCTAGCTTCCAAGCTGCCCTACATCGACAAGGTCCTTTTTGTGGTGGACCGGAAGGACCTGGACTACCAGACCATGAAGGAATACGACCGCTTTGAAAAGGGGGCGGCCAACAGCAACACCTCCACCGCTGTATTACAGCGGCAGCTGGAGGACAGGGAGCGCGAGGGCAATGAGTATAAAATCATCATCACCACCATTCAGAAGCTTTCTACCTTTATCAAAAAGAATCCCACCCACGCCGTCTACCAAAAACGGGTGGTCATTATCTTTGACGAGTGCCACCGCAGCCAGTTCGGGGACATGCATACGGCGATTACCAAGCATTTTAAGAAATATCATCTGTTCGGCTTTACCGGTACGCCGATTTTTGCGGTCAATGCGCCGCATAATGGAAAGCCTACCATGAAAACCACGCCGCAGGTTTTTGGCGGCGAACCGGACAAGGACGGGAAAAGGGTTCTTCCGCTGCACACATACACCATCGTGGATGCAATCAACGACAAAAACGTCCTTCCGTTCCGGGTCGACTATATCAAAACCATGGACAAGGAACCGGATATTGACGACGAGCAGGTCAAAGACATCGACCGGGAAAAGGCCTTTTTAGCCCCCGAACGGATTTCTCTGGTGACAAAGTACATTCTGGACCACTTTGACCAGAAAACCTACCGGAACCAGTTGTTTTTTGCTTTTAAAAACGGAATCGATTCGGCTGCGCGGGTTCCGTTAATCG
>OLOW01003195.1_pt1 | contig 10582 bp, 7 predicted proteins | sample 1672801 | NCBI WGS metagenome assembly OLOW01 (sample SAMEA3136725, study PRJEB25190) | human gut metagenome | biome: human gut; feature: human-associated habitat; material: faeces | place: Austria | collected 2013
ACCGCCTCCTCAGCCCGCAGCGCCGCAGGCGCTGCCGCCGAGGCCGCAAGCGACGCTGCAGCGGCAAAGGCGGCAGACACTGCGGCCCGCGCCCACGAGGCAGCTGCGCGAGCGCATGAAGCCGCAGAGAAAGCCCAGGTCGCAGCATCTGCCAAAGCCGCTGCTGCTTCCGCCCGTGCCGCCGCAGCCGCCGCACGGGCCCACGAAGCCGCCGAGCGCCTTGCTTCCGCAAAATCAACCGAAGACAAAAGCGCCCAAAAGATGGACAATCAAGCGAGCGTCCAGAGAAGAAGCTAGAAAGAAGATTCCGCCCCATGACCGTCGTCGATGCCCACGTTCACGTATATCCTGAGAAAATCGCGCTCCGCGCCGCTAAAAGCGTGGGCGACTTCTACCAGTACCCCATGTTCAAGGAGGGGTCCATCCCCGCGATGCTCGCCGCCGTGGAGGGCTCGCCCATCACGCACCACATCATCTACTCGGTGGCGACGAAACCCTCCAACGTCGAATCCATCAACGATTTCATCGCGGCAGAGTGCAAAAAGCACCCCAACTTCGTCGGCTTCATGGCGATGCATCAGGACTATCCCAATCCGGAGGCCGAAATCGAACGTGCGATTGGCCTGGGACTTCGAGGGATGAAGCTCCATCCCGACACGCAGAAGGTGAACATGGACGACGATCGACTCATGCGCATCTACGAGCTGATCGAGGGCCGCATGCCACTCGTCATGCACTGCGGCGACTACCGAACCGATTTCTCGCACCCGCGCCGCATGAAGCGCATCCTGCACGAGTTCCCAAACCTCGTCGTTGACGCGGCGCACTTCGGCGGCTGGTCGGTGTTCGACCTGGCTGTCGAGTATCTGGAAAACGAAAACTGCTTCCTCGACATGTCGAGCTCGCAGAAGTTTCTGGGGCGTCGCCGCACGCGGGAGCTCTGCGAAATCTACGGCGCCGACCGCATCCTGTTCGGGTCGGATTTCCCCATGTGGAACCCCTCAGAAGAGTTCGAGATGTTCGAGTCACTCGACTTTCCCAAAGCCGATTTTGAAAAGATGACCTGGCATAACGCCGAGCGATTCATCGGGATGGACATTCGCTAGAAACCTTTTAGGGGCCAAGCTATCACATTCTCGCCGCCACATACAAAGCGGCGGCGAGAATACTCCCACCGCCGCCAACGCGCAGGCTATTCCTCAGCGTCCTCGCGGGGAATCTGTTCCACGCGCACGAGAATCTTGTCGACACGGTGGCGATCCATGTCGGCCACTGTGAACGTCGCCTTCGCGTCGCGACCAGTAAACGACACCGTGTCCCCCTCTTCGGGGATGCGGTCGAACGCGGCGAGCAAAATGCCTGCCGCCGTTTCGCATTCGCTCGCTTCCTCAGGAAGGAAGCCGAGCAGATCCTCCAGGTCATCGATGGAAAGCGAGCCATCAATCAGGTAGCGACCGTCGCCTTTCTTCACAATCTCGTCTGCCAAGCCGTGGCTATACTCGTCGTCGACGCGCCCCACGATCTGCTCCATAATATCGCTCATCGTGACGATGCCCGCCGTGCCGCCGTGCTCGTCAACGACCACGGCGATCTTGGTATGACGGCGCTGCAGCAGCTGCAAAAGTTTCGCAATGGGGATGCTCTCGGGCACCGCGTACAACTCGCGGATGGGCAGGTCCTCCATCGACGCGTCGGCGTCCATCATGAACAGGTCCTTCACGTGAACGAACCCGACCAGATGATCTTTGCTCCCCTGACACACCGGATAGCGCGTGTACTTGTAGCGTTCGGCAAGCTCACGGTTCTCCTCAAGTGAGTCCTCCATATCGAGGCAGGTCAACTCGATGCGCGGCGTCATGATTGCCTCGGCATCCTTGTCGCCCAAATCGAAGATGTTGTCGACGTACTCGTTTTGCTCAGGCTCGATAAGCCCGCTTTCCGTAGACTCGTCGATAAGCAGCTTGATTTCCTCGCCCGTGTACACATCGTGCTCGTTGGCAGGATCGTGCCCGGTCAGGCGCACAACGCCGCTGGTGATGCCGTTGAACAGCATCATGATCGGATAGGTGATGCGATAGAACCACAGAAGCGGGGTCGCCGTCACAAGCGCGTAGCGCTCCGTCGCGAAGATGGCGAACGATTTGGGGATAAGCTCGCCCACGACCACGTGCAGGGTCGTCATGAGGAAATACCCGATTGCGACCGCAATTACCGAGATGACGGCATCGGGCAGGCCGAGCAGAACGAACAGCGGACGAATGAGCGCCGAAATCGCAGGTTCGCCCAACCAGCCGAGCGCAAGCGAAGCAAGCGTGATGCCGAGCTGGCAGGCGGACAAATACGCATTGACGTTCTCGGTGATGGCCTTCGCGTTCTTCGCTCCGCGCTTTCCCTCGTCATAAGCAAGTTCGATCTGCGACTTGCGCACGCGTACCATGGCGAATTCCGCGATAACGAAAAACGCGTTCATCAAAAGGAAGAAGACGACAAGAATCAGACTGGCAGCTATGGACATCGGGTATGCGGGCCTCCTCAGGGCGCGTTTTATTTTCAAGCGACGTTTTTAACCTTGAAGTATGGCATATTCCGCATTCGAGAACGCGTTTGTTGCCATTTTGTTCATCTAGATAGCCAGATGAAGCGGTGAGCGAACGCCTGAGGCACAGACGAGCTGCAAGGGAGCTGCATGACGGGCCATCGGCGCGCGGCTGGCGCGATAGATCGCCAGCCTGGCCACCAACAGGTTGCCCACAGGTCGGCCGCAACCCGCCACACCCCGTCAGCGTCACTCAATCACGATGCGGTCGGTCTGCACACTCGAAATCGCCTCGGGGCACAGGCCGCACCCCAGGCCGAACTCGTACCCCGCCCGGTTCAGCGTCACTTTCCCGCGCTCGGCGGTATAGGGGGGCATGGTCACATCAACATCGAAATAACGCGAGGTCGACCCGATATCGCCCGGCATCACGACTTCGTCAAGCGTTTGGAACGCCGCGTGCATGCGCTTCGAGATTCCCGTGTCGTACATGCCGCCCATCCACACCTCGCGCCCGCGTGAACGCGCCGCAAAGATGAACTTGAGGGCAGCCTCTACACCCCCGAATTTCGCGACTTTCACTGCGAAGCACCGCAGTTCAGGATATGAAAGCGCCTGGTACGCCTCGCGCTCATTCACGAACGACTCATCCAAACAGATGGGCGTGGCGATGGTCCTCTGCAGCGCCGCCAGCCGCGCGAATGCCCGGGCGGTCGACCCACCGCACGGCGTCAAATCGATGGGCTCCTCGATCCACGCGACGTTGAGCGGATCGAGCGCGCGGAGCTCGGCGATCGAGCGGTCCGTAAAGCTCTGGTTCGCATCGAGCGTGATGAACAGATGCGGGTACTTTTGGCGAATCATGCGGACAACGCCCAAGCTACCAGGAGCAACCTTGAGCTTCACGCGGCAATAACCCGCCTTCACGCAGCGCGAGACGGAAGCGAGCGTTTCCTCCACGCTGCCCATGCCGACCACGGCACCCGCCGAAACAGCGGCCTCGCGCGCATTCCCAAACGGCGTCCTCGTCTTCCCGTGCACCCGCTCGCGATGCGCCGCGCGCTCGATCACGTCGTACTCCTCGGCAAGCAAGCGCCCGAGGGGCTTCCCCACAATCTTGCCGTAAAGGTCCCACAGCGCAGGTTCGATCGCGCCGCAAGCAAGCGGGAAGCGCTCCGTCCCCGGAATGGAGGCGAATGCGGCGGAAACCTCCCTTGGGTGGAGAAAAACCTCGTCGATCACCTTCGGCGCGAGCGTGCCGCGCAGTATCTCTATATCCTGCTCGATTGTTTCCGGAAGATACCAGTCAGAGGAAAATGCAACGCATTCTCCCAGGCCAACGCGCCCCTTTGCGTCGACGACCTCTACGATCACCGACTCGCGGAATTCCAGCGTCGCCTTCGCCGTCACAAACGGCTTCTTGAAGGGGATACGCACACGATGCAGAATCACGCGGCGAACATCGAGGCATTCCGAGTAGATTCGCTCGATGGCGGCACGGTCGATCTTGCCGATGCCCTGCCGCGGCAGGCTTTCCATGACGAAGATCTGCTTGGGATGATAAAGCTTCGAGAGCACGCCTTCGAGCTGGCCGTGGACAGAGGCGACAAACGCGCGATCGCTCGGCCGAGAGGGGGCGAGCGGCTTCGGGGCATGCCGTCTTACCTGCGGTTTTATCACCTCGCGACCAAAGCGCGCCGTCTTCACTGGGGAAAGCCTGTCAAAAGCCTGGTCACGACTACCACGTTCGGGAACCTCGCTCGTGCGCTCGATGAACGCCACGGGACGCCGTCCCCACACGGGGTCGGGGGCGCCGAACACGTAGGCGTCCGCCACGCCGGGAATCGCCATGAGCTTGTCGGCAATCTCTGCGGGATAGACGTTTTCCCCACCCGAGACGAACATGTCGGTGGTGCGCTCCTTCACGTAGATCTTGCCCTCGTGGAGCGCCGCCACATCGCCAGTAAGGAAAAAACCATCCGCGGTGAAAGCAGCGCGCGCGTTCAAGTAGTTCGACAACACGCCCGGCCCATGCACCGCCAGGCGGCCGAAACCACGCCAATCGGGCTCGACGATGCGCGCCTGGTAGCCGGGCAGAAGCTTCATACCGCCCGTAAACGACTCATCTATCAGGCTGTTTGCAACCTGACTGCACGTTTCAGTCATCCCGTAGCTCGCATACAGGCGAAGTCCCGCCTCGTGCGCGCGGGCGATGGTAGCGGGATTGAGCGCGCCGCCGCCAAGCAGGATGCAGCGATACGCGGCCAGCGCGGGGCCGCCCCCCTCGACGGCGAGCATGTCCTGCAGCATCTTGTCGACCACGGAGATATGGGTGAAACCGACGCGCGCGGCGTCCTTCAGGATTCGCACCGCGTCGAAGCGCGCATAGAGGCGAAACGGCGTGCGGTTCGTGATACTGCGCACGACCTGCTCGAAGCCCCCAATATGGTACAGGGGAAGTGCCACCTGCCACATGCCACGGCCCCGCACCGAGAGCACGGCGTTGGACGATTCGGCAGCAGCCGTGAGCATGCGCCAGGTCGACGGCACCGCTTTCGGCTTGCCCGTCGTACCCGACGTGAAGAGGACGAGCGCTCGTTCCTTGTCGTTGAACAGGTGCGATTCTCTTTCCGCAAAATGGGTGGCCTCAAAGACCGCATCGCGCTCGGCGCTCATGATGACGCGCTTGCCGCTTTGGAGCCGCGACGCCCCCGCAAGGTCGTCGGCCACGTGGCCCATGAGAGACTCCGCCCGCGCTTCGTCGATGCGACACGCCACGCGAATGCCCGAGCTTTCCAGGTCGAACAGGCGCGAAAGCTTCTCCGCCGATGTGAGGCGATTGTTCAGCACGACGAGCGAGAACGCCCCGTACCCCGCGGCCAGGGCGAGAAAGATGAACTCCGGACAGTTCGGAAGGTCGACCGAGACGCAGTCGCCGCGCCCGACCCCCTTGCTCCGCAGACGACGGGCGATTGCCGCCGCCGTGAGCCTGGCCTGACGATAGGTGTACGAATGCTCCGAGCCGTCGCGCGCGACGAACGTGAAGAAGACCCCGTCGGAATCTGTTCTCACCAGGCTTTCGAACGCATTGATCATCGCGAGCTCGGACCACGTTTCTCTTCGGACGCCGCATCAGCGACTTGGGCGGACAAAGGAAATGAGAAGCGACCTTGCGCGCTGCGCGCGAGGCCGCTTGGCTTTAGGGAAACTTAGGGTACTGAGTGAAATCGGGCGCCCGCTTCTCCTTGAACGCGTCGCGGCCTTCCTTCGCCTCGTCGGTGGTGTAGTACAAAAGCGTGGCGTCGCCGGCGAGCTGTTGGATGCCCGCAAGCCCATCGGTTGCCGCGTTGAAGCTCGCCTTCATGAAACGCAGCGCCGTCGGCGAGAACTGCAGCATCTCGCGCGCCCACGACACGCATTCGGCCTCGAGCTCCTCGAAGGGAACGACCTTGTTGACCAGCCCCATCTCGAGCGCTTCGGCGGCGGAGTACTGGCGGCAGAGATACCAAATCTCGCGCGCCTTCTTCTGCCCCACGACATTTGCCAGGTACCCCGCGCCGTAGCCAGCATCGAAGCTGCCGACCTTGGGACCCGTCTGGCCAAACTTGGCGGTTTCGGCCGCGATGGACAAATCGCATAGAAGGTGCAGCACATGCCCGCCGCCGATAGCGTAGCCGTTCACCATGGCAATGACCGGCTTGGGCACCACGCGGATCAGATGCTGCAGGTCGAGCACGTTCAAGCGAGGGATGTTGTCCTCGCCCACGTAGCCGCCGTTGCCACGGATCTTCTGGTCGCCGCCCGAGCAGAACGCCTCATCCTCGTGGCGGCCGCCGTGGTTCGCACCGGTCAGGATGATGACGCCGATGGAAGCGTCGTCGCGCGCCACGGAGAACGCGTCGTACATCTCGGTCACGGTGAGCGGAGTGAACGCGTTGCGCCGTTCGGGGCGATTGATGGTGATTTTCGCAATTCCATCAGCGGTTTCGTACTTGATTTCCCGATATTGCTTGGCGGATTTCCAAGCTACGTCATCCATAGCTGTCCTTTCGTGGCATATCGTTGATTCGTTGCAGGACGCGAAACAGTTGGCGCGCCCCGCAACGGAGACATCGGCTTCACGACGCCGATTTCGCACTCGGGAGAAAACGACGCCATGCCGGCGATTGACAATATTTGGTTCTGTGTTTTCGCTTCGAATGATTCCTGTTTCGCAAGTTTCTATATCATACCGCGATGAGGTATGTCATGGGGCCGCAGGTTCGGGAGTGCACGATTCGACCACTTCTCCAAGGATCGCGTTGAACGCCTCGGACTGCTCGAGGTGGATGTTGTGCCCAGCAGCGGGAACAACGCGGCACGAAACTGCGCCCTGGGAATCTGCGCGAAGGTTGGCAAGGACCTCGCAGTACTTCGCATCAAGCCTCCCCGCCAAATAGCTAACTGGGACACCGCGCCGAGAAAGCTCACAAAGCGCGCGAATCGACTCGCACCGCAAAGGCATCTGGTGGGCACCCGCCTGCTCGAAAGAGAGCGCGAGCGATTCCGCGTCGTTGGCAAGACGGCCCGCCCGAAGTCGTTCCCGCTGGTCATCGTCCAAGTTGCGCTGACTTTCGAACAAGGGCAGGCCCGCCCACCAGTCCATGAAAGCGGACACCCCTTCGTCTCGCACGCGCGCCGCCCACGCGAAGTTACGCTCGCGCAGTGCTTCACGCGCGGCGTCGTCGGCAGGCCCAAGCCCCGCGCTTTCAAGCACGAGGGCGGATAAGGGAACAGCAGCGGGCATCCGCACCGCATCGCCAGCCGAAGTCGCTGCCGTATCCCGCTGACCGACCCCAGTCACGTCCAGGCGATCAGTTCGATCGCATGGAGCGAAGGCTGCGGAGCTTCTGAGCGAAATGCGACCGAACTGATCGCCGTCCCACAGGTCGCCCGCGACCGCATCCAAGCGGCGATCTCGACCGCGCGGAGCGAAGGCTGCGGAGCTTCTGAGCGCAGTGCGGTCGAGATCGCCGCCATCCCGCAGGTCATCCGCAGCAAGGCACGCCGTCTGAAGCGCCACGCGCCCGCCCATGGAGTACCCAACCAAAACGGGCGCCACACCTGCGTCGCGCGCAACGACCCTACAAAAAGCAAGGAGCGCTCGCGCCTGGAAGCACAGGTCGAAGAAGTCAGGGCGCTCCGCGGGGTCGCCGCCAGCGGAACAGGCGCCCGCCCCATGCCCCGCAAGCTCGAAACCGAAACACTCAGCACCCGCACCTGCAAGCAGCCGCACCGCATCATTCCAGGTGGAAGCCTGCTGCGCGAAGCCGTGAACGAGCACAATCGGGACCGATAGGGCGCCACCTTTCCTCGCATCCGGCGCCGAAGCACGCCACGCCTTCACGCCAAAGCGCATGCCCTCGAAATCGAAGCCGCGCGTCTCCCCCCAAACCTCGCTCGTCACTTCGCCGCCCTTCTTCAGAACCTCGCTTGCCACCTTCGCCGTCCCTCTTTTGCCCCGATGCGGTGCATTCGATCGAATGCACCGCGTCTCTGAAATATTTTAGCTCGATGTGCGTAGGTTTTTGCGAGAGGTGCCCGAAGATGTGAAGGGCTGAAAATACCGCGCCTCTCTGACCTGGCACTATAAAGAGATACTCGCCTGCGTATCGGCAGCGAAGGGGCAAGCTGCCGCAAAACCTGCGCACATCAAGCTAAAATGTCGCGAAGCAGGAGAAAGGACGCATATGCTTACCATCGGATGTCATTTATCGGTCGCGAAGGGCTTTTTGGCGATGGCGAAAGACGCCGTCTCGATTGACGCGAACACGTTCCAGTTCTTCACGCGCAACCCGCGCGGGGGCAAGGCGAAGGCAATCGACCCCGCCGACATGGCAGCGTTCCACAAGTTCGCCGCGACGCATGGCATCACGCGCATCCTGGCGCACGCGCCCTATACGCTCAACCCGTGTTCGAAGAACCCCGAAACGCGCGAGTTTGCGCGCGCGACGCTGGCGGACGACCTCGTGCGCATGGAAGAAACGCCTGGTCAGCTTTACAACATGCACCCGGGAAGCCACACAGGGCAAGGCGCCGACACCGGCATTGAAATGATCGCAGACGCGCTCAACGAGGTGCTGCACGCCGACCAGACGACCACGCTTTTGCTTGAGACGATGGCAGGAAAGGGAAGCGAAGTCGGGCGCACGTTCGAGGAAATCGCGCGCATCATCGACGGCGTGAAGCTGTCCGACCACGTGGGCGTGTGTCTGGACACGTGCCATATTTGGGACGCGGGCTATGACATAGCGGGAGACCTCGACGGCGTAGTGCGCGAGTTCGACCAGGTCATCGGCCTCGACCGGCTGAAAGCCATCCATCTGAACGACAGTCTGAATCCCTGCGGCGCGCATAAGGACCGCCATGCCCGCATCGGGGAGGGCCGCATCGGCTTCGAGGCGCTCTCGGCGGTGACAAAGCACCCCGCGCTGCGCGATTTGCCCTTCTACCTGGAGACCCCGAACGACAAGCTCTCGGGGTGGGGCGAAGAGATCGCGGCTCTGCGCGCCGTTTGGGAAAACGAGTAGCGGAAGGCGCGAACACGAGTTCCGCAAGGCGAGGCCCTTCGGCAGTGCCCAGTCGCTCAGACAGTCCTCGCTGCGCTGCGGAACTCGCTTTGTGGGCACCGCCGAAGGGCCCTATCCGGCCCGCAAGAGCTCAAACGCAAGGCGTGAACGAGCCGAAAGCAATGTGGGACACAAGCCGAAGGGTTCCTCCGCAAACCTATTGGTACGCTCGATAGCGGGCCTTAAGGCCAGAAAGCGGCAGCTTCACCTCGATGAGGCTTATGCCCGGCGTCCCGAGCATCTCCCCGTAGACCTGCGAAAACTCGCTCGGAGTGCCCACCTTGCGATAAGGCACGTTGAAAGCTGCCGCCGCGTGGGAGAAATCGACGTCCTGCGGCGCCGAGAACAGGCGCGCGAAGTACGGCTCATCCGACGCCTGCGGGAGCATCTCGAAGATGCCGCCGCCGTTGTTGTTCAACAGCACCACGACGATACTCGGAGCAAGCTTTCCGCGCTCGGCCGCAACCTGGGCGATTTCGCGTTGGAGCGCAAGTCCACCCAGATCATGCTGCAGCGTGAAATCCCCAGTGAGGAACGTCGTCTGCTCGAAATGCTGCGCGACGCCAAGGGCGGTCGACACCGTGCCGTCAATGCCGTTGAGCCCTCGGTTGCACAGCACGGCAAGCGGCTTGTCGCCTTTCACATAGAAGGTGTCAATTGCGCGAATCGCCATCGAGTTCGCGGAGAACAAGCACGACCCCGCAGGTGCCGCCTTCAGAATCTCGCGCACGTACGCGCCTTCGGGACGAGGGGCGACGGCAGCGGACTCGGGCTCAGCGTCTCCTGCAATCTCGGCCCCGTCGGCAGCGTTGCCCGTCGCCCTCTCCTGCGAATCTTCCTCTACCGAAAGGATGCGCGCCCGTTCGGCCGCGTTCGCCTCGCGCCACGCGGAAAGGAAGCCCGCGCTCGCCTGCGCGTCGCAATCGCACGTCAGCAAGGATCGCACGAAATCAATCGGCGAGCAAGTGACGAACAGATCGGTCATCGCGTTGAAATCGCGGGTTTCACCTGCGTCTACGACAATCTCAATGGGACGCGCCGCGGCAAGCTTCTGCACGCAGCGCTTCGATACGGGGTAACGCCCGAAGCGGATGATCACCTCCGGGGCGGGAAAATCGTCACGCCCGAAGACGTTGTCATAGTTGTCGATGACCGCCTCGTCGCCAAGCGATCGCAGTCCCGAAAGCGGGTCAGCCAGAAGCGGCTAGCCGTACACCTTCGCCCACGCCGCCATCTCGCGCGCCTCTTCCAAGCTCTCGCAAGTGCCCTCGCCCGCAAGCACCAGCGCGCGACGCCCGCAAATAAGCGCTTTCACCTGGTCGCACACCGCTGCCGAAAGGCGACTTACCGCAGCGACCTCGGGCCCGACAACGCCCGCCGCCCCCATCATCAGGGTCTTCTTGGGCACTGCCTTCAGGGGACTGGACTTCTGGCCCTT
>OLOW01003198.1_pt1 | contig 10573 bp, 6 predicted proteins | sample 1672801 | NCBI WGS metagenome assembly OLOW01 (sample SAMEA3136725, study PRJEB25190) | human gut metagenome | biome: human gut; feature: human-associated habitat; material: faeces | place: Austria | collected 2013
TGGATGAGGACGTGCTGCACATGGGTGCGGCGCTGTATGTGAACATTACAGAACGCTTCCTTAATAATTGATATCCCAACCTGATATACAGTCATTCATCACACACCCAAAAAGCTCCCTTTGCGGGAGCTTTTTGGGTGGTTTATGGAAAAAGAGGAGGAGTGTGCGCGAAGCTTAGAGCATTTCGAGGAATGCTTCAAGGCGGGTGGAAAGCTGGCCGGAGTCGCTTTGGGAATAGTCCGTTTCAAGGGCTATGTAGTGTATGCCAAGCTTTTCCGTCTCGCGGCGGATAAAGTGCGTTTCTATGGTGTATGGCGTGCAGGACTGAAGGTCTATTTCAACCACGCCGTCTATTTTGTATTCGCTTATGAGCTGCTTGAGCAGCTCCATGCGCACGGAGTTCGGCATCATTACCGCGCAGCCTATGTCAAGATAGCGCTTGGCAATGGCGGCCATAATGTCGTCCGCTTCGGTATCGACAAGCTGATACGCGGCCTTTATGCCCGTGCAGTTTTCAAAGCATACTACCGTGCCGCCGTTTTCCTCAATGGTTTTTACGGTTTTGTTCATAACGCCGCCTATGGGGCAACCGGTTATGAGTATGCGCTTGTCGCCCTCGCTTACCGGGCGCGCGCCGGAAGCGTATGCGGCGGCAACATCGTTATAAAGGTTTGTAAGCATCGCTACGCGGTCGGCAGGATCGAATATGAAGCCCGCCCCGTCAAGCGCGGTGTAAAGATTAAGCCCCTTTGCCATGGGCGGAACATTCTTTTGCACTTCCATCAGCCGTATGCGGGCGCGGCGCTCTTCGTTGCGCTGAATGGCGGCCCTGCGGAGCGCATCGTCCGTTATTGCAACGCCGAACTTATCTTCAAGGAAATTTTTGAAGCGGCGCAGCTCCGCCGTCCATTCGTCAAGCGCGTTCTCGCGTTCGCCCTGGGGAAGATGCAGTATATATGTTGGGCGAATCTCGTTGAGCAGCTCATACATTTTCTTTTTGCCGTCGCACGTTGTTTCGCCCACTATTATATCCGAAAAATAGGTATACGGGCATTTGTCCGATACGGCGAAGCCGTAGCTTGATTTTATTAGCGGGCAAAGGTTCTTTGGCAGGTGCGCTTCCGCTGCGGGTATGGTTTCCCCGCTCATGCCGCAAAGGCTTACGGGCGTGAACCCCGCCGCATCGAGTATTTCAAGCGGCGTAAACGTGCAGAACACACCGGCGACCTTGCCGCCGTTGTCCTTTATGTTCTTCACCTTCAAAAAGCCCTTTTGGCGCGCTTCGCCAAATTCTTCAAACTGCTTGGGCAGCTCCCTTGCCATAACGCTTACCCCGCGTGCGGATTATTTACAATATAATTTTAACACTGCCGTATGCGCTTGGCAAAGCGATTAAAACAATACAATACCGCTTATCATCTAAAAAATGAATAAATGACGCCGAAGCCGCGCCCAAAATCCTTTACAAAAGCCGAAAAATAGGGTATACTGCAACCAAAGCGGTGATTGGAACACACGGCCGGGATAAGACCCCATAAGCGAGCTGCAAACGGTGAAAGGCAGCGGGTGCGAATCCGGTACGCATCATCCATGAGCGCGCGTATGAAGGCGGGTTTCCCGCGGATAGTACGCGCCGTTATGCGCACGTTACAGCGCAGGGTGAGATGGGGCATATTTATATGCCAAATCGGGTGGTACCGCGCAAGCACTGCGTCCCGTTACACGGGAGGCGGTTTTTTATTTTATGCAGAACAAGGCGAAAGGAGCTATTGAATGTATACCAAAGTCCCCACATCCCTTAACTTTGTGGACAGGGAGAAGGAGATCCTCCAATTCTGGAAGGAGAACCGCATATTTGAAAAAAGCTGCGAGCTGAGAAAGGGCAGACCCGCCTATACCTTTTACGATGGCCCGCCCACGGCAAACGGCAAGCCGCACATAGGCCACATACTCACCCGCGCCATGAAGGACATTATTCCCCGCTACCGCACCATGAAGGGCTACGACGTGCTGCGCAAGGCCGGCTGGGATACGCACGGACTGCCGGTTGAACTGGAAGTTGAAAAAATGCTGGGGCTTGACGGCAAAAAACAGATAGAAGCCTATGGCGTGGAGCCGTTCATTGCCAAGTGCAAGGAATCCGTTTGGAAATACAAGACCGAATGGGAACAGATGAGCGACCGCGTGGGTTACTGGGCCGATATGGAGCATCCTTATGTTACATATGAAGATAACTATATAGAATCCGAATGGTGGGCGCTCAAAACCATATATGAAAAGGGCCTTCTGTACAAGGGCCATAAGGTTGTGCCTTACTGCCCGCGCTGCGGCACCGCGCTTGCCAGCCACGAAGTTGCACAGGGCTATAAGGACGTTAAGGAAATTTCCGCGACGGTAAGGTTCAAGTGCACCGATGAGGACGCAAGCTACCTTGCCTGGACCACCACGCCGTGGACGCTGCCTTCAAACGTTTGCCTTTGCGTAAATGCGGATATAGTATACTGCCGCGCGGAAAAGGACGGCGAAGCGTTCATACTGGCCAAGGATCTTGTTGAAAAGGTGCTGGGCGAGGATGCGAAGATAGTGCGCGAATTTGCGGGCAGCGAGCTCGTTGGCCGCACCTACGAGCCGCTGTTTGAATGCACGGCAAAGGCCGCCGCAAAAACCGGCAAGAAGGGCTTCCGCATAGTTGCGGACGATTACGTTTCCGCGGACGACGGCACGGGCATAGTCCATAACGCCCCTGCCTTCGGTGAGGATGACTATCGCGTTTGCCGCGATAACGACATACCCTTCGTGCAGATGGTGGACGCCCGCGGCAACATGACCGAGGATACCCCTTGGGCAGGCACCTTCGTTAAGAAGGCCGACCCGATGATACTGAAGGATTTGAAGGAGAGCGGCGCGCTGTTTGCGGAAATACCGTTTGAGCACAGCTATCCGTTCTGCTGGCGCTGCGATACCCCGCTCATCTATTACGCCCGCGAAAGCTGGTTCATAAAGATGACCGCCGTGCGCGATAAGCTTATCGAGTACAATCAGCGCATAAACTGGCTGCCCGAGACCATAAAGGACGGCCGCATGGGCAACTTCCTTGAAAACGTTATAGACTGGGGACTCAGCCGCGAACGTTACTGGGGCACTCCGCTGCCGGTTTGGGTATGCGAGGACTGCGGTCATGTTCACGTTGTAGGCAGCCGCAAGGAGCTTTGCGAGCTTGCGCCCGGCACGCCGGAAAACATAGAGCTGCATAAGCCTTACCTTGACCCGATAACGTTCAAGTGCGAAAAGTGCGGCGGCACGATGCGCCGCGAGAAGGCCGTTATAGACTGCTGGTTCGATTCCGGCTCAATGCCCTTTGCGCAGTGGCACTATCCGTTTGAAAACAAGGAGCAGTTTGAGCGCCGCTATCCCGCCAACTACATAAGCGAAGCCATCGACCAGACCCGCGGCTGGTTCTATACCCTGCTTGCAATATCCACCTGCCTGTTCGATGAGCCGAGCTACAAGAACTGCCTTGTGCTGGGCCTTGTTGCGGACAAGGACGGCATAAAGATGAGTAAGCACAAGGGCAACGTTGTTGACCCGTGGAGCGTGCTTGATAAGCAGGGCGCGGACGCCGTACGCTGGTATTTCTACACAGGCTCCATGCCCTGGCTGCCCAGCCGCTTCAGCGCGGACGCCGTGAGCGAAGCGCAGCGCAAGTTCATGGGTACGCTGTGGAATACATATGCGTTCTATGTGCTCTATGCCGAAATAGACGGCTTCGACCCAACCAAGCACACCCTCAAGCGCGAGAACCTCACCCCCATGGATAAGTGGGTGCTCAGCCGCCTGAATACGCTGATAAAGACCGTTGACAGCAACCTTGACGGACTGCATATAACCGAAGCCGGCCGCGAACTGGCCCGCTTTACGGACGATCTTTCCAATTGGTACGTTCGCCGCTGCCGCGAGCGTTACTGGGGAAGCGGCATGACGGACGACAAGGAAGCCGCGTACATGACGCTTTACACCGTGCTTGCAACCATGAGCGCGCTGTGCGCACCGTTCACGCCGTTCATGAGCGAAAGCATATACCAGAATATAGTGCGCAGCGTTGATAAGACCGCGCCCGAGAGCATACACCTTTGCGACTTCCCCGTTGCGGATGAAAGCCTGATAGACGCGGAGCTTGAGCGCAGCATGGACGAGGTGCTGGAAATAGTTGTGCTGGGCCGCGCTGCCCGCGCCGCAGCGAACGTGAAAAACCGCCAGCCGCTTGCTCGCATGTTTGTGCAGGGCGGCACGCTCGATGCGCTGTATACTTCCATAATAGCGGACGAGTTGAACGTGAAGGCCGTTGAATTCGTAAACGATGCATCTTCCTTTATATCCTACCGCGTGAAGCCGCAGCTTAAGACCCTTGGGCCGCGCTACGGCAAGCTGCTGCCCAAGATAAACGCATATCTTGCGCAGGACGGCATAGGCGACAAGGTAGTTGCCGCGCATAAGGCCGGCAACAGCTATGATTTTGAGCTTGAAGGCACGGCCGTGTCCCTTGCGGAAGCGGATGTGCTGACCGAACCCATACAGAAGAGTGGCTTCGTAAGCCAGACGGAGAAGGAAACCGCCGTTGTGCTGGACACCAATTTGACCGACGAACTGGTGGACGAAGGCTTTGTGCGCGAACTTGTATCCAAGATACAGGTCATGCGCAAGGAGGCGGGCTTTGAGGTTACCGACCGCATAGCGCTGACCTATGCGTGCGTAGGCCGCGCCAAGGATGTGCTCAGCCGCTTCGGCGACGCCATTGCGCAGGATGTTCTGGCCGTGTCCGTAAGCGACGCCGCGCCCGCCGGCTACGTCAAGGAGTGGGACGTGAATGGTGAAAAGGTAACGCTGGGCGTAGAAAAGAAGTAAACCAAACAAAATGCCGCGCCGAAGGGCTTGCGTATTGACAATTCCCCTTCGGCACGGTATAATCAACTGTGCGTCCGGAAATATCCGCGCGCACATATCTCTCCGTAGCTCAGCAGGATAGAGCGTTCGCCTCCTAAGCGAAAGGCCGCGCGTTCGAATCGCGCCGGGGAGGCCAAAAAGCCCCGTAAATAAGCACTTTCGGGGCTTTTTCTTTTGCCCTGAAGTTGTGCTGACTCATGATGATGCTTGCCGCTACTTTTCCGTCCTCGTCCAGAATATGTGCGTATACTCTTGTAATCATATCTGCCTGTGCGTGTCCCGTATCGCCCTGCGTTGCTTTTATATCGCCGTGATTGAGTTTTAGCTTGTAAGTCGTGCTTGAATGACGGAGCGAATGAAACACCACGTTTGGCAGCCCTGCGTCCTCCTTCAGTCGGTTGAAGCTTTTTTCAATATTTTTGCAGTCACAGGGACGCCCGTTATGGTGCGCAACAACAAGGTCATAGTCGAAATACTCATCCCCGAGAAATTCTTTTTGCTTTTGCTGGGTATCCCGCCATTCACGCAGAATGTAGGCGAGGGTTTTCGGCAGCCATACGCGGCGGACGCTGGTAGCGGTCTTGGGCGTTTTGAGTATCAGTCTTGTTTTGGGATTGCTCATTACGGGTGGAAACACAAAGCGAATATCCCGATTGCCAAGTGTGTCCATTACGTCCTTTGATGCCCTGAAAAGCTCTTTATCAACATATACCGAGGCATTATCTTTCGCAATATCCTCATCGCTGATGCTTACATTATTCCACGTAAGTCCAAGTATCTCGCCAACGCGTAGCGAACAGGCAAAGGCAAGATTCATGGCGACAAAAAGCTTTGCATCCTTGCAGCTGTCAAGCGCCTTACGAATATCAGAACGAATGGCATTCACCCATAAACCTCCGTAAAATTTGATTCTTATGTAAGTAATCAAAAAACGGAGGGACACAGGTACGCCCCTAATCGAATGCAAACAAAAAAGCGCTGTGAAAACATAAAGCTTTCACAGCGCTTTTATCAAATGCTATGTAATTACTGAGACGATGTATAAAAGCCGAGGCAGTTTCTTAACTGCCCCGGTTTTGGTGCATCATTCTACAATACGCATGCCGTTTTCGTCCATAAGTCTACTATCGAAGGCCTTAATATCAGACGTATGTCACCTTACTTTTATGGGTGGTCACAAGTATCCTTATACTCGTCCATTATAATATAGGCATAATTAGTGGCTTGTCGCTCCTCTCCTATGGCAGTAAGTTCTATTCCATTTACCCATTGAAAATAGTGAGAAAGTTCGTGTGCTATAGAATGCAAAATTGAAGCTATGGCATCATCTCTGCCGTAGTGTGCTTTCAATTCAATATAATCACCTGTAGCTACACGGATATATGGCTCAGACATCTTATCATATGGCCCCAGAAAAGTCGCAGAGACCATATCCCCATCTTTTGCTTTAATATACTTTGCTTTTTTAAAGTACATATTTACCCTAATTGGGAAAAAATATTCTTGCCTGACCCATCTGCAAAATCGCAAACAAGCTTCACGTAAATCAGGGTCAATATCGGGGTCGAATCTGGTGCGTAGTCCTTGTCTGCATTTTATGTGAGCATTATAATACTTTTTCCATTTTGTAAGTGCCCAAAGATGCATTTCCCCTCCTATTCATATTTCCGATGTTCTCGACCCGGAGTATGCTTTTTGGGCAAACTCGGTCTTCTTTTCCCGGAACGGTTCTCGAAATTATCTTTTTTTCTTTTCTTTTCCTTCTTTTCACGCCCCTGCTTCTTCTGGCCCGGTCGTGCGTATGGATCCGGATCTTTAGTTTTTGAATCCTCTGTGATAGTAGTTTTATTTGTACTTTTTCGAGGTAGCGTAAATGCTGATGTAACCGTATTCCACACAGATATAGCCACTTCTGTCAAACTAACAGAATCCTTATGGCGCTGTATAACTGTGGCAGCATTCCTGTTAAGCGTAACATCAATTAAAGCTGTTATACTAATAACTAACGCCGCAGCTAAGAAAAACAGTAATAATGCTGCATCATCTACACCAGCAATTGTTCCATCACCATCTGTGCAAACAACCGGATTATTCAAACAATACGCCCACATATTGCCGCCGAGAACACCCTGACCGGTGGACATATATACGTCGGCGGAGATGAAGCGGCAGACTTCGGGGTCGTAGTAGCGGGTGGTGAGATAGTAGAGGCCGGTTTCGGTATCGTAGTAGTAGCCGCGATAACGGAACGGGTTGTCCGCGCCAAGTGTAGTTGCCAAGGTGCCGGTGGTGGATATCAGCTTGCCCCACGCATCGTAGATATATTCTACCACACGCACGCCGCTTTCGTCCATAAGGCCAACTATATCATTTTGGCCGTTTCTCAGATAATAGTACTCCGTGCCGTTGTAGGATTTTGCATTACGCGCACAGGCACTCCGCAACAATAGTTTTTATGCTAAATGTTATATGGCTTTTTACTGCAACAGCTTTCGTTATACGCATGGCTATCGCAGGCTTTCAGCATGCTATACTATAAGTGCAAGGTTAGGCATATGCCTAACCTTGCACTTACTCATTTAATCAGCTTCAAAATACTCATAGTACAGCGACTTTCTCAATTCATCATCCTGTAGTATATCTGTCGCGGATACATCTTTAGCATCCTTTATGCTAAAATCCGCATCATGATGCCTTAAGTATTCGAGCAGCTTTTCGTCGTTTTTTATTGCTGCTCTATGTGCCGCTGTCATGCCATCAGAATCAGTAGCATTTATGTCAGCACCGAATTCAAGCAGCATATTGCATATTTCAAAGAAGTCTTCTGCACAGCTTATCATAAATGGCGTTGTGCCAAACCAAATCCCACACAAATCCACATGTGCATTGTGCTTCAACAATGCCTCCGCTATTTGTTTATTGCCCCAAGATGCCGCGGTATACAATGGCGTATCTCCATGGCAATCCAGTTGATTAACACAACATCTGTGGTTTAGCAGTATATCGCATATTTCTTGCCTGTTTTCCTGTGCTGCCCAATGCAGCCCGTTTGAGCCTGTTTCATCAACGCCGCTCGCGTCTATACCTGCATCCAGCAGAAGCTTCAATATATCAATATATCCGTATTTTGCTGCATATGAGCATTCGTACCGATTTACAAGCGTAAAGTCGGGATGCTTAAGACACCATTTCACCATATCGGGTCTGTTGCAAACAACAGCATATTCTAGAAGCGTATAGTTTTTATATATAGCATTGCAGCGTATACCGGCATCAGATATCAAATCAAGCATTTCCGTTGTGCCGTAATCAACTATCTCCAGTAAAATGTCATTTAATTGCTCGTTGTTAACGGAACGGCAGGTATTAACTACAGCATTAACATCACCTTTGGCTATAAACACATATATATCTTCATTTTTCCTTTTCATATACAAATCTTCCTCCCATTAAGCCTCCTATTATCCCACCATAATAATAATGGTCATGGGGGGATGGCGCATGAGGTGTTAGCTTAGTAGGCATTTCTACATTCGGATGATAATGCGGACCATACTTGCCTTTTGGGTGGTGTATTGGTTCCTTACCCCTACCCGCCTTTTTGGCTGCTTCTTTGGCGGCTTTTTTACCGGATTTTCTTATACGCCTGCCTATTGGCCTTAACTTCCTTTGGGCCTTTTTAGCAGCAACGCTATTAATGCTTGCTGGTTTGTGCTTTTGACCAGTAGCTGCCATGATAATTAGCGCAGACATAACTGGATCCGGGTGAAATAATTGGTCTATTCCTATGCCAATATGCGTATCATTATTGCATCCTATTGTTCCCACAATGGCTATAGCCGATGTTCCAAGTAATAGCAACAGAATGATAAGAGCATCATCCACAAGCGCAATTGTTCCATCACCATCTGTGCAAACAACCGGATTATTCAAACAATACGCCCACATATTGCCGCCGAGAACACCCTGACCGGTGGACATATATACGTCGGCGGAGATGAAGCGGCAGACTTCGGGGTCGTAGTAGCGGGTGGTGAGATAGTAGAGGCCGGTTTCGGTATCGTAGTAATAACCGCGATAACGGAACGGGTTATCTGCGCCAAGTGTAGTTGCCAAGGTGCCGGTGGTGGATATCAGCTTGCCCCACGCATCGTAGATATATTCTACCACACGCACGCCGCTTTCGTCCATAAGGCCAACTATATCATTTTGGCCGTTTCTCAGATAATAGTACTCCGTGCCGTTGTAGTTCACGGATACCGCCTGGCCGTTGGCATCGTAGCTGAACAGCAGCGATTTTTCTGGCGCTACCTGCGCCATGAGCAGACTGCCGTTGTAGCTGAACGATGTGGTTACTCCGTTTATTGTCTTGCCCGAGCGTATGCCCTGCTCGTCATAGGTGTAGCTTGCGGTCAAACCGTTGCCGGATAAGCTCTTCAGCCGCTTGCCCTGCCATGCCATGGTGTAGCCGCGGTAGCTTACGGGGTTGCCTATCTCGTCGTAAGATATGGTTTCTCCGTTGTAGCTTACCAGCTTGTCCTTCCACTCGCTGTCGTATTCATAGGCGAATGTGGCTGTGGGCGTGCCGAGAGTACCCGTGGTGTAGGCGTATTCTTTGCGCTCAAGAATGTTGCCTGCATTGTCGTAGGTGTAGGTTGTGGTCTTGTTCGTGAAGCCGTCGTTTACCCGTGTAAGCTGATTAAGCGCATCATATGTGTAGGCTGCGCTCTTAGCGCCCTGGGATATGGCGGTCACGTTGCCGTTGTTGTCGTAGGTATAGGTATATGCCGCGTCGCTGCCGTTCTTGTAGCTTTGCAGCATGGTGGTCTTTGACCCGTTAGCCCCGGCAAGATAGCCAAAGGATACCGTGTAAGGCGTTGCGAAGCCATATACGCGCGATGACCGCGTGCCGGTAGCATTGTAGCTGTCGGTTATGGTCTTGCCGTTGACCTTTACGGTAACGGGACGATTGTCCTTGTCGTAAGTGTATTCCGTTACCCAGCTGCTGCCGCCCGCAGACTGGTGCAGCTTGGTCAGGTTGTCGTTCAGGTCGTATTCATACAGATACTCGCTGCCGTCGCTTGATGCGGAACGTATCAGCCTGCCGCTCAGGTCGTAGTAGTACGATGTGGTTATGTCCCTGAGGTTGTCTACCATCCGCTGCAGGTTGCCGTCACCGTCATATGAGTAGCTGTACATCTTGGTGGAACCAAAGCGCACTTCGGTTATCCTGTCAAGCACATCATATTCGTAGTGTATGTTCAGCCCGTTTCCGTATTGCGCGCTCGTCAGCAGGCCGCGGCTGTTGTCGTATGTGTTCTGCGAAAGCACATCGGAGTTCACCTTGGTCGCCAGTGTGTGCCCAAACAGGTCATATGTCATGCCGTAGCTGAAGCCGTTGTGGGATATGCCTATCAGCTCATCGTCATCATATGTGTAGCCGACCTGCGCGTTACCCTGCGTAAGGCCGGAAAGCCTGTTCATGGAGTCGTAGCTGTATGCAGCCACGTTGCCGTTGGCGTCGGTCACGCTTGTGCGCAAACCCTTATCGGTATTGTAGCCGTAGCTTACCGATTTGCCTCGTGCATCGGTCACAGAGGATACAAAGCTGCCTACGCTTGTGTAGGTTGCG
>OLOW01003204.1_pt1 | contig 10562 bp, 12 predicted proteins | sample 1672801 | NCBI WGS metagenome assembly OLOW01 (sample SAMEA3136725, study PRJEB25190) | human gut metagenome | biome: human gut; feature: human-associated habitat; material: faeces | place: Austria | collected 2013
GGGAATTGAAAGGCCGCCCCGGCGCAGCCGGGGAAAAAGTGTCCGGCGGACACTTTAGGAAGCGCTGATTCAATCGGCGAGAGCTGACAGCGAGAGATTTTTCCCTGAACGAAGGGTTCAAAAGCGGAGGAATACTGTATGTATTTCCCGCTTTTGAAGCCGCATGGGCAGGGAAAAAGATCCGCTGCTCAGCCGAAGGCGATTGATTCAGCGCTTCCTTTGGCCGTGGGAGATTCCCGTTTCTTACGAACGCAGCCCATAGGGCTGTGGGCGTAAGAAACCCTCTGTATGCAGGTGGATTATTGCCTGAAAGCAGTTCCCCATTGCCGCACTGTCAATATATCGCAACATTTTCCGTACAGAAAAGGCCGCCCCGGGAATTTTCCGGGGCGGCCACATTTTATTTGCCTGTCAGCGGCGCAATCAGAATGCGCACTTCTCCGCGATATAATTCTTCAGCTCGGCAATGGGGATACGCACCTGCTCCATGGTGTCCCGGTCGCGAACCGTGACGCAGTTGTCCGCAGGGGTGTTTTCGTCGCCCACGGTCTGGAAGTCCACGGTGACGCACAGCGGCGTGCCGATCTCGTCCTCACGGCGGTAGCGCTTGCCGATGGAACCGGCGTCGTCAAAGTCCACCATGAAGTCCTTGCGCAGCTCCCGGTAAATTTCCTCGGCCTTGGGGCTGAGCTTCTTGGACAGGGGCAGAATGGCCGCCTTGTAGGGCGCCAGCGCCGGATGCAGACGAAGCACGGTGCGCACGTCGGCATTGCCCTTCTTGTCGGTGCCCACCACTTCCTCGTCGTAGGCTTCGCACAGGAACGCCAGCGCGACACGGTCGCAGCCCAGAGACGGCTCGATGACGTAGGGAATGTAATGCTCGCCCTTCTCCTGATCGTAGTATTCCAGACTCTTGCCGGAGGCCTCCTGATGGCGGCCAAGGTCGTAATTGGTACGGTCGGCAATGCCCCACAGCTCGCCCCAGCCGAAGGGGAACAGGAACTCAAAGTCCGTGGTGGCCTTGGAATAGAAGCACAGCTCCTCGGGGTCGTGGTCCCGCAGCCGCAGGTTCTCGTCCTTCAGGCCGATGGAAAGCAGCCAGTTGTGGCAGAAGGTCCGCCAATACTGGAACCACTCCAGGTCGGTGCCGGGCTTGCAGAAGAACTCCAGCTCCATCTGCTCAAACTCCCGGACCCGGAAGATGAAGTTGCCCGGGGTGATCTCGTTGCGGAAGGACTTGCCGATCTGGCACACGCCGAAGGGCAGCTTGCGCCGGGTGGTGCGCTGGGTGTTGACGAAGTTGGTGAAGATGCCCTGGGCGGTCTCGGGACGGAGATACACGGTGTTCTTGGCGTCCTCGGTGACTCCCTGGAACGTCTTAAACATCAGGTTGAACTGGCGGATATCGGTGAAATTATGCTTGCCGCAGGAGGGGCAGGGGATGTTGTGCTCCTCAATGAAATCCTTCATCTCCTGCTGGGTGAAGGCGTCGATGGGCTTGGGCAGCTCTACGCTCTCCTGCTGGCACCAGTCCTCGATGAGCTTGTCGGCCCGGAAGCGCTCCTTGCACTCCCGGCAGTCCATCAGAGGATCGGAGAAGCCGGACAGATGGCCGCTGGCCACCCAGGTCTGGGGGTTCATGAGGATGGCGGCATCCTGGCCCACGTTATAGGGGTTCTCCTGGACGAACTTCTTCCACCAGGCCCGTTTCACGTTGTTTTTCAGCTCCACGCCCAAAGGACCGTAGTCCCAGGTGTTGGCCAGGCCACCGTAGATCTCGGAGCCGGCGAAGATGAAGCCCCGATTTTTGCACAGGGCCACGATCTTGTCCATGGTCTTTTCCGTGTTTTTCATGTGTCAAATCTCCTTTATGTGATGTTTTTGGATGCAAAATAAAAGCCGCCCCGAGCCATAACAGCTCAGGGCGAACGAAATAACGTCCGTGGTTCCACCTGAATTTGGATATATCCACACTCTTGCGCCGGTAACGGGGCGTCCGGCGGGCATTTCCTCCCGCGGCTCCGGGCTGCCGCACCCATCATCGCCTATAACAGCATGAGGATACCATGTTTTTCCCGCCGCGTCAAGGAAAATTTGCGGCCTATTCCAGGGACATGACGTACACCTGGCAGGGGTTTCCTTCGTCCCACAGGGTGGGGAACACCTCAAACTCCCGGAAGCCCAGGGCCAGATAAAATCGGTTGGTCCGGTCGTACTCCTCATATTTCCCCATCTGCACGGTTTTCACCTGCATAAAGGCGTACCCGGCCCCGGAGGCGGCGTCCCTGGCCTGCCGGAACAGCAGGCGGCCTATGCCCTGGCGGTGATACTCCTTCCGAATGCCCATGACGTACAGCTCCACGGTGGCGTTTCCCGTTTCCTTCAGATACAGAAAACCCACCGGTCTGTTCCGGTCATAGGCGCAGAAGAATATCCTGCCTGCACTTTCCCGGATATACTCCTCCCGGGCCTCCGGAATGCCGAACCACTCCGGCAACGCCTCCAGAATCAGGCGCGTTACGGCCTGTTTTTCCGCCGAATCGGTAAGTTGTCTGATCTCCATAATTCCCCTCCGTCACATGGGAGACGTGACCCACAGGTATCCCAGCACGGCTATGCTGACGGCCATAACGGCCAGCACCCCGCCGCCCAGGGCCTTGCGCCCGGACCGGAAGGCGATGACCGCAAGGCCGGTCAGGGCCAGATAGGCAAGCAGTAAAATAAAGGTAAATCCCATGACGACCTCCTTAAAAACACTGGAATGCCCTGTATTCTATCACAGAACCGGATCATCCACAAGCCGCCGCGTCAAGGAAAATTTGCGGCTTATTCCGCCGGGTCCGCAGTTTCTATGTATAGCTCCTCCGCATCCTCCAGCGCGCGGCGAAGAACTCTTGCATAGGGGATAGCCAGGGGAATCTGCTCCAAGGGGTCGATTACATCGTCCACAGCTCCGCACAACAGGGCATACATTTTCTGATAGTCCGCCATTTCACACCTCCAAATCGTCTACGCATAGCCTATAGTAGCACGCGTAGCCTATTTTGGCAAGCCCTTTCGGATATGCTATAGGAAAAAGTCCGGGAGGTGCAGCATGAAAACCAACGAGGCGGTCCGGGACCGCATTCTTCGTCTTTGCCAGGAGCATGACATGACCATCAACCGGCTGGCCACGGTCAGCGCACTGCCGCCGTCCAGCATCAAGAACATCCTGTATGGGAAAAGCCGGAATCCGAAGCTGCTGACCATCAAGCTCATCTGCGACGGCCTGGGGATCACCCTGGGGCAGTTTTTCACCGCCCCGGAGTTTGACAACCTGGAGCAGGAGCTGGAATAAAATAAAAAGGACGTCCTCTCGGGACGTCCTTTGGTTTGGCTTCATCAACCGATCTGATTCAGCTTCAGAGTCAGAGCGCTCTTCTTGTGGGCTGCATTGTTCTTGTGCATCAGACCCTTGGCAGCGGCCTTGTCGATGGACTTCACTGCGACCTTGTAAGCGCCCTCGGCCTCGGTGCGATTGCCTTCCACGGCAGCAGCCTCGAACTTCTTGATAGCAGTCTTCAGCGCAGACTTGTTGGCCTTGTTGCGAGCGTTACGAACCTCGGCGATCAGCACGCGCTTCTTAGCAGACTTGATATTCGGCAAACCAAACACCTCCCCGGCGATAAATTTTCTTGCACGGGCACTTAAATACCCAGGCAGGATAGTATTTTATCACCTTTGCCAGAAAATTGCAAGCACTTTTTGAAATTTATCTGTAGTTTTTCGTATAATTTCTTCTCTCCCGGGGAAACTGGGCTATAGCCACAATATTTGGTGTTTTCTGGGGGGCGATGACCATAGATATGAGCATGACACGAACGGACCTGGCGCTGGAATCCGTCCAGGCCGCTGCAAAAGTGGCCCGGGAGGATGCGGTTCCCGGGGTCCGCAGCCAGGAGAACCGGCGGGAAGGCTATGCCATAACACACATCCGGATCGAGAGCGACGTCGGGGCCCAGGCGCTGGGGAAGCCTGTGGGCCGATATGTCACCGTGGACCTGGGGCCGTATTTCCGCCGGGAGGAGGACTATTTTGACCGGGGCGTCCGGTGTCTGGCGCAGGAGCTGCGGGGAATGCTGCCGGAGGGACCGGTGCTGGCGGCGGGTCTGGGGAACCGGGCCATGATCTGCGACGCCGTGGGCCCGGCGGTGGTGGACAATCTGTTGGTGACCCGCCACATGATCCGGGCCATGCCCCGGCAGTTCGCGGATTTCCGCCCGGTGGCGGCAGTGTGCCCCGGCGTTCTGGCCCGCACGGGCATGGAAGCCCTGGAGCTGGTGCGGGGAGCCGTGGAGCGGGTGCATCCGGCGGCGGTGATCGCCGTGGACGCTCTGGCTGCCCGGGACAGCGCTCGCCTGTGTGCCACGGTGCAGCTGTCGGACACGGGGCTGGTGCCCGGCTCCGGCGTGGGCAACCGCCGCAGCGCCCTGGACCGGGGCACCCTGGGGGTGCCGGTGATCGCCGTGGGCATCCCCACGGTGGTGGACGCCGACCCCCGGGCGGGGCTGTTCCTGACCCCCCGGGACATCGACCAGCGGATCCGGGAGCTGGGCCGCCTGCTGGGTTACGGCATCACCCTGGCCCTGCAGCCGTCCCTGACGGCGGCGGACGTCACCGCTCTGCTGGGGTAGGGGAGGGCAGCTCCGGGCCCAGGTCCGTCATGCTTTTCAGGCTGATGCCCAGGGTGGACATGTTGTGCAGCAGGGCGGAGGTGGTGGGCGGCAGAAGGCCCGCCACGCCCAGCAGGATCAGCGACAGGTTGAAGCCCACGATGAACCGGTAGTTCCGGTGGATCCGGGCCATCAGGGCCTGACTCAGCCGGCGCAGGGTCACCAGCTCAAACAGATCCTCCGAGGCGATGGTGATGTCGGCGATCTCCCGGGCAATGGCCGCGCCGGTGGAGATGGCCACGCCTGCGTCGGCCTCGGACAGGGCAGGGGAGTCGTTGACCCCGTCGCCCACCATGATGACGGTGTGCCCGGCGGCCTTCTCGCTGCGGATGAAGGCGGCCTTGTCCTCCGGCAGCACCTCGGCATACACGGCGTCCACGCCTACCGCCCGGGCCACGGCCTGGGCGGTCTGGCGGTTGTCGCCGGTCATCATCACCACCTTGCCGATGCCGCAGGCGTGAAGGGCGGCCACGGCGTCCCGGGCCTCCCGGCGCAGGGGATCGTGGATGCAGATCACGGCGGCCAGCTCCCCGGCGATGCACAGGTACAGGTGGGAATAGGCAGGGGAGAGGGTCCGGAACTTCTCGTCCTCCCCCTCCGGCACCCGGCAGCCCTCGTCCTCGAACACGAAGTGGGCGCTGCCGATGAGGACCTTTTCCCCCTCCACCATGCTGGAGATGCCGTGGGCCACCACATACTGCACCTGGGAGTGGTACTCCTCGTGGGACAGGCCCCGGGCCCGGGCCTCCTCCACCACGGCGTTGGCCATGGAGTGGGGATAGTGCTCCTCCAGGCAGGCGGCCAGCCGCAGCATCTCCTGGGGGTCACGGCCGCCGAAGGGCACGATCTCCGCCACCCTGGGGGTGGCGTAGGTCAGGGTGCCGGTCTTGTCGAAAACGATGGTGTCCGCCTGGGCCACGGCCTCCATGAACCGCCCGCCCTTGACGGAGATATGGTGTCCGCTGCACTCCCGCATGGCGGAGAGCACCGCAATGGGAATGGCCAGCTTCAGGGCGCAGGAGAAGTCCACCATCAGCACCGACAGGGTCTTGGTGACATTCCGGGTCAGCAGATACGTCAGCGCCGTGCCGCCCAGGGTATAGGGTACCAGGCGGTCCGCCAGCCGGGAGGCCCGGTCCTCGGCGGTGGATTTCAGCTTTTCGGACTCCTCGATCATGCGGACGATGCGGTCATACCGCCCGCCGCCGGAGGCCTTTTCCACGCAGACCACGCACTGGCCCTCCTCCACCACGGTCCCGGCGTATACATAGCTGCCGGGCCGCTTGGCCACGGGCATGGACTCGCCGGTCATGGAGGACTGGTTCACCATGGCCTCGCCATCGGACACCCGGCCGTCCAGGGGGATCACGCTGCCGGTGCGGATGACGATGCGGTCCCCGGCCCGGACGGCGTCGATGGGGGTCAGTACCTCGGTGCCGCCGGCCTGGAGCCAGACCTGGTCTACATGCAGGGACATGGCCCCGGCCAAATCGGCCACGGACTTCTTGTGGGTCCATTCCTCCAGGATCTCCCCCAGCCGCAGCATGAACATCACGGACCCGGCGGTGGCGAAATCGCCCCGGGCCATGGACACGGTGACGGCGGTGGCGTCCAGCACGGCCACGGACAGGCGGCCATGCCACAGGGCCGAAAGCCCCTCCCGGATGTACTTCACCGACCGGATGACGGCCAGCGCCGTGGTCACCGGCGCCGGAAGGAACAGCCGGGAGACCATGCGGCGGGCCACGGTCATGATGAGCTTGTCCTCAAACTCCCGGTTCAGGGCCCGGGAGGTGTGCTCCGGCACCAGGTCCATGGCCTCCGCCCGGGGGAAGGAAAAGGCGGCCAGGGAGGCGATGACGTCCCCCCGGCCGCAGGCGAAGCAGACCACCGCGTCCCGGGTCCGGTCATAGACCTTCACCTCCGTGACGCCGTCCACCGCCCGCAGATAGTATTCCAGAACGTCCGCCTGGCGCAGGGTCATGGCGGGGCAGTGCAGGCGGACCCGCAGCCGTCCGGCGGACTCATGGAGAATGCTGCATTTCATGGCTTATTCCGCCTCGGAAGCATCCTCGATCACGGCGTCGGCCTCCTGTTGGGCCCGCTGCTGGTTGATGGCCTTGGCGTCGGCGTAGATATCCTCCGCGTTCTCCCGGACGGCGGTGACGGTCTCCATAACGCTGTCCTTGGCCCGCAGCACGGCGGCGGTGGTGTGGGTATAGACCTTCTTGGCGTCCTTGCTGGACAGGACCTTGATGCCGGCGGTGCCGAACAGCACACCGGCGGCGAACAGACCGAATTTCTTCATGATGTTACCTCCTATGGTTTGATGACTTAAATTAGAGCAGTTTAACTCCTGGGGATACTATACCATTGCCCGGGGGGAAATGCAAGACGTTTTCAAAATAAACTGCACAAAATTGCGGAGTTCTTCCCGCAAAAAGCTGCAAATCTGCCGGAATCGGCAGCTTTCGGCGGGGCACACGGGCCCCGCCGCAGGGAACGGGGCGGCTTCCGGGATGCGTCCGTAGGGGCCGGGTTCTACCCGGCCCGAGAGCACCGGGACAAAAAGCCAGAGGCGGACCGGCGGTCCGCCTCTGGGGGGCATAGTCGAATGCAATTACTTCTTGATTTCTCCATTAGCGGCGGCGGTCAGATAGGCATTAATGAAACCATCAATATCGCCGTTTCCCCGCAAAGCGGGGCTTTGCGGGGCCCCCGGATCAAACCATGCCGGTCGGAAGTGAATTCCGCCCGGCCAAGGTTTTGCCTGCGGCAAAACGCTTGTGCGCCGCGCAGCGGCGATGTCATGGACGGCTGGCGGCCCTTATTTCTTGATCTCGCCGTTGGCGGCGGCGGTCAGGTAGGCGTTGATAAACCCGTCAATATCGCCGTCCATGACGGCCTGGATGTTGCCCATTTCGTAGCCGGTGCGGGTGTCCTTGGCCAGGGTGTAGGGCATGAACACATAGGAACGGATCTGGCTGCCCCATTCGATCTTCATCTGCACGCCCTTCAGGTCGCTGACCTTTTCGGCGTGCTGCTGCATCTTCAGCTCCGCCAGCTTGGCCCGCAGCATCTTCATGGCGTTGTCACGGTTCTGGAACTGGCTGCGCTCCGTTTGGCAGAACACCACGATGCCGGTGGGCAGGTGGGTCAGGCGGACGGCGGAGGAGGTCTTGTTGATGTGCTGGCCGCCGGCGCCGCTGGAGCGGCAGGCCTGCATTTCGATGTCCTCGGGGCGGATCTCGATCTCGCTGTCGTCGTCCAGCTCGGGCATGACCTCCACGGCGGCGAAGCTGGTCTGCCGCCGGGCGTTGGCATCGAAGGGGGACACCCGGACCAGCCGGTGGACGCCGTTTTCGCTCTTGAGGTAGCCATAGGCGTTGTCGCCCTCGATGAGGATGGTGGCGGACTTGATGCCCGCCTCGTCACCGGCCTCGTAGTCCATCAGCTGATAGGTGTAGCCGTGGCGCTCGGCCCAGCGGGTGTACATGCGGTAGAGCATCTCGGTCCAGTCCTGGGCCTCGGTGCCGCCTGCACCGGCGTGGAAGGTGAGAATGGCGTTGTTGGCGTCGTATTCGCCGGACAGCAGAGCCGCCAGACGGCGCTCGCTGATCTCCTTTTCCAGGTTGTCGTACCCGGCGGTGACCTCCGGCAGCAGGGAGGCGTCGTCCTCCTCCTGGGCCATTTCGCACAGGGTCACGGTGTCCTCCCACTCGGACACCAGCCGGTCATATTTCCTGATGCGGTGCTCCAGGCGCTTGATTTGCTGGGACACCTTCTGGCTGTGCTCGATGTTGTTCCAGAAGCCGTCCTGCTCCGTCTCGGCCTGCAGGTCCTTCAGCTCCTGGCGGTCCTTGGGGATGCCCAGGGCCTTCTCCAGCTCGCCCAGAGTGGGCTCCAGGGCCTGGAGCTTCTGTTTATACTCGTCGTATTCAATGACTGCCATAGTCGGTCGTCTCCTTATCGAAAAAAATTCCTTAGCTTATCTATTATAGCCGGATATGGCTGTTCTGTAAAGGAAAATATACCCGTTTCCGGGAACTTTTCTTCACAGGATGAAGCCGCCGTCGCAGGTGAGCACCTGGCCGGTGATGAAGGAGGCCCCGTCCCCGGCCAGGAAGGCCACGGCGTGGGCGATGTCCTCCGGCGTGCCCAGGCGGCCCAGGGGCGTTTCCTGAGCCAGCTGGGGCAGTACCTCCGGCGGCAGGGCATCCAGCATATCCGTGCGGATGACCCCGGGGGCCACGCAGTTGACCCGGATGTGGGTGGGGGCCAGCTCCATGGCCAGGGACCGGGTCAGGCCGATGAGCGCCGCCTTGGTGCAGGAGTATGTCACCTCACAGCTGGCGCCCCGCTGGCCCCAGATGGAGGAGATGTTCACGATGCAGCCTGCGTGCTGGTGGAGCATGTGGGGCAGCACCGCCTGGATGGTGTGGAACGCGCCGTCCACGTTGACGGAGAAGTAGCGGCGCCACAGCTCCTCAGAGATGTCCTGGAACAGGGCCTGGCCCGCCACACCGGCGTTGTTCACCAGCAGCGACACCGGGCCGAAGGTTTCCTCCACCCGGCGCACCATGGCCTCCACCTGGTCCCGCTGGGACACGTCCGCCCGGACCATCATGGCCCGGCAGCCCTCCGCCGTCAGCTGCTCCAGCAGTGACCGGGCGCAGTCCTCCCGGACCCGATAGTTGATGCATACGGCCCAGCCCTGCCGGGCCAGCTCCGCCGCCACGGCCCGCCCGATGCCCCGGGATGAGCCCGTTACCAGCGCGATTTTTTCCATGATGTTTGTCCTCCTGGGTGGTTTTGAGGAGAGTATAGCAAAAAAAATGAAACTTGGCAAGAAAACTGTTGACAAATTGGGGCTCCCATTCTCTCAGTATTCATATGTAGAAGCTACAAAGGATATGAAGATGGATACATGGATCAATTGTAATCGTCACATGTTTGAGTACTTTGGTGGATCTACAGTAAGAGTAGTCTGCGATAACCTTAAGACAGGAGTTGTGATGCATCCTAAAAACGGAGAGATCATCCTTACTGATACTTACAGTGATTTTGGAAATCATTATATGACTGCCATCATGCCTGCACAGGTCAGAAAGCCGAAGCAGATTATGTGTACTTTATGATTATGTGGAGTTATTTCATTTTTATAGCCAATCAGGCTCTTTTTTTATTTAAAAACTCCACATAATATTTTCTTGATTGTACTATAACTTTGTACAAAAGGAGGAAAAGTTATATGTACATACTAAAAGATTTGATAAATCAAGCTTTTGAAGAATTACTTAATGCCGGTTACAGTTATAAAACTGTTTATGGCGCTAACTGGTATATATGGAACAGGTTGAATAAAACATACGGTGAAGATGAAGTTTTTTTAGAAGATATGGTTTATGAATATTGTAAAGACTATTTTGGAAGAGATATATACTCAATCGATAAAAGTAAACTAAGAGATTGTGAATGCAGATATATTTCTGCTTTTAATAATCTAATCAAGGTATACAAAGGAATTCCTTTAAAGAAGAATGATACTCATTTTCATCTTAATCAAAAACTCTCTCATCAAACAGAAAACTTATTAAATAAATATTTAGAGAAATGCAGACTTGATGGAAATTCAGAAACGACATTATCAAACAAACGAATGAGAATAAGAAATTTTATAATTGATTCAAATTTTGATTCAATCAATAAAGATTCTTTAAAAGAATATTTAAATAGACGAAAAAAAGAGATGGGTAAAACTGCGTATGTCATTGATATGAGACTTATACGCAGATTTCTTGTCTTTTGTTATGAGGAACATTTTATATCGAAAGAATTACTTCTAATATG
>OLOW01003205.1_pt1 | contig 10562 bp, 4 predicted proteins | sample 1672801 | NCBI WGS metagenome assembly OLOW01 (sample SAMEA3136725, study PRJEB25190) | human gut metagenome | biome: human gut; feature: human-associated habitat; material: faeces | place: Austria | collected 2013
TGGCGCGTGATTCTGGTCAGCGTAAGCTGACATATTCTTTACAGAATCACTGCGCATCCTCGCGGAGCGTTTATCTCATTCGTCAAATCATATTGGGACTGCTTATTTGTCGCAATAAACTTGCTTGTCTCATTTTATTGACTGAGCGTAAATAACAAATCTTGATTTTCCTGCGAGAAAAGGTTCTGTCTGGTAAGTATAGTATACGGTACTTTCTGATTTTCCATCTGATAAAATGATGTACGTAACTTCTTGACTGTTTCAGCAACACATTGATAACCTGCCGTAAATTCATCAGATACAATAAGACTCTCTGCCCACCTTGTATCAAGACAATATACAGCCTCGGTGGAATTACCGATTCCATATACGATCGCTCCAGATAAATTATTTTGTTTGGCAGCTTCTCCGGCTTCTACAAGACTAGTATCATCCAATGCCAAAACTATATCTACCTTTCTTTGTGACTGTAATATTACTTTTTTCTTTATTCCTTCATCGCGAGATACCGACCATAAGATTTTTGCTCCACTATCCTTTAATGTATCACGAACTCCTTTTTCACGCTTGCTATCTGCTCCTGAACGACTGCTCTCTGTATAAATACCTATTTTCTTTCCTCTAAGATTTCCATTGTTATTTTCAAGAAGTTTTCCTGCTAAAGCGGCACCCATATCGTACTGATCCGGCTCCGTTACCGGAATAGCTGATTTTTTTTCTACGTTGTTATCAGGACTTTCTCCCGCCAGCATTATCGGTACTTTTTTCTGTATTTTTTTAAGCTTGGAATACTCTTTACTGCCTCCAACCACGGCCACCGCCCACGCCGTCGGCTTCCCGCTGGCGTCCACCGCCTTGACCTTGATCAGGTCCCCGACAGAAGCGCCGGAGGCAAGGATCACATCTTGCTTGCCAGACAGGTCGACCAGGCCCGCAGCCTGTGAAGCAATCTCCTGCTTATCGGCGTCGGTAAAATAATCTGTTCCCTTTACCGGCGTCGCGCCCGTGGGCCCTTGCGGCCCGGTTGGGCCTTGTGTCCCAGTCTCGCCTTGCGGCCCGGTCGGGCCCTGTGGGCCCGTCTCGCCCTGCGGACCCGCTGGCCCTTGCGGGCCAGTCTTGCCCGGCTCTCCCTTCTCGCCGGGGTCGCCTTTGTCGCCCTGCTCCCCCTTCTCACCGCGCGATGGCTTCCCGGTGTCGGTCTCCCCAAAATACCAGTTTCCATTCGTGCCGATCGTCGGCGTCACGCCATTTGCGCCTGGCGCACCGTTGTCTCCGGCCGGACCCGTTGGCCCCTGAGGTCCCGTCTCACCCTGCGGACCCGTAGGTCCTTGCGGTCCAGTCTCGCCCGGTTCGCCCTTTGCGCCTGGATTGCCTTTGTCGCCCTTATCGCCTTTCTCGCCGCGCGACGGCTTCCCGGTGTCGGTCTCGCCCAGATACCAGTTTCCATTTGTGCCGATCGTCGGCGTCACGCCGTCGGCGCCCGCCGGGCCGGTGCTGCCCGTCTCGCCCTTTGCGCCGGGGTCGCCCTTTTCGCCCTTTTCGCCCTTTGCGCCCTGCAGCGGTCCGTTGTTGACCCACGCATTCGTCACGCCGTCGTAGATGTAAATGTCATACGGTGCAGCCGCGCCCACGCCGTAGGCGTCGCCGACCTCCGGATTCTTGACCGACGCCTGCAGCGCGGAGACCGAGCCGTAATAGCCCTTGACCGTAAAGCCCGTTCCCGTATCGCCCTTCGGGCCGATCGGGCCTGCCGGGCCCTGTGGGCCGGTCTTCCCCTGCGGGCCGGTTTCTCCCTGCGGGCCAGTCGCGCCCGTGTCGCCCTTCTCTCCTTTCTCTCCCTTTTCGCCGGGTTCCCCCTTCGGGCCAGTGTCGCCGGTCGCGCCCTTCGGGCCTTCCGCGCCGGTCGCGCCGGTGTCGCCCTTCGGCCCCTGCTCGCCCTGCGGGCCTGTCTCGCCCTTTGGCCCCTGCGAGCCGGTTTCTCCCTTCGGGCCCTGCGCGCCGGTGTCACCCTTCGCGCCTGTGTCTCCCTTCTCGCCCTTGACGGTCTCGACGTTAAAGTCAAATGTCTTCCCGTCCGAAAGCGCGATCGTGTACGTTGCCGTCGTCCCGCTCTGCGATTTCTTCGTGATCGACGTGATGCTCGCGCCCGCCTCGCCGGTCTCGCCCTGTGCGCCGGCAGGTCCGGTCTGCCCCTGCGGCCCCGCCGGTCCCGTCTCGCCCTTCGGCCCCTGCGGGCCCATGACCGAGCCGAGGTCTATCACGCTGCCGTCCGTCAGCGTGAAAATCAGCTTCCCCGCGTCCGTAACCTCCACGGCCTTTACCCCGCGGGAGATCAGCCCGCCGATCGTCACCGTGATCTGATTCGGAATTTCTACCCTCATACCTGCTCCTTACTCCACAAATGCCCGGTTCCCGCTCGCCAGCGTCGTCTTGTCGCCGTGCGTGTACCGGATATCGTAGGTGTACTTTCCCTTCGTGAATTTTGCCGTGACCGTCGCGTCGAAGTTCAGCGTGACCTGGTCATTCTCCACCTTCGCAAAGCTGAACGTGTGGACGGTCTGCCGCGTATCGTCCAGAAACACGACCGCCATGCTGTCCGTCGTCCCGATCGTGACGGCCTCGCCGTCCTGGTCCTTCAGGTCGAACCGCAGCACGATCGAGAATGTGTCCCCCTCGTACCACCGCAGCACCCCTTTGTCGATCCTCGGGCTCGGATAAGCCCCCGGAATTGGCGTCGCCATACCGCATCCCTCCTTTTCATCCAGTGTAGCAGACCCCCGCGCCGGATTCACCCCACGCGCAGCGCAACTTCCGCTTGCCATTCCCTCCCGCCGGTGCTATACTGGTTCCATCAAATACAAGGAGGCTTCCCCATGCTCGACGAAAAAGATATTGAGAAAATCCAATCCATGATCGACCAGGCCAAAGACGACATGCTCAAGCAGTCTGCAGCCAACACCCGCGTCATCATCGAGAGCAGCGTCATGAAAAAGCTGGACCTCCTGATTGAAGGCCAGCAGTCTCTTCTCGAGACCCTCGCACCGAAGAGCCGCGTCGAAGAACTCGAAGAAGAGGTCTCCTTCCTCAAATCCGTCGTCCACCTGCACAGCCAGCGCCTCGCGGAGCTGGAAAAAGCGCAGTAACTCCAAAACCGAAGGCCGGGGCATCCGCCCCGGCCTTCTTGTTTTACTTGTCCTTCTTCTCCTTTGCGGCATCCTTCACCCATTTGTCGATATCCTTGGATTTCTCCTTCCGGTTGAAGCCCAGCGCCGCGTAGATCTCGAGCAGCTTCTGCTTGAGCTTTCTCCGCTCCTCCGGCGTCGCGGCAAGGTACTGCTCCTTGTACGCCGTCGTGATCTGTCTGCTGAGATCCTTTGCTTCCTTCCCGTGCTCTAGGTATTCCCTCGCCGCCTCCTTGACGTCTCCGCCCGCCTCGATCGCGTTCAGGAAATCATCGTACATCTTGTCGTCCTTGTCGTCCGCCTTCCGGACCCACTCGCGGTACTTCCAGTACGCGTCGTCCTCGTCCTTTGCCCAGTCGTTAGCGACCATCCGCTGGATGGCCTTCTCCTGCGTCACCGTCCCGGCGACCGCCGCGTCGCGCAGCTCGTCGCGGTTGTGGTTGTCCTCAGCCTCCGCGAGGTACTTCTTCATGAAGTCGATCTTGCCCTGCTCGTCGAGCTTGTCCATCTCCTTCTGCTGGTCCTCGTTGGCGAACACCTGATAGAAATACGCCGTCTTTGCCGTGTCGCTGATGCTGTAGCTCTTGAGCAGCATCTTCTTGTCGTATTCCTTCTCGACGTTCTTGATCGCCTGCACGAACGTGTAGGTCTCCCGCTGGTCCTCGCCTCCCTCCGTGATTGCCTGATAGGCTTTCGTCTCCTTGACGGACAAAGACTTGAATCCATTTTCGATCCAGTCCTGCGCCTCCTGCGTCGCCGTCCTGCCGAACAGCACGCCCTGCGCCAGCTTCAGCGGCACATCGCCCGGCCGGTCTGTGTACGTCGGATATTGCAGCTGCTGCTCGCCCTCGTTGTTGAGCCTGTATTTGCCGCCGTTCACCACGGACATGATGCCCTGCAGGCTCTTTCGTGCCTGTCCGCCGCCCATCGGCAGCGCCGCATACGAAAGCGGCTTCGAAAGCTCGTCTACCAGCACCTGCGCTTTCTTCTTCGTCGCCATGTCCTCTTTGCTCGACAGCAGCGCCTTGTTGACCTTCTCCATATCCGGGAACGCCGAGATGACCGCAATGCGGTTTCCCTGCAAATCAAGCCCCATCCATTCGTCCAGCCCGAACATTGCCAGCAGCTGCGTGTTCGGCAGCTCGTCGACCACGCGGCTCGCAAAGCCCTTCCATACTTCCTCCGGCGTCTTCTTCTCCGTCGTATAATCCCAGTTCTTCGGGTTCACGCCGTACTCGGCCATCGCCTGCCACGTGTTCGGCACCTTGTACCCCGACACGTCGCCGACCGTATCGTTCAGCATGTCCAGCGGGTCCAGCGCCGGCCGCCTGCCAAGGATCGCTTCTGCCGCCTCATTATAGAGCCACGCGCCGATGAGGAATTTGAGCATGGCCTTCGCCAGCGCCGCCACGCCCTTCTTCCGCTCCTCCTGCGCCATATCCTTGAAGATCCAGCTGAGCTCATTGTTGACCTCCAACTGGAACTGCGTGAACATCTTCACGATAGGGCTGCGCACCGTGTACATGAGCGGCGTCGCGCCCTTGCTGCGGTCTGCCATGATGCCGGACGCGAACTGGTCGGCTTCCTCCAGCGCGCTTTGCTGCGACATGCCGCGCTGCATGTTCTCGATCACCCGTGCCCGGACGATGGACCCCGTCGTAAATCCATCGATCTTCTCCATCACCCATCCCGCGATCTCAGACGCCTTATCCATGCTTGACTGTGAAAGTCCGTGATACCCGCTCCGGTTGTTGATGAAGACCGACTGCTGGTCCAGCCCGTCCGCCTGCACGTAGTTCGCCAGCGTGTACCACATGCCCTTCATCATATTGACCGTGCTCGTCTGCGCCCACGCCTGCGTCAGTGGGATGAAGTTTGTGACCGCCGAGCCGATATTTGCCGCGACCATGTTCGCGCCCACGCGCTGCTGGGCCTTCCGCACAAAGTTGTAGATCTTCTGCGGGATATGCTCTTCAAGCCATCTGTCCGCACCGGTTCGCTTTCCTGCCAGTACGTTCGTGTACTCCGTCAGCCATGCCGCCATGTGTGACATTCGCGTCCGCCCATTCTTCGAAAGCTCATCGATCAGCTGCTGCTTCTTGTCCGGGTCAAGCGCGTTATTTGCCTCGATCGCGTCCATCTGACGCCGGATTCCTTCGTCGCTCGCGCGGTAGCGGATCTGCGTCTCCAGTGCCCGCATGCGCTGCACATCCTCCGTGTGGAAGATCACGTCGCTCGCCGTGTCCAGATACAGATCAAGTCCCTTGATCGCATTGTACGCCGTCGCGTAGCCCAGCCGTTCGTTGGCATTCTTGAAATACCGGATGCCCGGCCGGAATCTGGACGTCAGCCCGTTGATCGTCGTCGGCAGCGGTGAGACCGTCCCGGTGAAGCCCAGCTCCCGCCCAAACCGCGCAAGGATGCTTTCCTCATTTTCCGTGAAGTGTGGGAAGTACCCGCGCCGGTAGGAGACCGGGTCATAGCCGAACTGCACGCGCACCTGGTTTATCATGTCGAGCAGCTCATCATAGATCTTATGGAACTCCGCGATCGCCTTGTCGATCTTTGCGAAGTCCATGTTCGGGTTATCCGCTTTCAGCTTCTGGATGACAGCCAGCCATTCTTCATAGGTCTTGCCGTCCTTCTTCGCCTCCGCGTCCTGCCCCTTCAGCATCTCCGCGTTCTCCTGTGCCTCGCCCAGCAGCTGCACGGCGTAAGCCTCGGAGTCTGCGTTCCCTCTCATGACCTTCTCGCTGATATCCAGCTTCTTGACCCGCTCCTGAATTTCAAGGATGAAGTTCTTCCGTGCACTCTCGTTCTGCTTGATCTTGTAGATATACTTGTTATTGAACTTCTTCGCCAGCACATCGCCGCCCGGGATCTTCCGCATCACGTCCGCGAAGTTTCGTTCCGGCGTCTCCGTGTCGTAGCCCCAGCCGGACCCCTTGTCGGCCCACTGGTCAAACTTCGCCGCGTCCAGATCCGCGTCCACCTCGTCAAGCATCCGCTGCTTGTTCTGCATGCGCCATGCCCGCAGCGTCAGCATCCGCGCGTCATACGCCGCTTTCGCCTCATAGACGTCCAGAATGCCCTTGCTGTTTTTCATCTTACGCACGGCTTCCTCGCTGATATCTCCGCGCAGCAGCGCGCCGACGATCTTCTGGTCTTCCGCCGTCAGCAGGTTCTTGTTCATAACATACTGCACACGCCCACGGAGCTTCTTGACCTCCTTGCTGAGTTCCAGTGCTTCTCCTGCCGACTGCGGGATCGCCAGCCCCAGCAGGTCCTTCGCCTTCTTCTGCCGGTCGAGATACCGCTGCGTGACCCGCAGATCTGCGGCAAATTCCTTGACCGCATTCCTCGCGTCATTTTTCGCCCAGTCCAGCCGCGCATTCGTCGCTCTGGCCTCGAACACATTCTGCTTGACCTTGCTGACCTCTGCCGCGTCCACGCCCTTGTAGCCCTCGATCCATTCGCGCGTCTTCCGGATTCCTTCGGCGACCTTGTAGATCTGCATGATCTGTGCGCCCGCCGTTTTGTTGCTCGCCGGGAACAGCTGCGGTGCCTTCTTGTGGAGCGTCCAGTAAACGTCACGCACCGGCATTCCGTCGTCCCTGATTTGCAGGCTCTTCGCCGCCTGCTGCCGGAACTGATTCCAGTATCGGATATCCTCTTTGTCCTGCGCCGGAATGGAGATCTTCTGATTCTCGATGAATTTCAGGACTCCCTTGTACTCCTCATAGTACGACCGGTTTTCCTCCATGCTGATCTCCGCCGCCGCGTCGACCAAATCGCCCACCAGCTTATTGTCCAGCTCGCCGGTCTGCAAAAACTTCCGCACGATCTGCTCCGTGAACGGCTGCAGCGTCTCCCGCTTCGCCTCCGGCGAAACGCCGAAGCTCCCCGCGATCTTCGCCAGCAGGAAGTTTTCCGCCCGCCTGGTGTACTGCGCCGCCTTCTCCCCCATCAGATCCCGATACCGCCCGTCCTGCGAAGAATACCGGATATCCGGGTTCGTTAGGCTGAAACTTCCGTTGTTTGCAACCGCGGACTTCACCTGCGCAGAATCAAACACAGCCCATGCCTTCACGCCGTTCTCAACCGCCTGAACCCCGTCGTATCCATGCCGTTTCAGCATCTCTACCATCCCCGGCGTATTGATCACCTGCCACATGAGCTCCGGCTTCCCCGCCTGTTCCCATACGGCTTGCAGTTCGCTAGGTCTGATCTGTAGCCGCTTCGCAAGATCCACATAATTCCCGCTGTATCCGCCGTCAGTGTTTCCAACATCCGCCGGATTCTCCACGCGAATATATGCCGGGATAATACGATCGACGTTCCCTGCGTAGATCGATGCCTCCGGCAGAATTCGCTCAACGCTGCGCGTCGCAGTGGAGTATTCTTCCGCGTACTTGATGTTTGCAGTCAGCCAGATCGGTTTCCCGCCTACATCAAACTTTGTAAATTTCGCTCCGGCACCGTGGAACACCAGCAGTGGCTCGCCTGTCGTGTTCGTTGCCTTGCTGTCTGCGAACCAATCCCGGAACGCTGCCGTCTGCGTCTTCTCCCGCTCATCAATCAGTTTCTGCATGAGCCTCGGATTCCGCAGGAAAACGGCGTCCTTAAACACACCGCGCCCGCTCCCATCGTCCAGCATCACAGAGACGGTCTCAAGGTTCTGTTTATCCCGCTCCGACGCCTGCCGCGCGCTGGCAGAGAATTTCCTCTTTGCCGTCTCTGCGGTAGTTCCAACACTTACAACATCTGAAAATTTTTCTCCGCGCAGGTTGACACTTTTGCCCTCATAGGATATACTACCTATAGAACCACTCCGCAGAAGGGACATGGGCATTTTGAAGCCCATGCCGCGAAGAAGCGGGATGGTTCTTTTTTCGTCTGCAAACAGAATGAAACTCCGCTTTATGAAGTTTTCCGGTGCCACGTCCTTCGAGTACGCGCTGGATACTTTCTGCATATCGTCAATCAGCAGACCATTTTCTGTTGGCCGCAGATCTAGGACACACATAATGCTCCGTCCGTCCTGCGCCTTTATCGCACCGAACATCGCGAGACGGCTGTTTCCGTACTGGCTTCTCGCATTGTTTTTGCTTTTCAGAATCAGAACCGGATCGTCCAGAATCTCCGGGATCCGCTGGATCTCGCGGATCGTCATTTCCGAATGCTCCTTCAGAATGGTGCTGATCTTCTCGCCGTTCATATAAATATCGCTTTCGATTGCCCCCAGCCCTTGCAGCGTCGCGCCAGTCTCACCCAGCGCAAAGGACGTGCCCTCCGGCATCCCGGACTTGTACCATGCCGCCACTCTGCTTTTGAAATCCTGTGCAATCGACATCTTCGCCGGCGGCGCTCTCGCGCTGCCGGATTTTTTCTGCCACTGGCCGACCTCCATCTTCACGTCCGCGCGCAGCTTGTTCGTGCCGTAGTCCGTTCGGTTCATGCCGGCGTAGGTGTCCGCGACGATCTCCTCGACGTAGGCGTCCGTGTCGTCGCCGTAGATTCCGGCGTATGCGTCCACGTAGCTCTCGATCATCTCCTTTGTGATCTTGCCCTCGCCCAGCAGCCGCTTCTGGATCTTCGCCGCCATCTCCGGCCAGCGCTTGACAAGCAGGTGATATCCCTCGTGCTTCGCCAGCTCGAACGCAGAATACTCCTCGCTGTCCGCCCGGATGAGCACGGAGCCGTCCTCCGTCACGGCAGCGTCCGCATAAAACGTCTCCCCATCGATCTCCTGCGTCAGCTGCCCGGTGAAGAACCGCGCATTCTGTACGCCCATCGACCGGAAGAACTTTGCCGCCGCCTGGATGTCCTCGCTTCTTCCCTCCTGCCCCTTCGGCATGACGCGCACTTTTTGCGCGTTGTTCTCTCCGAAACCGAGCTCCGAAAGCGTTACTTCATCCCAAGCTTTTGCGAGATCTCTTGCACCCTCCGCTCTCTTTCTTCCGGTGTCAGCTCTTTGCTGCTGCGCTGTGCTTTGGCGAACGCCTCCAGCCTGTCCTTCGGCACGCTGACCAGCCTGCCCGATTTGTCCTTCATCAGTAACCTCGATACTGCCATTGTTTACCCCTTTCTGTCCTGCGGCAAGGCCCGCTCGATAGGCTGCTGCCGCCACGTCCTGATTCATTCCTTCGGCGTAGCGCATCGCCCGCTGCTCACTCGCGCCGAGTCTGCCCTGCTCATAGACCTGTCCGAAGCTCTGCGCATACTGCTCCGCCGGCATGCCCGTCGTGTTCCCGTTCAGGAAATACGCCGCCGTCTGCTCGTCGTAGCCTGCTCTCTGTGCCTGCGTCTGCAGATACTGTTCCTCCTGCTGCAGCGCGGCTTCATCGAGCGCCTGCTCCGCGTCCGCCGTCTGCTGCCGGGCGTACTGCTCCATGTCCAGCTCGCCCATATTCTCTGTCCCCGGAATGGGCGCAAGCAAGCTGTCCTGATCGTACTGCTGCTGTGCCGCCCGCTGCGCCTGCTGGACGGCCTGAACGCTCTGCTGTGCCCGATTCTGTTCCTGCTCCTGCTCCTGCTGGTACTGCTGCTGCTCGAGCCGGGTCAGCGTCTCCGGCACGCGCGGCTCCTGCCCTTCGTCCACGGCCGCCTGCTGCTCCTTCGCCACCTCACGCAGCGTGTTCTCCACGGCCTTCTGCGTCACCTCGCCGCCATCGTCCACGGTCTGCTGCAGTTCCTCGGCCAGCTGGTGCGCCCGTGTGCCTTCCTCCTGCGCCATGCCGTAATCAATAACGTCCTGCACTTCGCCCGCTTCTAAGACCGCTCTGGCCGTCTGCGTGACGTTTGCCTCCAAAATCACGCGGTTCACGCCCGCACACTCCAAACAAGACCAAAGCTAAAAATGCCAGTATCAGCAACAGCACCACCATCTGGTTCTCCGTAGTAGGTACACTCGTTTCGCTGGCAAGCTTGATTGTGACGATAGCAAGATAATTAAAAGTTAAAAGTTAAAAGTTAAACGCTAATCATTAATCCCTACATATCGATGAAAGAAGATTTATACGATGACCTTTTTGATGAAAAAGCAAAGTTGATGTCATTGCGGACGCCAATTATGATAACTCTTTGACGAGTTTGCGGGACACCATAATCCGCAGCGTTGAGGATTTTGTGGCTTACCTTATACCCAAGTTCAGAAAAGTCATTCAAAATCATTTTGAACACAGAGCCTTTAGCCAAATTTGTAAGTCCCTTGACGTTTTCGGCCAAAAAGAATTTTGGCTTTTTTGCACCAATTACTCGAATTAACTGCTTATACAGCGCATTGCGTTCGTCTGCTTCGTGGCGTTTCATATTAGCAACAGAAAAGCCTTGGCACGGAAAGCCGCCAATAATAATGTCACATTCTGGGATGTCCTCGGC
>OLOW01003206.1_pt1 | contig 10560 bp, 8 predicted proteins | sample 1672801 | NCBI WGS metagenome assembly OLOW01 (sample SAMEA3136725, study PRJEB25190) | human gut metagenome | biome: human gut; feature: human-associated habitat; material: faeces | place: Austria | collected 2013
ATGTTATGCCGGATATCGAGGAAGATCTTGATATTGAGATCAATGAGGATGATCTGCGAATTGATACGTACCGTTCCAGCGGTGCCGGTGGTCAGCATATCAACAAGACGTCATCGGCCATCCGTATTACGCATTTGCCGACGAATATTGTTGTGCAATGTCAGAATGAGAGATCTCAGCATATGAATAAGGATAAAGCCATGCAGATGCTGAAAGCCAAACTGTATTTGCTGAAACAGCAGGAGAATCAGGAGAAGCTTTCAGGTATCCGCGGTGAGGTTAAGGATAATGCCTGGGGCAGCCAGATCCGTTCATATGTGATGCAGCCATATAAGCTGGTCAAGGACCATCGTACAGGTGCCGAGAGCAGCAATGTAGATGCGGTCATGGATGGAGATATTGATCTTTTTATCAATGCCTACCTGAAATGGAACAATCTTTTAAAAAATCAGCCGCAGGAACAATAAAACAGTTGCAATGGGGGATAATTTGTGCTACTATCGTTCTAGTAAAAACAAGTGTATTTCCTATGCGAACAAAAGGTGGATTTTATGGATAAAAGTGGCAAATATTACATTGTAAAGGAACGGGCATTGCCTGAAGTTTTACTGAAGGTTGTGGAGGCAAAGCGTCTGATCGATTCCGAGAAGGCGATGACTGTACAGGAAGCAACAGATGCCACGGGTATCAGCAGAAGTTCTTTTTATAAGTACGAAAACCTGCGGGATTATCACCTCGATTGACGAGCAGTCGCCGGATATTGCGCTCGGCGTCGACCGTTCGTGGGAGGCGAAGGAGTCCGATTCTTTTGATATTGGCGCGGGCGACCAGGGCATGATGTTCGGTTACGCCTGCGACGAGACGCCTGAGTGTATGCCGATGCCAATTTCCTATGCGCACAAACTGGCGAAAAGGCTGACCGCCGCGCGCCGGGAAGGGGCGCTCGGCTTTCTGCGTCCGGACGGAAAAACACAGGTGACCGTGCGCTATGAAAACGGACGGCCCGTATGTATTGATTCCATTGTCGTTTCCTCCCAGCATGACGAGGACGTATCCCTCTCCGCAATCCGGGAAGGGATAATGGAAGAAGTGATTTACAAGACCGTGCCGCGGGAACTGCTTGCGCCGGATGTGTCTGTTTATATCAATCCGACGGGGCGGTTTGTGATCGGCGGCCCGCATGGCGATTCCGGTGTGACCGGCCGCAAAATTATTGTGGATACCTATGGCGGCTATTTCTGCCATGGCGGCGGCGCTTTTTCCGGAAAAGACCCCACCAAGGTGGACCGGAGCGCCGCTTACATGGCCCGGTATATGGCCAAGAACGTGGTTGCCGCCGGGCTGGCCGAGCGGGTGCAGGTGGAGCTGGCCTACGCCATTGGCGTGGCGCAGCCAGTATCCATTTTGGTGGATACCTATGGCACCGGGCGGATCGGTGACGACGCCCTCACGGAGCTGCTGCGCCGGACCTTCCACTTGACCCCGGCCGGGATCATCAAGACCCTGGATCTGCGGCGGCCTATTTTTGCAGAGACTGCGGCCCGGGGCCATTTTGGCATGGAAAAGGACCGGCCCTGGGAGAAGACTGACCGGGCCCAGGAGCTACTCCGCCTGGCGGGCATTTAAATATCGGCAAGAGACGGCGGCCAATGTGCAGGCCTGTTCTTTCTTGGTAGTCTGGACGCGGATGTGCGCCCAACCGGGAGAGAACAGGCCTGTTTTTTCGGTGTGGTATTCTATGGAAACAGCGTATAGTTCCCCTTCCTGCGCATATGGTGTTCCCAAGACCTACCTGGGTGCAGCTGGGAGGTTTGCCATGCTCTTGCGGTACTTTAAGAAAAATTAAGAATTTTTTTGCAGAAGTTTGTAACAACTTGGATGCAATTTGCGTCTATATAAATAAAGGAGGAAATGCATCAGTCTGTTTGGGACAAGCTTGGAAGGAGGCGAAGGGAAAATGGAAAGCAGAGAGCTTTATATGATGTGGATCAACTGGGAGGAGCAAATTGTGTCCTTCCATGAGGTGCCTGGCTTTGACCGCCTGCCCTTCGGGACGGAGGAAAATTGGCAGGCCAACATCCGGATCCTTCTGACGGAAGGCTTCCGGTTTCAGTGAAGGGGGCGGTTGTGATGAAATGGAAACGAGCTGTGGCAGTGCTGCTGCTTTGCGGCCTGCTTCAGGGCTGTGGGCTGGCGCCGTCTTTTGCGGACCCGGAGCGAAGCGCGGGGAAAATTGTGCTCCAGGTCTCCGTGGAGGCGATGCCCGCCGACACGGCCTGGGACCGGGTGTATACGGAGCCTGTGAAAATAGAGGCGATCCTGGATTACATCCAGGCGCTGCATACGGTCCCACCGGAGACCGGTGAGCAGGAAGTCAAGGAGGAGGCCACCTGTAAAATTACCCTGCATTACTCAGCCGGTGCAGATAAGGTCTATTATATGGCGGGGGAGTCCTACCTGCGGGAGGGAGAGGCAAACTGGATGCGCCTGGAGGCCCATCCGGAGATAAGCCTGCGGGAGATTCTCCGGGAAAATCAAAGCGATTTGACGCAAGTCTTTACACCTGGCGAAAGCGTTGGGCATAGGGATCATTTCACATAATATTGGGCCTGGGCGTTCCACGGGGAAGCGGCCCTTTGCAGGGATGGAGAACAAGACGCTTATTTTTTTGAAAGAGGTTTGCATACACTATGTTCAGAGAAATGAGAAGAAAGCGGCAGGCATTGCCCCAGGAAGGAATGGATGCCGTGCTGCAGAAAGGCACCTCAGGCGTGCTGGCGGTATCCGGCGATCATGGCTATCCCTATGCCGTGCCGCTCAGCTATGTTTATGATGGGAAAGCCCTCTATTTTCATTGTGGGAAAGCCGGACATAAGCTTGATGGGATCCGCCGGGATGCGAAGGCGTCCTTCTGCGTGATTGATCAGGATCAGGTTGTACCGGAAGAGTATACGACTTATTTCAGAAGCGTGATTGTGTTCGGACAGATCCATGAAATCACGGATGACAGCGAAAAGTGGGCGGCGATGGAAACGCTGGCAATCAAATATGCGCCGAATGATACCGCTGCCAGACGGGAACAGGCCATCCAGCGGGAATGGAAACCACTTTGTGTACTGAAAATGGATATTGACTGCATGACCGGAAAAGAAGCAGTCGAATTGGTTGCGAAAAAACAGAAAAAAGAGAATTAAATATTGCTGAAGATAAACCTACGGGAGATTCTCCGGGAAAATCAAAGCGATTTGATGCCATCATGGACAGCGCCCTTTTGCCATCGCACAAATTGGCCAGCCCCAAGGGATGAGGCTGGCCAATTGTTGTTGTTTGATGCAGGTCGATATCCCTGGTGGAAACATTGGGTGGAGCGGTTATTTTACATAATATTGGGCCTGGGCGTTCCACAGGGAAGCATAGAGGCCCTTTGCCTCCAGGAGGGTTTCGTGGCTGCCCCGCTCCACCAGCCTGCCCTCCTGGAAGACCAGGATATCCTGGCAGAACCGGCAGCTGCTCATGCGGTGGGAGATATAGATGCTGGTTTTGTCCCGGACCAGCTCGTCAAAGCGGCTGTAGATTTCATATTCGCTGAGGGGGTCCAGGGCAGCGGTGGGTTCATCCAGGACCACGAAGGGGGCGTCCTTATATAGTGCCCGGGCAATGGCCAGCTTTTGGGCTTCGCCGCCGCTGACATTCTCGCCGGCTTCATCCACAGCGGAAATGGGGGTCTCCAGCTTTTGCCCCATGGCTCGGACCCGATCCGCTACGCCGGCCTGCTCCAGGCAGCGCCACAGCCGTTCTTCGTCAAAATGGAGGCTGGCAGCCACATTCTGCCCCACGGGGAAGGGAAACAGCTGGAAATCCTGGAAGACCACGCCGAAGAGGGCCTGATACTGCCGGTAGTCGTATTTTCGGATATCCACGCCGTTCAGGGTGATGTAGCCTTCCGTCGGGTCATACAGGCGGCACAGGAGCTTGATGAAGGTGGTCTTTCCTGCGCCGTTCAGGCCCACCACTGCCATTTTGTGCTTCAGGGTCAGTTTGCAGGACAGATCCTTCAGCACTGGCTCTGTGCTCCCGGGGTATGCAAAGCTCACGTGGTGGAATTCAATCTCGTACACATGATCCTGCCGCTTTTCCGTGGGAATGGTGCCGGTGTGGGTGCTTTTCAGGGCCAGGAAGTCTAGAAAATGGCCCAGATAGTTCACCATGCGCCGGACGCGCATGCTGCTGTACAGAATACGGGAAATGTCATTTTGAAATGCAGCCAGAGCTCCTACATACTGGGTGAAGGAGCCGATGGAGACGGCTCCGGCCATCACCTTCAGCAGCACCAGAAGATAGGCGTAGATGGAGGAGACCCCTGCCAACGCCGTATTCAGCAAATGAAAGGCCCGTTCGCTTTTACACATCTTCACATATACGGGCCGGGCGATGTCCATGTAGCGCCTGTAGTTTTCCTTCAGCATGTCTCCCATATCATATAGCCGGATGACCTTACCAGCGTCAATGTTGCAGAACACATGCATCAGGAGATAGGAGAGGCCGTTTTCTGCATCCACATGTTCGACGCTATTCTGATGTTCCTGGCTTTGGTAGCGCCGGTTGACACGACTGCTGAGGTAGCAAGTGCCGCCCACCACCAGCCCAAGGCTGATCAAGTTTGGCATGGGACTGCACAGGACTGTGAGCAGTCCGCCATTCCGGGTTGGGGCAAGGCAGAGGGAGACGATCAAAACCAAGGCTGTCAGGGCGGAGAGCATGCTTTTCAAAAGGCTTTGAAATTGGGTTACAAGGCCAAAGAGTCCGCCATGGAACCTGGAGAACTGCTCTGTACTGGTGACCGATTTGGCCACATCTGGGTCGCTGATGGTTGCATAGTTCAGGTCCATGGCCTTTTCCCGAAGCAGCCGGGTGAGGCCGTGGAATATCTGATTACCCAGCAGATTTCTCCGGCTGGAGAAATAGTCTGTCAGTAATCCTAAAATCAGACTGGAGCCCAACAGCCACAGGGCAGACCAGGCGGCAGCCTGAAAATTTCCTGCCATGAGGCGATCAATGAGCCGGGCGGTGAAAAACAGGGACACATAAGGTGACCAGGCCTCCAGCATGGCTTGCAGGATGCTTTGAGGCAAAATAGAGGCGTCCATTGTTCGGACGAGATTCAAAAGCCGGAAAGCTTTGCGGTAATCCTCCCGAAATGTGGATTGTTTACCCATTTTCTTCTCCCTCCTTCAGCTGGTAGTAATGGGACTGGATTTGGAACATGTGGGCATAGCTACCAGCTTGAGCCATGAGGGCGTCATGGGTGCCGCTTTCTGTAATGTGGCCGTTCTCCAGGAATATTACCCGGTCGCAGAAGCGGGTAGAGCTGAGCCGGTGGGAGATGAAGACGCAGGTCTTGCCCTGGGCGAACTGGTTGTAATGCTGGTACATGTCCAGCTCTGCCAAGGGATCCAGAGCTGCGGTGGGTTCATCCAGGAGAAGCATGGACGCGTTCTTGTATAGGGCCCGGGCCAGCATGAGCCGCTGCATCTGGCCACCGGACAGCTCCACGCCCTCTTTGTCCAATGTCCGGAGCAGGGAGGTTTCCGCCCCCTTGGGCAGGCTCTCCACCTTTTCGGCCAGGCCGGCCAGGCGGAGGCTCTCACGAAGCCGGGCCTCGTCAATCTGGTCATTGGGGGTGCAAGCTACGTTGGAAGACAGCGGGAAGGCGAAGGCAAATACTTCTTGGAACACCACGGAAAATTCCTGGAAGTAGTCCTCCGGGGAGAGGGTGGACACGTCCACGCCGTCCAGGAGGATTTTTCCTTTGGTGGGATGATACAGACCGCACAGGAGCTTCACCAGGGTGGACTTTCCTGCGCCGTTGGCGCCCACCAAAGCCAGCTTTTCCCCTGGGTGGAGGGTCAGACTCACGTCCTCCAGGGCGTAGTCCTGGCTCTCCGGATACTGGAAATACACATGCTCCAGCCGCAGCTCATGGGCGCGACCGGGGTTGGGAACTTGGACCTTGGGCGGGGCAGCCTGTTTTTTAGCTTGTGGAAGTTCCTCCATAAACAGGCGGTAGTGGCTCAAAATATCGCTGTTGCTTTTCAAATTGGAACATTGCTCGGCCAGGCCAGACAGCCAGGCGCTGATGCCGGAGGCCACACCGGCGAAGAGAATGAAATCTGCTACGGACAAGCTGCCCGTCACCATGCGGGAAATGAGATAACCATAGACCAGACCGTCCCGGAGAAGGATCAGCAGCTGCTTGCCCAGCTGGAGGGTGAATAGCTTGCGGCAGTAGGCGCTGGAGCGGGACAGATGCAGACCGATCAAGCTGTCCAAGGTACCCAAAAGCCAGGCCTTCATGTTGTACAGGTGAATATCCTTGGCGTACTTGCTATCCATGATGCGATTGGCCACGCGTATGATATTCTCGTTCGATTTGGCTTCCACTTCGAAATGTGCGTTTTGCAGCCGGTTTTTCCTGCCGTTCAGCAGGGCAATCCCAAAAGTGGTTGCCAGGATGACCAAGAGAATCCACGGGTTGAGCTGTGCGGAAATGAGGAAGTACACCACAAACCCGGCTATTTGACACAGGCTGTTTCCAGCGGCCAGAACCAGAGCTTCGATGCCGATTTCATCTCCGGCATAGATGGATTGCTGCGCCATCATCATACTGGCTTGCCCGGCGGGGCTTTCTGCCTGCTGATAGCTCCTGGTGACACAGCGCGCCAGGAATTTGTGGCCCATATCCAAGCGGAAGAAAAACGGAATGCTTGTGAGCCGGTCCTGGCAAAAGGATTTTCCCAGATTTAAGAAGGTCAGTGCCGAGGCAAGGGCCAGGATGGTCCAGGCGATGGTTTGCCACGGGCTGCCGGTTTGGTACATCCGTACCACCACGCTGGGTAACCCCACTGCCAGGAGAGGAGCGGCCACCTCGCAGACAATAGACAGCGGTAGGAGGAAGAAATAGGCGGGTCCCTCCTGCTGCCGGAGCTTGCCCCAGGCATAGATCACATTGCGCCACGCCGGAATCTTCGGCGGCTTGGGGGCTTTGGAAAGATCCATAGAAATCAACTCCTTGTTTGGTATAGCCATATCCTAGCAAAAAACGCCCCGGCTGGGGCGTTCTTTGCACCAAATGTCTGTGGGGATGCACGAAATGCAAATATAGCTGGCGTCAGCACCTTGCCGTCCACCGGGGGCGTGTGCGTATCACGAGAGCGAACCCTGTGAATGGACCAGGGCAGCGCAAAGACGCCCAAGGGGCGGTGTAGCGTCCATGGGGACGTAGGGTGCGGCATCCTTGACGCACCGGCGGCGCCAGGTTTTGTGATCGTAGCATTTTGGCGAATCCGGGCTTTCCTTACAGAGCTGTTTTTGGGATCTTCCGGCCCTAGGGGTGCGCACATGGTGATTGGGGGGAGGTCAGGGGCAAAAGCACCTCGGCGGCAAAGATGCCAGGCTGGTTTTGCAGGTTCAGAAAGCCCTGATATTGGTCCACCAGGACCTTCACCCGCTTCATGCCCAGGCCGTGATTGCCCCGCTTTTTGGAGATGTAGTTCCGCTCGTCAAAGTCCAGCTCCTCTTTGGCGGAGTTTTGCACGGAGAGATAGAGCTGATGCTTGACCACGGCGCAATAGACCCGGAGAAACCGCCCCTCAGGCGGAATTTTTTCGCAGGCCTCCACGGCGTTGTCCAGGAGGTTGCCCAAAATCACACACAGGTCCACATCACTCACAGAGAGCTGCTCCGGCAGTTCCGCTGCGCAGTCTAAGGCGATGTCCTTCTGCCGGGCCAGGGAGAGCTTGCTGTTGAGGACGGCGTCCACCATGAGATTGCCGGATTTGACGTAAGTGTCCACCTGGCTCAGATCCTGCTCCAAAGCGTCCAGATATCCGGCCAGGGCGTCCAGCTGGCCCATGGCCATGTGAGCCTTCAGGACCTGGATGTGATTGTGATAGTCGTGCCGCCAGCCGCGCATGTTCAGGTAGATGGTTTTGATCTCCTCGTACTGGTGGGTGAGGACGGAGGACTGAAAGTCCCGGGTGCTGCGCTCGTAGCCGGTCTGGTAATGGCGCAGGGTGTACTCCAGGACGGAAAACAGTCCGAAGCCCAGGCCCAAACACAGAGCCGGCAGGGGACGGAAGTGGGGCAGCACCCCGAGGACCAGATACAGCGCCCCCCAGGCGGCCCCGGCAAAGGGGGACAGCTGCCCCCGCTTCCAGGCGAGCTGGCATTGCAGCGTCAGGCACAGGGCCAGGGTCAGGCTGACGGTCCAGGGAAAGGGCAGTGTTGACAGCCGGAGGGGGAAAAGGCCATGGGGACGGAGCCCAGTGGCAGCCTGTCCCAGAGCCGTAAGGATGGTCAGCACCAGGCCGGGAAGGATGGTTTGCTTCCACTGCAGGGGAAACAGCTCCTGGTCATAGAAAAAGGTATAGGCCAGAAGCAGCAGCGTCACAAGGACCCAGCCCAAGGCAGGTATCCCCAGAAAAGCGGAGGCGGTCAGGAGCAGCAGGCCCAAAAGCGCTGTAACCAGGTCCTTGACAGGGCCCCTGGCCAGGTTTCCCATGGTCCAGAGGTCGTAGCTGTACAACCCAAAGCATAAAAATGAACAGAGCAGGGATTCCATCGGATGCAGTCCCTCCTATATGTGTGGAAATGGATTGCTGGCCTGCCTACCCCGGAACCGGTCCAGGCAAGCCCGGTTGACGGCCTCCCATTTCCCACGGGGGATGGGGAGGCGAATCCCGGAATCCATCTCCACAGCAGTTTTGGTAATGGCAGCCACATGATCCAGGCAGATGAGATAAGACCGGTGGAGGCGGAAGAAGCCGCCGCCCACCAGGGCGTCTTCCCATGCCTGGATGCCTTTTCGGCTCTCCAGGTCCCCACGGGTGGTGTGGAGTACGGTGGTGTGGCCGAAGCTCTCCAGGTAGGAAATCTCCGCCAGGGGCACCCGGCGGCAGACGTCTCCGGCCTCTACCAGAACCTCCGGCTCCTGCCGGGCCAGGCGGGACTGTGCCAGGGCCAGGCAGCGGAAGAGCTCCTCCTCCTTCACCGGCTTCATGAGATAGGACACAGCCTCCACGCCGTATCCGGCAAAGACAAAGTCCGGGGTTCCGGTGATGAAGAGAATCTGTAGACGCTCCCGCCGCTGCCGCAGCTTCCGGGCCAGCTCCATGCCGTTCATCTGTCCCATGAGGATGTCCAGCAGGAGAATGTCCGCAGAAGGCTCATCCTCCCAGGCGAACAGAAGGGCTTCGGCAGAGGGGTAGCAGGTGATTTGGCAGGCTTCCCCCTGCCCGGCGCACCAACCGCTCACCAGCTGGGAGAGGAGCCGGGCCTGGGCGGGTTCGTCATCACAGATGGCAAAGTGAATCATGGGAACCTCCTGGTTGTGAAATAAGAGAAAGGACCGCCCCATGGCGGAGCAGCCCATGCCACTCCGCCATGCAACCGGTCCAAGCTTTTTACAGATCGCAGTTGTTGACGGTTCTGGGGAAGGGGATCACATCCCGGATGTTGCCCATGCCGGTGAGGTACATGACGCACCGCTCAAAGCCCAAGCCGAAGCCGGCGTGACGGGCGGAACCGTACTTCCGCAGGTCCAGATAGAAGCCGTAATCCTCCTCCCGGAGGCCCAGCTCCCGGATGCGGTGCAGGAGGACGTCGTAGTTGTCCTCACGCTGGCTGCCGCCGATGATTTCGCCTATGCCAGGCACCAGGCAGTCCATGGCGGCAACAGTTTTGCCGTCGGGGTTCAGCTTCATATAGAAAGCCTTGATCTCCTTGGGGTAGTCAGTGACGAAAACGGGGCGTTTGAAGACCTCCTCCGTGAGGTAGCGCTCGTGCTCCGTCTGCAGGTCGCTGCCCCAGTGGACGGGGTACTCAAATTCATCGTTGTGCTTTTCCAGCAGCGCCACGGCGTCGGTGTAGGTGATGCGGCCGAATTCGTTGTGCAGGACGTTGTGAAGACGGTCAAGCAGTCCCTTGTCGATGAACTCGTTGAAGAAGTTCATTTCCTCGGGGGCGTGCTCCAGAACGTAAGAGATGATATACTTGATCATGTCCTCGGCCAGCTCCATATCATCCTCCAGATCGGCGAAGGCGATCTCCGGCTCGATCATCCAGAATTCGGCGGCATGGCGGGTGGTGTTGGAGTTCTCCGCCCGGAAGGTGGGGCCGAAGGTGTAGATGTTGCGGAAAGCCATGGCAAAAGTTTCGCCGTTAAGCTGGCCGGAAACGGTCAGGTTGGTGGGCTTGCCGAAGAAGTCCTGCGTATAATCGACCTTGCCGTCCTCGGTCTTGGGGACGTTGTTCAGGTCAAGGGTGGTGACCTGGAACATTTCGCCCGCGCCCTCGCAGTCGGAGCCGGTGATCAGGGGCGTGTGGACATACACAAAGTCCCGATCCTGGAAGAACTGGTGGATGGCCATAGCGGCAAGGCTGCGGACGCGGAACACCGCCTGAAAGGTGTTGGTGCGGGGACGCAGATGGTTGATGGTGCGCAGGAACTCCATGGAGTGGCGCTTGGGCTGCAGGGGGTAGTCGCCGGTGGAGGGGCCTTCC
>OLOW01003208.1_pt1 | contig 10555 bp, 8 predicted proteins | sample 1672801 | NCBI WGS metagenome assembly OLOW01 (sample SAMEA3136725, study PRJEB25190) | human gut metagenome | biome: human gut; feature: human-associated habitat; material: faeces | place: Austria | collected 2013
AGGTCGGTATGGAGCGCTTCCTCCACCATCTGACCGTTGTCGCCGGTAGTGGTCACCAGCCAACGGTCGCCGTTCATATCGTCATAGACGTTTTCCAGCCGGGTGACGGAATAGCCGGGGCCGTTGGAGGCAAACAGGCTGTTCACGCTGTTCTGGGGATTCTGGCAGTCCACCAGAACCTGCTGAACGATCTTGCTGCCCTGCTTGATGGTGACGCCGAAGCGGGAGATGGGCAGGTTGCCCTTGTTTTCTACGGAGAAGAGCAGCCCGGCGCTTTCGCCGGCGGTCACACAGGGGTCGCTGGAAGCCACGCCGGTAAGCTCGGCGGCGATCTTCAGCTCGAACTCAAAGCGGATCAGCCGGCGGCTGTTCACGGCGGATTCATTCAGCGTTTGGGCCTGTTCCAGATCGGTGGTGTAATAGCCGGTACCGTCCGGCAGCAGGTGAATGCTGGCCGGGTAGTGGGACAGCTCCACCAGCGTAAAGGGCGCGCTCATGGTGTTGGTCTCCCGGTCGAAGCGCACGCACTTGACGCGGTAGCGTTCTTCCTGATCGGCGTTGTCGGGGTCGGGGGCGATGCTCTCCGTCCAGTACAGGTAGTGAATGCCGTACCGGGAGCCGTCGTTCACGTGGGCGGTCTGGAAACGCTGGGCGTACAGGCACACGTCGTAATCCCGCACGGTAAATTCCTTGTTTCCCTGACGGGTCGCGCCCATCAGCCGGTAGCACTCCGAGCCGTCCTCCGCGAAGCCTTCCTTCAGGTAGAAAACGAACTCCCGCGCATCGTTCACGGCATATTCCACCATGTTTTCCATGAAGACCACGTGGTCGTCCAGTGCCCGTTTGGTCTTGTTCAGGTGGACGGAAAGCTGCTGCTTTTCGTTCAGCCAGTAATAGCAGGAAAGACTGGGGTTGGAGCCATTGGAGCCGGTAATATAATCGCCGGTGAAGGTGGCGTTGGTGGGAGTGGCGGAGGTCATCCGGCGCACGCCCTGCACGTTTTCGATGCCGTCGGGCACGGGGTCGATCGTGACCTGATAAGCGGTGCTGGTCTGGTCCAGATCCATGGAATGGACGGCCGTGATCTCGCCGCTCTTGATGTCCTCCCGGGCGCAGGAAGCGTTCAGGAACCAGACCGGATCGGCAGCTGCGGTGGCGTTGTTGTGCCGGACGAAGTATACGATCGGGGAGGACAAATACCGCGCGGCGTTCGGCGTTTCCGTCACGTGGGGCGCGTATTTTTTCATCACCAGCGAGCCGTTCTGAAGCTGCAGCACCGCCAGCGTCATGGTACTCTTGGAGGGGTGATCCTGCCCCTCGGTGAACACGCCGCTGAGGACGTTTACCGCTACCATATCCTGATGGCTTCGGATGGCGAAAGCGTAATCGGACGCGGTGCCCGACGCGCTCCGCTGGGCGTCGCCGCCCATGGAGGGGTAAATTTCGCCGTGCCGCGAGGAATCGTCCAGATTATACCAGATCAGCTTGGCCTGACGGCCCGTCGCCTGACCCGTGGGGGTGATCCACAGGCCAAAGGTGGCCTTTTCGGAGCCGGATTGCAGGGTGACGTACTGAATTTCCTGCGCCAGCGCATCCGTCTGCTTAAACAGCTGCTCCTCCGACGTGGGGAACACGCCGGTTTTTCCCGTGCCTGCCGGGGGAAGCTGTTTCTTTTCGGGAATGTTGACCCCGGCGGAAAGGGCGGTAAGCGAAACCTCGCCGTTTTCCGCTCCGTTCGCCGCGTTGAGTGCGCTTGTTCCGTTGGAGGAAGTGCCCCAACTGCCCTTCCAGAGCGTCCTTTTCAATTTGAGCAGAATCATCTGCGCCGTGACCTCCAGCCCGAAGCCCAGGGTAACGGACGCGCCGCTGCTCTTGCCCAGCCGCAAAAGCGGCTTGATGTTGCCGTAGAAACGGACGGCGAGGCTGAAAAAGTCCTTTACACCCACGCCGCCGCTGACGCCCAGCTCCGCCAGAATGGCGATGGTCACGCCGGTGCCGAAGTCCAGCGCCATATTGGACATGCTGGGCCAGTCGGCGGTAAGACCGATGCTGAACGCCGTGCCCAGCGAGAAGGTGAAGTCCATCGCGCAGAAGCAGGGAATGGCCCAGATCATGAAGGGATAGGTATAGCCGCCCTTGAAGGCCATCTGCACGCCGGCGTTGCCTTTCAGACCAACTTTTTCCTTCAGACCCTCGCTGGTCGTCACCTCGGTGATGCGCCCCTGCAGGGCGGCAAAGGGCGTGAGCATGGCCTTGATGTTGCCGAGAAATTTGGCGGGCTTGCTGGCACCCTGATTCTGATACACCTGATTGTTGACCGCGTTCGCGTCCCGCTCGCCCTCCCGGGCCGCTTCGTCCATGCGCTCGGTCTTGTCTTTCAGACTCTCCTGCTTCCAGCTCAGTTCTTCGCTTTCGAAGGTCTTGCCGTAGGCGTACTGGATGTAGCCGCTGGGATCGATGACCATCTGAGACTGGATGAACGGCAGACTCAAATTCATCTGCAGGTCGCCTACGAAGGGCGTGTCCGCCGGGAACTGGAAGCTGAGCCCGCCGGGGGTAAAGCTGATGAACTGATCGTTGTTGAATACCGGCTCTTCCACGTAGGCCTTTTCGATCTTCAACTGGGTCTGGAAGGTACGGTTGTAGCTCTTGGAGGGAATCTCCGCCCGGATGGAAACGGTGGAGCCGGGGGCGATCAGACGGCAGTATTCGCCCGTAAAGGTAACGGCCTCGCCAGTGGTGAGTTTACGGCTTTCTTCCGTTTCTTTCAGGCTGCCGTTTTCATCGTAGGTCTGGTAGACCAGATACAGGGTGCCCGTCAGCACCTGCTTACCGGGGTTTTCCAGCATCACGTCGATGGTCTGCTGGGCGTCGTTTTTGGCGGTGTAATAGATGGTGTTCTGCTGCACCACGATGTCGCTGCCGTTATAGCAGGCCATGCGCAGGTAGGGAACGCCGGTGTATTTTTCCAGTCGGACGATCTCCGCCTGCCCGCCCCGCAGAGTGAGACGGCGCATTTCCCGGGTGTTGTGCTGGCTGTGGGTGACGACCACGTCCAGCGTGACCCGCCGGTTCGACGTGGGAACGAAATCCGCCACCAGAAAGGAGGCCAGTCCGTTTTCCCGGTGGTGACGGTCTTCAGGGAGCGGGGATAGCCCGTCGCCTGTACGGAGACCTGCGCGTCTTTCAGCAGCTTGCCCTCGTGATCCCGGATGATGAACCCGAACTGCTTGGTGGACAGGGTGACTACGCTGAAATCCACGCTGTTCCGCCCGTCGATATGGGCCTGTTCTTCGTTGGTCAGGGCTTCGGCCTCGGCCAGCAGCTTTTCCTCGGCCTGCTGGGTAATGGCGCCGTCCGGCGTGTCCGCGGCCTGCAGCACGTTAAGGAAGTTCAGCTCGTGGGAATCGACCGCTTCTTCGTACTGCTGATAGTAACGAACCACGGTGCCGATGATGGTCTGCATTTCCGCCACATATTCCCGTACCTTGTCGGTCAGGCGGCGTTTTTCCCGCTGGGTCAGCTCGGCGTCCGCCTCCAGCTGGTGCAGGCTGTTGAATACGGTCAGCCGCCCTGTTTCCAGCCGATCCCGGTAATGAGCCAGCTGATCCCGGAACTGGCGCAGCAGGTCCTCGACCCCTTCCAGCGATTGGTTGCCCAGCAGCTCAGCCTTGTCCCGGATACGCACAAGCAGGCCGCCTACCTCATCGGAAAGCAGCCATTCCAGATATTGCTGAATTTGCAGGGCGTTCATGGACGCAGAGGGGGTCATGCCTTTTTCCCAGCCCTGAATATCGCCCTCCATGGCGATCAGCTGTCGGGCCTGGGCGATCTCCTGCTGCGTCAGCGGAACATATCCGTCGGCCAGCGCGGGCAGCTGCGCCAGCAGCAGAATCAAAGTTGTCAGTAGGCAAAGAAGACGTTGCGTTTTTTTCATCCGGGGTTCCTCCTGTTCCTCTGCGGGGGAAAATTGTGAATCGACGCGACGGAAAGAAAGAGCTTTACGATAGAAACAGTATATCAAAAAAGGAAAATCCCTGCAAGTCAGGGAAAGAGGACCGGCAAACGGTTTTCCCTTTTAAGGATAGAAAATAAGCGCCCTTTTGGTGAAAGAAGGCGCTTATTTCGCTTGGGTTTTCCCGGCGGGCGGGTAGGGTGCTTCCTCGTCCGTGCGATCCATCAGAAAATCCAGACTGGTGTGGAAAAAATCCGTCAAGATCATCAGGTCGCTGACGGAGGGCAGACGCTCGCCCCGCTCATACTTGGACAAAAGGCTCTGGTCGATGTCGGTGGCGATATGCAGCGCCACTTGCGTCAGCCGCCTTTTTTTCCGTAAGCGCAGCAAATTCAACATCCTCACCGCTCCTTTTGAGGCTATTATGTCATCTTTCACATTGACAAAAAGGACAGATAGTCCTAAAAAAGAAGGTAGAAAAAGCAGAAATTCTGAGGTGCTGATGATGGATCATGACGATATGCGCATGAAAATTCGGCATCTCCATCTGGAACGCCGCATGACGCAAAAGCAGCTGGCGGATGCAATGCATGTCAGCTGTTCACTGATCGGCCACATCGAGCGCGGCTCCCGAAAACCCTCGCTGGAGACGCTGGTGAGCCTGTGTAAGGTGTTGAATATCCCAGTAGATGATCTTCTTTCTTAACAGTCACATTCTAATCGTAGATGGTATCCATTTTCTGCTAAGAATCTGGAAAGCAAAATAATACGGCGTAAAGGGCAACAGAAAAACGCGGACACGACGCTGCTTCCGTCCTGTCCGCGCCTTTGACGTGGGTTCAGCCCACCGTCGTGTCCTGGTCGTTTCCCGCCAGATTGAGCACCTGCGTCTGCAGCTGTTCGAAGGTCAGGTCCTGATTGGACAGCTTTTCCCGCAGCTCCATCAGCTTTTGGTAGTCGCTTTCGCTGTCCTTCACGTGGACCGTGACGATGCTCTTGTCCACTGCCTGTACCCGGGCCTCGATCATTTCCTTCAGGCGGTCGGTCATCCCTTCCTGATACTGCGCGTCGTATTCCACGCCCACCACGGCGATGGTGCCCATCACCACGGCTTCCGCGCTTTTCAGCTCGGAAAGCTTTTCCACCTCTTCCGACACTTCATCGCTGACGCGCTGCGCGTCCTCCACCGTGTTCACGCCCGCCTCCATGCCCTTATCCGTGATGGTGGGGGCGGCGCTGGGCGCGGGCGAGTCCGTGGCCGTCGCCGTGGGGGACGCGCTGGGGCTGACCGAGGGACTGGGGCTGGGCTGCACCATCGTGTCCGCGTTGCTGGAGCAAGCGGTGAACAGACCCACCCCGACCAGAGAGATCACCAGGAGAATCCAGATCCTTTTCAAAGCTGTTCGCCTCCTCGCGGCTATTGTGTGCAGAAGCGAAACTGCCTATTTGCGACAATCATTGCCAGATTTGCGCATAAAAATGGAAAGAACGGCTCTACTGGAAACCGTTCGTCAGGGCGGCGGGAATTTTCTCCAGTCGAATTTTATGCGGGAAGGGTTTGCACCGTCTGCCGGTTTCATGATATGATAGGGCGTAAATGCAAAGCCAGCCATGAAGGAGGAACGGGAAGCCATGCTTTATCATGATTCCTACGATGCGGAGTATCGCGACCCCATCGGCCCGGTTCCCGCGGGCGCTTCCGTCACCATCCGCTTTTTGTGCGACGAAGCGGAACACGTCACCCTGCGCACCTGGGACGGCGGCGAGGCCCGCTACCCCATGCAGCAGACCCGGGAACATCTTTTTGAAACCACGATCTCCGTGCCCGAAACGCCCATGCTGTTCTGGTACGATTTCATCATTCACCGGCCCGGCGGGGACGCGCGCTACGGCACGTCCTACGACCAGCTGGGCGGCGTGGGGGCCTATTACGAGGGCCAGCCCAGCAGCTACCAGATCACCGTGTACGACCCGGCCTATCAGACCCCGGAATTTTTGCGTCACGCCGTGGTGTATCAAATTTTTCCCGACCGTTTCTTCCGGGATGAAAAGGCCGGTCATCCGGGACGGAGCCGCAAGATCAAAGCCGCACACCCCGAGGCGGTTTTCCACAAAAAGTGGGACGAAGCGCCCCTGCTGGATCTGGATCCCGTCACCGGGGACAACCGGGCGCTGGACTTCTTCGGAGGCACCTTGCGGGGCATTACTGAAAAGTTGGATAAGCTGCAGGAGCTGGGCGTGACGGTGCTGTACTTAAACCCCATCTTCCGGGCCCGCACCAATCACCGCTATGATACCGGCGATTATGCCGAGATCGACCCCATTCTGGGCGACCGGAAGGCCTTCGACGGGCTGATCCGTGCGGCGAAGGCCCGCGGAATGCGCGTCATGCTGGACGGCGTGTTCAGCCACACCGGCTCCGACAGCCTGTATTTTAACCGCTACGGCCGCTATGATTCGCTGGGCGCGTACCAGAGCACGGAATCGCCCTATTATCCGTGGTATACCTTCGAGCAGTACCCCGACCGCTACCGCACGTGGTGGGGCTTCGACACCTTGCCCGCCGTCAATAAGGAAAACGCCGATTATCAGCGGTATCTGCTGGACCCGGAGGACGGCATTTTGCCCCGCTGGGTGAAAAAAGGCGCCTGCGGCTGGCGGCTGGACGTGGCGGACGAGCTGCCCATGCCGCTGGTGTCCGCCATGCGCCGGGCCGTGAAGCAGGCCGACCCGGAGGCGGTGCTGCTGGGCGAGGTCTGGGAGGACGCGTCCAACAAGGTGTCCTACGGCGCGCTGCGCTCCTACTGTTTGGGCGACAGTCTGGACAGCGTGATGAACTACCCCCTGCGCCGGGCCGTGATCGACTTTTTCACCGGCAAATGCGACGCGCAGCAGCTTCGCCGGGTCATCCTGCACCAGCAGGAGGTCTACCCCGCGCCGTTTTATTATTCTTTGATGAATGTGCTGGGCAGCCACGACCGGGTGCGCATCCTCAACGCCATGGCAGGCTACGATCAGGAGGGCATTGCCCAGATGGACCGGGCGCAGGCCGCTCAGATCCGCCTGACCCCCGAGCAGCGGGAAAAAGCTCAGGCGAAGGTGCTGGAAGCCTTCCGGCTTCTGTGCGCTCTGCCGGGCGCGCCCACCGTCTATTACGGCGACGAGCTGGGCATGGAGGGCATGGCCGACCCGTGGAACCGCGCGCCCATGGTCTGGGACAAGGGCGACAAGGCCGTGCGCCGCGCCCTGAAGAAGCTCCTGCAGACCCGCCAGTCCAAGCCCATGCTGCAAACCGGCTTTCTGGCCGTGGACGCGCCGGACGCGGACACACTGATCGTCCGCCGCTACGCGGTCAAGGGCCGGGACGTGTTCGGCAAGCCGCTGGGCGGCCGGGCCGTCACGGTGAAGATCAGCCGGTAAATTTATCCCCACTGGAAAGCGAGGCCCATTTTTCATGCACTTTACCACCCTTCGCCTGAAGCAGTTCCGCAATTATCCCTATCTGGAACTGGAACCCAGCGAGGGGATCACTGTGCTTTACGGGCCTAACGGCAGCGGCAAGACCAACCTGCTGGAGGCCATGCACCTTCTTTCGCTGGGCCGGAGCCACCGCACCACTGCCGACCGGGAAATGGTGGCGCAGGGGGAAGCGGCCGCTTTGGTGCACGGGGAGACCCGCCGTCTGGATGGACGGCACGAGATCGAAATTCGCCTGACCCCTATGGAAAAGCCCCAGAAGCGGGTGCTTCTGTACGGCAAGCCCGCCCAGCGCATCGCCGACCTGATGGGCCACGCCACGGTGGTCATGTTTTCGCCGGAAGACCTGCGCATCGTCCGGGACGGCCCCGCGGCCCGGCGGCGCTTTGTGGATATGCAGCTCAGCCAGATCCTCCCCGGCTACGTCCGGGCGCTGAAAACCTACCTGAGCGTACTGGAAAGCCGCAACGCGCTGCTGCGGCAGGATAAGCTGCAGGGCGTCAGCGATTTTGCCAATCAGCTGGACGCGTGGGACGAGCAGTTAGCCAACGCCGCCGTGCCTATCGTCCGCAGCCGCCGCTGGTTTTTGCAGGAGTTGAGCGAAAATTCCAGCTGGGAATACGCCGCCATATCCGAGAACCCGGACGAGCCCTTTTCGCTGTTTTACGTCGGCCCACTGGCCCAGTCCGACGCTCCCTACGAGCAGATGCTGGCCGGGCTGCGCCGCAATCGGGAAGAAGACCGGCGGCGGATGTATACCACCTTCGGCCCGCACCGGGACGATGTGAGCCTGCAGCTGTTCGGCCGGGACTTACGGGCCATGGGCAGTCAGGGCCAGCTGCGCACCGCCGTATTGAGCATGAAGCTGGGCGAAATTCGGCTGATTGAAAAAGAAATGGGCGAATCGCCCACGCTGCTGTTGGACGATGTGTTCAGCGAGCTGGACGCCAAGCGCCGCAACGCCCTGTTCAAAAGCGCCGCGCCCCTGCAGACCTTTATCACCTGCACCGACCGTCAGGACGCGGCCGGGGCCAAAGCCGACTGCTTCCTGCAGGTCACGTCCACCCCGGAAGGCACCGTCCTGCGCAGAGAATAATGGTTTCCCCCGGCCTTGGAAAGGCCACATCCTTCATACCCTATTATCCGCACTCATTCGCCCCGAAAAGAAAGGAAAGATGCCCATGTTTGGTTTCCGCCCGGAGGGCCGCCGCATTCACGACGTCGACCCCATCGTTGCCATCACCCCCTATCTGATGCCCCAGCGTTGCGACGCTCAGGTGTTTCTCTCCCACGACGCGGACTATGAACCCCTCATGCGCTACATCGCCGAAAAAGCCCGGGAAGGGCATAAGATTACCTTTATGGAGCTGCTGATCGCGTCCTATGTGCGGGGCGTGTCGCAGGTGCCGGAGACCAATCGTTTTATCATGAACAAGCAGTTCTACAACCGCACCGAGCTGACCGTCAGCTTTACCCTGCTGATGGACACGCCCGACGGCAGCGCGGAGGAAAACGCCGTGAAAATTCGCTTCGACCCCAGCGACACCATTTTCGACGTCAGCGCCCGGGTCAAGGAGACCATCGAAAAGGGCCGCAAGGCGGACGACCCCAGCTTCGCCATCAAGCTGGCCAAGGCCGTGCTGAAGCTGCCGCTGGTGCCCAACGCCGTGGTAGGACTGGTGAAGCTGCTGGATCGCTATGGGCTGGCCCCCAAGGCGCTGCTGGACGAGCTGCCCTTCCACACCAGCATGTATGTGACCAACATGGCCTCCATTGGCATGACCCGGGTGTACCACCACATCTACAACTTCGGCAATACCAGCCTGTTTTTCTCCATGGGCACGCCCCAGCGGAGCAATCAGCCGGACATGAAGGGCGAGATCAGCCGCAAGTGCATCCTGCCCATCGGCATCACCGCCGACGAGCGCGTGTGCAGCGGCGCGATCTACGCCAAACTCTTTGCCGTGATGAAGCACTGTCTGACCAATCCCTACGAACTGGAACAGCCGCCGGAGAAGGTCTACTACAACGAGGGCTGCGAGTTTCACGAACCCAAGCCCGGCGCGGCGGCCGAAGCCCGGAAGGCAGGCGCGTCCGTATGAAAACGGCGCTGATCACCGGGGGAAGCCGGGGTATTGGCGCAGCCTGCGTGCGGGCCTTCCGGCAGGCGGGCTGGCAGACGGCGTTCTTCTACCGTCAGAGCCGGGAAGCTGCCGAAGCACTGGCCCGGGAAACGGGCGCCATCGCCCTGCAGTGCGACGTGGCCGACAGCGCGTCCGTCCGCCGGGCCGTGCAGGAGGCGGGAGCCTGTCTGCCCCACGTGGACGCGCTGGTGAATAACGCGGGCATCGCCTCGCAGGAGCTGCTGACCGACGTGACCGACGAGCAGTGGCGGCGCATGGTGGATACCAACCTGAGCGGCGCGTTTTACCTGTGCCGGGCCGTGCTGCCAGGGATGATCTCCCGGCGGGAAGGCTCCATCGTGAATGTTTCCAGCATTTGGGGCCGCATCGGGGCCAGTTGCGAGGTGCCCTATTCCGCCGTCAAGGCGGGGCTGATCGGGCTGACCCGCGGCCTTGCCAAGGAGGCGGGCCCCAGCGGCGTTCGGGTGAACTGCGTCTGCCCCGGTGTGATCCGTACGGATATGCTCAGCACCTTTACCTCGGACGATCTGGCCGAGCTGGCCGACGAGACCCCTTTGGGCCGTCTGGGCACCCCGGAGGACGTGGCCCGGGCCGTGCTGTGGCTTTCCGGCCCGGAGTCCGCCTTTATCACCGGGCAGGTGCTGGGCGTGGACGGTGGTTTTCCCGCGTGAAAAAATAAGGCAGGATTTTTTCCGAAAATGGAGAAAGTATATCTGCCTGTTCTAAGGGCAGGCAAAGATATTTTCCTTTGGGACGATGATTCAAAAATGCGGATGGCGTGCAGATGCCCGCGAACAGCGCTCTGCGGCCCGCTCCGCTTTGCGTTGCGGGCTTCGGACTGCGGTAGCCCTTTCAGGGCTGTCCTCGTCCTCGGTGCTGCGCACCCTTAAGCTGGTTCGCGGGAAGAATGCTGCGGCATAAGGCTTAGGGGCTCTGTTCCGCAACCTCAATCGTCGTCTTTGGCACTGCCGTGCCAAAT
>OLOW01003211.1_pt1 | contig 10552 bp, 10 predicted proteins | sample 1672801 | NCBI WGS metagenome assembly OLOW01 (sample SAMEA3136725, study PRJEB25190) | human gut metagenome | biome: human gut; feature: human-associated habitat; material: faeces | place: Austria | collected 2013
CAATAATTTAAAGCCGGTATTTTCACATAACCCTACACTATTTTAGAGCGCCTTTATAAACTATTTAGAACTTTCTTCCTTAGTACGGAATACATAACGACTCGTTACTGTAGCACCTTCTGGAGCACCAGAGTAAGAAGCATATTCTTTGTTCATAGCTTTGATTTCATCCATTACACTTTGTAATGTTTCAAGTTCTCCAACACCTAAATCTACCTTTTCTTTTAATTGATCCAATCCTTCAGATTTGAATTGTTCGTTACCCTCATACAATTGTTTAGCACCTGAATTCAATGTTTCAAATGCCTTACCCAATGTATCTAATCCATCAGCCATTTCATTGAATGTTCCACTCTGTCCAGCAAGTGTTCCTGTTGCCTGTGATAATGCACTAGCACCACCATTTAATGTAGCACTATTTGAAGATAATGTTTTACTTCCCTCAGCTACTTGAGTAATACCTGCTTGAGATTTCTTTTGAAGTTGTGTTAATCCAGCATTTACTTGTTGAACACCACCTAAGATTCCTTCTGAACCTGCAGATAATTGTTTTGTAGCAACCTGCAATTTAGTTACCAATTGCTTGAAATTCATTGTTGAACTTGCAGAAGTATAAGTATCTAACATTGAATTCATATCACCTAATGTATTGATGGCACTTTGAACATCCCCAGCTAATCCTGCTGTTCCATCTAAGTTCTTACCTAAGATAAGTGCCTTTGCGCCATTTAATTGTTCATTCATTCCTGCTAAAGTTTTTTCAATTTTACTAATTTCACCATTTAGCTCATTAATGTGTTCTACAAAATCATTTGTCTTAATTTCATCAAATGACTTTAATTCACCTAAAGTAATGTGACTTAGCTGCATTCCGTTTTCAACAGTAGGTGCTTCAACCTTTTGAGCAGCCCCTAACTTATAATTTCGAATTTGAGCTGCTAAGACTGAATTTTCTTCAGTTTCCGCTTTTTGTGCCGCACTCTCAATTTCACTATTTGCGCAGGCGTATGCTTTATCAATATTACTATTTGCCGTATTTACAACTGTACTGATTCGTGAATTGATTTTATCAATTTGATCATTAATATCTTTTACTTTATTTGTAATCTCTTCATTGTGTGAATCGATAACATTTTTATCATTATTAATTTGTGTTTGTAAAGTAGCAACATCCTCCATCACAGTACCAATTTTTTGTGTTAATTCACCAGTTTCTGAATTAGCTAAAGTATCTAACTTTTTTACAGCATCACCTAATGTAGTTTGTAAAGTTGTTAATGTTTGTACATCATTACCTAAAAGAGCCTTCATACCTTTTAACGTATTAATAGATGTAGAAACTTGATTTTGCATAGTCTCTAATTGACCTGGAGTAATCGCATTGACTTGTGCTTCTAATTGTTTTAAACCTTCATTTAATTGAGTTGCACCATCTAATAAATTAGTTTTTCCTTGACCTAAGTTACCTGAAACTCCAGTTTGAATTTGAGATACACCTTGAGGAATTCCATATAATTGTTGACTTCCAGCAGCTAAAGTATCCACACCATTTGTATAAGCTGCTAATCCTGTTTGTAAGGCTTTAACACCATCATTTAATTGGATAGCACCTGCAGATAATTGTCTTACCTGATCAGATGAACCTGTTAACGGAGCGGCTTGTTCTTTTAATTGAGTTGTTCCATCATACAATTGTTTTGATCCATCAATCAATTGATTATCGGCTTCAATTAATTGGTTAACGCCATCTGTTAATTCAGATACAGAACCAATTTCACCTAATTCACTTGCCAAATCAATTTCATTTGTCATGCCAACCATTATAGATCCTAAATCAAAATCATTGACATCCGCTTCTACTGTTACATCATCACTGATTCCTAATTGATTATTTACTTTGTCTAAACCTGCAGATTTTAATGTTTCATTCAAGCCTGGAATATTCGCAAATGCCAACATTTCATTTGTTCCATCATTAACAATCTTACCAGATTCACATTTTACATTTGAGAACTTGCCAGTACTCATATTCAACATACCACCAGCTAAATAACTAGGGTGAATTACGATAGATTTGCCATTGATATTTTTAACTTCTGAATAATTATTTGTGAAAGAAATAGTTAATTTCAAATGGCCAGACTTACCTTCCATATCTTTTGCAGATATCTCTTGACCATCTAATTCATAACGAATCTTAACAGACACTGGAAGTTGTTTTGTGGCTGTTCCTTCATAATACACATCATTTCCTTTCGCATTCCATGTATATGTATTTCCATCTTTTGAAGGTTTTTCATTTGATTTAATGTTCTTAACATCTGTTAAGTTTAAAGTTTCTTTAATATTATTAATTCCATCCTCATCATGTAACCAGCTAGATACGATTGTATCGCTGATGGAACCATCAGAGTTTAATACAGAATAAACAGTTTCTGTTTTTTCTGTAGGATTTTCATCATTACTTTGCGCAAATACAGTCACAGGCATCATACTTCCTGCCATAACTGCACTCAACACTACACTACCAACTACTTTTACTGTATGACTTAAATTCATATTTATTCTCCTTTCGCTTCCATGTTTGATTCTAGCCAATTCTTTGTCGTCTTTTCAATGAACTTGTGGCAGAAAATCAACAATGAAGGTAATACTAATAAAATACTTACGACTGAAATTAATGCACCACGTGCTAATAAAATGACTAATGATTTAATTAAATCCATCTTAGCTACAAAGCTTACACCGATACATGCGGCAAAGAATGAGAATCCACTTGTCATAATGGAAACACTCGATTTTTCCATCGCAATCAAAGCCGCTTCCTTAACCTTCTTACCATGCGATAATTCTTCTTTAAAACGCGTTGTCATTAAGATGGCATAGTCTACTGTGGCACCCAATTGAATAGTTCCAATAACCATACTTGCGATAAATGGAAGTGTAGTTCCTGTAAAGAATGGAATACCCATATTGATTGTGATCGCAAATTCAATTGTTAGTACTAAAATGACTGGAAGTGCAAATGATTTAAATGTTAAGGCAACAATGATAAAGATCATGATTACAGATAATACGTTAACCATCGCAAAGTCTGTATTTGTTGTTGTGATCAAATCACGTGTCATACTTCCTTCTCCACCAATCATACCCTTCTTATCATATTTATGAATGATGGTATCCATTTTATCTAACTGTTTATTTAATTTATCGGTTGCAGCTTTATAATCACTGTTCACAACAATTAATTTCTTTCCGCCATTTTGGAAAATATCCTTTACTACACTTGGAGTAAAGTTGGATGCAAGTCCTGGACCCACAAATTCTTCATACGCTAATACGTTATGAATTCCTTTTAAATCTTTGATTTCAGAACACATATTCTGAATTTCATTCGTTGTTAATTTATCATCCACTAAAACGAAATGTGTTGTTGTCATATCAAATTTATCTTTTAACTGATTTGTACCAATGATACTCGCAAAATCGCCTGGCATACCAGAAATCAAATCATAATAGATATTTGTATGTGCCTGACCATATCCAAATGGAATGAAAATCAATACGAAGGCAACAAGAATTTTCTTATAGTGATGAATCACAAAACGAGGAACTCTATGTAACTCATTCAAAATTGTTTTATGTTTGTACTTTTCAATCGTCTTATCAAAGAACATCAACAAACTTGGCAAAATGAAGATAGTTGATAATACACCAAGAACAACACCTTTGGCCATAACGATACCAATATCTCTACCTAGTGTTAACTGCATTACACACAAGGCAACGAAACCAGCAATTGTTGTGATTGAACTTGAAGTAATTGAAGTAAACGTAGCTTTGATGGCCTTAGCCATAGCCTCTTCATTTGGAAGTTTTTGTTTTTCTTCTTGATATCTATGTAATAAGAAGATGGAATAATCCAATGTTACAGCTAACTGTAATACAACGGCCAAAGCCTTTGTGATATAACTAATTTCACCTAAGAATACGTTTGTACCAAAGTTATAAACAATTGGGAAAATCATTCCTAGCATAAATACAACTGGAGCAATCGTACTCTCTAATCCTAAGAACAATACGATCATACATAATACAACCGCAATACCTGCATAGATTGGCGTATCATGTTCTGTTTGATCTTTAGTATCTTCACTGATGGCTGACATACCACCTAAATAACAATCATCTTTTGTATATTTTTTTATTTTACTAATCGCATTCATTGTACGCATTGACGATGTTGGCTCTTTAAATGTAACAATCATCATTGTGCTGTCACCAGAATATAACATATTCTGAATGCTTTCTGGAATTGCCTGTTTTGGAACAGAGATATCCAATACATCATCTCTCCAAATACATTTTTCAACTCCATCTATTTTATTGATCTCTTCCTTAATTTTTGCGGCCTCTTGATCCGTCTTGTTGTTGACAACCAAGAAGTCTACACTCGATAAGTTAAAATCATCTCCAAGAATCTTTTGTGTTTTCATAGATTCTGAAGTCGAAGGTAAATAAGATAATAAATCGTAATTAATATTTGTATTGAAATAACCAATTGCACTTGGAATCAAAAGAACAATGGCCACAGCCAAAATCATATTACGATATTTAACTATCCATTTTGACATCTTATCCATATCGAATCACCTTTTTTCTATCCTTTCCTGTACTACGTGAAGAGTATAGTACCAAACTGACCAGTAGTCAATATTTTTGTTTTATTTTTTTCAAATTCCAAATATACAATTGTTTTAATATGTTCAATAGGTCATTTTTATTTGTGTTTTCTAAATTATTGTTTATAATAAGGATGGTGATACGCATGAAAAGTAAGATAATCGAAAACAAGAAAATAAAAGAAAACAACCTCTTACAGGCTGCCTTTAATCTATTCACAAAAGAAGACATCACAAATGTCTCTGTTAATGATATTGTAAAAAACGCGGGAGTCGCAAAAGGGACTTTCTATCTTTATTTCAAAGATAAATATCAAATACGCGATATTCTAATTCAAAAAGAAGCACATCGCCTATTTGAAGAGGCCCACAAACAATTAGAGAAAAATGATATTCGTAATTTTGAAGACTCTGTTATCTTCTTGATTAATCAAGTATTGATTCGACTAGAAAACAATCCATTGATTTTAAAATTTGTTGAAAGAAACCTATCTTGGGGCGTGTTCCATGCCCAATTAAATACGGCTATCGATAATGATAGTTTCAGCCTTATAAAAGAGTTTAATGAAATCGCAACCGTAAATGGATACGAATTCGAAAATTCAGAAGTCATACTCTATCTTATAGTTGAACTTACAGGAAGTACTTGCTACAACAGTATTCTTCATAGTCAACCACTTCCTATCGAAGAATATAAACCCATTCTTTTCGATTCCATTCGTGCTATCCTTTCCCAAGGAAAGAAAAAAAGCTAGGAAAAGCCTAGCGTACAATAATATAAATCATATAAATGACATATACGAGGATCATAAAGATCCCCTTTTTTCTTGTCATTGTATCTCCTTTTTTGGCAATACCATAAATCAAAAGAGATACACCAATCAAGACAAAAGTATCAATAATATTCTGTGAAGTAGCTGCAATTGGATGAATTGTACTTGAAGTACCCAAAATAAACAAAATATTCATAATGTTACTTCCAATCGCATTTCCTAAAGATAATCCACTCTCACCTTTTCTTGCCGCAACAACACTTGTTACTAACTCAGGCAATGAAGTTCCAATAGATACGACAGTTAAACCAATCAACGTATCACTCATACCAAGCATAGCTGCAATCTGTTTTGCACTATCTACAGTGATGTCTCCACCCCAAATAATACACGCAACACCGATCACGATATAAATCAAGCATTTGATTCCCGATAAAGTTTCAATTTCCTCATCCTCAACACGATTCTTTTTAGCACTACGAATCAAATTTAAAATAAACAATACCAAACCAACCAAGAAGATCATGCCTTCAAAGCGATTCAACATTCCATTTAACACAAAAATCGAAAGTAAAATACTAACTAAAATATTGATTTTTAAATCACGATTCAAAATATCCTTGTCCATTAAAAATGGAGCAATGACTGCACTTGTTCCAACCACAACCAAAGTATTGAAAATATTAGAACCCACAATATTTGAAATCGCAATTTCATTACTGCCCATTAAGCCAGCCGTAATACTCACACTCGCTTCTGGTAAGCTTGTTCCGAGCGCAACAATTGTCAAACCAATAATAACTGAAGGTACTTTTAACTTACGAGCCACACTTGCACTGCCATCCACAAACAAGTCTGCACCCTTCATTAAAAGGACCATACCTAACACTAATAAAAAAAATACCATTTTCTCAATCCTTTCAAAGTCACCTTATTATATCACAGACTGAAAAGAAAAGAAGAGATTTTTCATCTTGTCCTATCAATCGTCACAAACATTGAACAAAAGAATTAATCCATCTTTGCGACCATCTCTTTGCAGCTTGGCCTAAGCTTTCATCAATAGCTTTTTAATCGACTCTTCACTTATATCTTTTGATTTATTCATCTAATACGCAATCAATAGTGGCTTTTCTAGAAAACTGGCATTTGTTAAGATATTTTTACAATTAAATATAGAATTTATTGACCAAAATATGTATAATAAACCCATAAAGGGAGTAGCCTGCACATATATGTGTTTACAGCTTCGTCAATACGATGTTAAATCCGGACTGTGATGAAATGGCAAGACTTTGGTATATAAGACCAGAGTCTTTTTATTTTTATCTGGTCCAGGAGGAAAACATATGAATATAATTTTATTAGTATTAGGATTTATTCTACTACTAAAAGGAGCCGATTGGTTCGTCGATGGATCAAGCAGTATCGCATCACGCTTTGGCATACCCCAACTTGTCATTGGACTTACTATCGTTGCGATGGGAACCAGTCTTCCAGAAGCCTTTGTTTCCATTACAGCTGCATTAAAATCCAATGCAGCCATCACAATTGGAAATGTTGTTGGAAGTAATATTTTAAATGTAGGAATCATTCTTGGCATTACAGCACTCATTCGTCCATTACATATTCAAAATAGTACAATCAAATATGAAATGCCATTTATGATGCTTGTAACACTTGTATTGATATTATTAGGCATCAACACAACAATTTCTCGTTTAGATGGAATTATTATGTGGGTATTCTTTCTTGGTTACTTATACTACATCTTTAGAATGTCTAAGAATCAAATGGAAGAAACTGAAATCAAAAAAACAAACCCATTATTTATTCCACTCGGACTTGTATGTTTAATGATTGGAAGTAACTTTGCGGTAGATGCAGCCACAAACATTGCCATCTCATTAGGTGTCAGCCAAAGATTTATCGGACTAACCATTGTTGCCTTAGGAACATCCTTACCAGAACTTGTCACTTCTGTAACTGCTGCAAAAAAAGGCAATGCCGACATCGCGATTGGAAACATCATCGGATCTAATATCTTTAATATCCTATTTGTCGTAGGGGCTAGTGCACTTATTACTCCCGTACCTTTTGAACCTAACTTTATCATCGATTCCTTTGTCGCAATATTGATTGGTCTTGTCCTTTATATTTGCACTAAAAAAACAAGAGTACTCGACAAAAAAGCCGGCATACTCTTGTTAGTTACATATTTGATTTACTTTATGTATCTTCTTTACTAGTCTTCAACAAATCACAAATCTCTTCTAATAAGACAACAGTATCTTCTTTTTTAGGTTCTTCCTGATCAAGTTGATCATTTGTTGTCTTTTTAAAATGAGCCAAAAACTTCAACATTTTGACGTACTCTCATCATTAAAATGACGAGATTCTCTTTCTCTCATTGCGAGAAATGGAGCATCGCAAAGCTTTCAGCATGGTTCTAGGCCTTGCATATAGTCTTTGCATAGCTCTTGTTTTTTGAGCATTTCCAATCCATGTGGACCGTACTCTGTAAACTCATACTGCATCCAGCAGGGCTTACGCCTTAGACCTAACTGGATGAGAGATTCTTTATACTAGAATCCAAAGCATGATTTCATTGTGTGTCCACATTTTTTCATATCTAGAATCAATGTGTCCTGCATTTCGACAAAGTGTAAAAAGTCAAGATGACAGGATTTAAAATCAGGTGCAGTCAGTGTATCGTCAGTATGACAAATTAGAAAAGCAGAATATAAAAACGTTTCTCAGATCCACTTAATTCCAATACTTAACAATACGTTACAAGCAAGTACTGTAACCATTGTACCAATGCTTAAATCAATACCAAGTGCAGTCGCAAAGAATGTGATCATCAATGACATCAAAATCGAAACTGCATCCATATCGATAGTTGTCCCTAAAGGAAGAGTCAACGAAGTAATTTCTTCTGGAATGCCAATTTTTTCAGTTGCACACTTTAATGAAATGGGAATCGTAGCACTACTTGAACAAGTACCAAACACATTCAATCCTGCAGGTGCGATATCCTTAAAAATTTGACCATACCACCATAAATAATAAACGCATATAAATAGAACGTAATATACAATGCCAATAATACTTGTCCTAATTGAAGCATTGTATCCACACCATTTGAATACATAACTGTAGCGATACATGCGAATACTCCAAATGGAGTCACATACATGATCTTACTAATAATAAAAGTAGAAATTTGATAAATGGAATCACGCAAATTAATAAATGGATCCGCCTTTTCCTGAACAGCCAAACATGCAAGTCCAATAATTACCGCAAAAGCTAATACTTAATGTATATTTCCTGATTCGAAAGCTTCCACTGGATTTGGCGGAATAATATTTTGTAAAGTATCCAACAACCCATTAAATGTCGCAGCCTCCACTTGTATTTTTGTCTTAACAATATGCACATTCTTACCCAAATGCAACACACGAGGCAAAACCAAACCTAAACCTGAAACTAAAGCCGTTGTACCCGTATACCATAATAAGGTATATAAACCTACCTTACCTGTTTTGGCAATATCCCCAATTCCAATGATCCCCATAACTAAACTTGTGAATACAAGTGGGGAAATCATCATTTTTAATGCCGACATATAAATAGTGGAAACCACACTCAATGCCCATATTTGCCCATTCCGGCATAATAATTCCAATAATAACACCGGCAATCAACCCAATAAAAATACCAAGCGTTATATTATATCCTTTCTTTTTTATACTCATTCTACAATAATGTAAATATTTTACCATATCATTACATAATTATAAAAATTTACATACGCTCTAAAAAAGACACTGCCTAAAACAGTGTCATTTGATTTTCTTCATCCAATCCCTCTAAAGCATTCATATCCGCTAACTTTTCAACTAATGTTTTTGAAAGCTGTGTACGCTTCAGTACATCTTCCTTAGATAGGAATGGTTTTTCTTCTCTTGCCTTTACAACAGACAAACCTACGTTTGAACCCAAACCATCAATACTTGTGAAAGGCGGAATAATCGCTTTTGGATCGTCTGGATCCACAATAAATTCAGTAGCCGCACTACGATTAATACTAATGTTTGAGAATCTAAATCCACGCAAAACCATCTCTAAAGCAAGTTCTAACGTATCATAAATAGCTAACTCTTTATCACTTGGCTTTTGTGTTTTATCCTCTTTCATATGTTTGATATCCGCCATTCTTTGGCGAATTGCAGCCTCACCCTGAATCATGGTCTGCACATCATAAGCATCACAACGTATACTAAAATACATACAATAATAATGTACTGGCATATGTACCTTAAACCACGCAATACGCACAGCCATCATAACATAGGCAACCGCATGGGCTTTAGGGAACATGTACTTAATTTTTGTACAAGAATCAATAAACCATTCTGGTACATTGTTCGCCTTCATTTCGGTAACCCACTCATCTTTTAAACCTTTACCCTTACGAACACTTTCCATGATCGTAAATGATAATTTTGGTTTAACACCATACCCCATCAAATCAACCATGATATCGTCACGACAACCAATAACTTCATTCAACTTACAAGTACCATTATCAATTAGATCTTTGGCGTTTCCCAACCAAACATCGGTACCATGAGACAAACCAGAAATTGTGACTAATTCCGCAAACGTTGTCGGCTTTGTAAGTTCAAGAATACCACGAACAAATGGTGTACCAAACTCAGGAATACCCGCGGCTCCTGTAACTTCATTATATTTTGTCGTATCGATTTTTAGTGATTCAGTTGTCGAGAATATAGCCATAGTTTCCTGATCATTCATAGGAATCTGACGAACATTCACCCCTGTTATTCTCTCCAACATTTTCATAGCTGTAGGATCGACATGACCTAAAATATCAAATTTTAAGATATTATCATGAATCTGATGGAAATCGAAGTGCGTTGTTTTCCAAGTCGCATTTGGATTGTTTGCAGGATATTGAACAGGCGTAAAATCATGCACATCCATATCCAATGGCACAACGACAATACCACCCGGATGCTGCCGAACACGCGCCCGGCGTTATCCGGACCGACATGTGCGCGAGCGTCG
>OLOW01003213.1_pt1 | contig 10552 bp, 10 predicted proteins | sample 1672801 | NCBI WGS metagenome assembly OLOW01 (sample SAMEA3136725, study PRJEB25190) | human gut metagenome | biome: human gut; feature: human-associated habitat; material: faeces | place: Austria | collected 2013
TAATGGCAAAATTTGCTGTAGCATAACAGATGTACAGTAAACAGAGGCGCGTATTCCGGGAACGGGTATGCGCCTTTTTGTGTAATAAGATACTGAGCAGGCTTTAGGAATGGTAGTATTTTTATAGAAGGCAGGAGAATGATGGAAAAACCGGTAATCCGTATTTCGGTTCGTAACCTGGTAGAGTTTATATTACGAAATGGTGATCTGGAAAGTGGCGGCACAGCAGGCGATAAAGAAGCAATGCTGAAAGGAAGCCGCCTGCACCGAAAAATCCAGAAGCAGATGGGAAGCCACTATCAGGCCGAAGTTTCACTGAAAAAAGATACAGAATATGAGGATTTGATCCTGCGGGTGGAAGGACGTGCAGACGGAATTTTTACGCAGAATGAGAAAATCTGCATTGATGAGATCAAAGGCGTGTATAAGAATCTGGAACTGCTTGCGGAACCGGTTCTGGTACATCGTGCACAGGCGCTCTGCTATGCCTGGATCTATCTGGATGATCATGGATTGGAAGAGATTGATGTTCAGATGACGTATGCACATTTGGATACGGAGATGATCAAGCGTTTCAGGGAAACGATGACAAGGGAAGAACTGGAGAGCTGGTACCAGAGACTGTTGGATTCTTATCACAAATGGCTTTCTTATCAGATGAAATGGCGAGAGGAACGAAATCGGTCGATGGAAAAACTGGAATTTCCATTTATTTATCGAAAAGGACAGAAAGAGATGGTTGCGGGGATTTACCATGCAATTTCCAGAAAAGAACAGATCTTTATTCAGGCGCCGACTGGTGTTGGTAAAACGATGTCAGCTGTTTTTCCGGCGGTCCGTTCAATTGGAGAGGGAAAAGCGGAAACACTTTTTTATTTGACGGCCAGGACGATTACAAGGACTGTTGCACAGGATGCATTTGAAATTCTGAGAAAGAACGGGTTACTTTTTAAGACAGTTACGATCACAGCGAAAGAGAAGCTTTGCTTCTGCGAAAAACCAGAATGCAATCCAGAGACATGTCCCTATGCGAAGGGGCATTATGACAGAATCAACGATGCAGTATATGAATTGTGGACAAACGAGCAGTCGTTTGACAGGGAAACGATTCTTCGACAGGCAGAAAAATGGCAGGTATGTCCGTTTGAAATGAGTCTGGAGCTGTCTGTCTGGATGGATGCAGTTATCTGTGATTATAATTATGTATTTGATCCGAATGTATATCTGAAAAGATTTTTCGGAGAAAATATATCTGGTAAATACCTGTTTCTGATAGACGAGGCTCATAATCTTGTAGAAAGAGGACGGGAGATGTACAGTGCATCAATCTGCCTTGAAGATACAATACAAATACGAAAATTTATAAAACCCTACAGTCAGAAACTGTGGAAGAAGCTTGGAAAAGTGGTCAGTCAGCTTAAAGAATTGCGGAATGGATGTGATTCCTGGAAGGTACAGGAAAATGCGGGGGTACTTCCGATCAGTCTTCTGTCTGTACAGGGAGAGATGGATCAGCTTTTGGAAGAACCGCCGACACAGGAAGTGGCGGATGGAATTCTTGATTTCTATTTCACAGTGCGGGATTTTTTGAATATATCAGAACTGGTGGATGAAAATTATGTAGTCTATACGGCATTCGGAGAAGATGGCAGATTTTATATGAAGCTGTTTTGCGTCAATCCTGCGGGAAATCTGCAGAAATTCCTGGATAAAGGAATCAGCACGGTATTTTTTTCCGCAACTTTGCTGCCGCTCAAATATTACAGCAGGATGTTGAGCACAAGGAAAGAAAATTTTGGGATGTATGTGGAATCTCCGTTTGAACAGAAAAACAGATGCCTTTTGATCTGCAGGGATGTGAGCAGTCGGTATACCAGAAGAGGATATGAGGAATACCGAAAGATCGCGGAATATATTGCAAAAATGAGCTGGCAGAAAAAAGGAAATTATATGGTGTTTTTTCCATCTTATAAGCTGATGGATGATGTATGGCAGGTTTATCAGGAGGAATTTTCCTCGGGATGGGTGAGATGTATCTGTCAGCATGCTTCAATGACGGAAAGAGAAAGAGAGGAATTTCTTGAAGAATTTACAGAAGAAAGTGCAGATACGCTTGTCGGTTTCTGTGTGATGGGAGGAATTTTTTCAGAAGGAATCGACCTGATCGGAAATCGTCTGATCGGAGCGGCTGTCATTGGAACTGGTCTGCCACAGGTGAGTTGTGAGCGCGAAATCCTGAAAGAATATTATGATGCAAAAGGAGAGCAGGGGTTTGATTATGCGTATCGTTATCCCGGAATGAACAAAGTATTACAGGCAGCAGGCAGAGTCATACGGACCAGAAAAGACAGGGGGACGATTCTTCTGATGGATGAAAGATTTACAGGTCGGGACTACAGGATGCTGTTTCCCCGAGAATGGAATGATGCGGCTGTCTGCATTCTGGAAAATGTAGAACAGCAGCTTGGAGCTTTCTGGAAAAGGGAAGAAAAGAAATAAACTGGTAGAAAGAAGATGCCGGGAATCTGACAAAATATGTCTGCTTGACAGAAAGAAAATATCAGGTATACTATGTTCAATTACTATTGAAAAGAAGATGCAGAAGAGATTGAAAATACTGTGAACAAAGCATCAGAAAGAATATACAAAAAAGGAGAAATACATGAAAACTGGAAACAGTTTGAGAAGATGGAAATTTTTGACAGCTGGACTGACTGTAATGACATTGGGAATGTCAGGGATACTGCCGGTATCGGCAAGCAGCATGCTTTCTGTAACGGATGAAGCACAGATTCGTCCGATCAAGGATGGTTCAGAAAAGTATCTGATGAAAAGTGATGGATTTTACTGTCTGAAAGATGATGGAAGTAAGGACGATACAGCAGCAGTTCATTATTTTGATCATGTCAAAATAGATGGAACCGTTTTGGATGGCTTTTATTATCATGATGAAAGTGGCTGCTTTCAGGCTGGCAGTTCACATATGGTGAAGCTCACAAAACTCAGCTGCTCAGAAAATCCAGATAATGCAGAAGAGCCAGTGGAATTTGACGGATACTATATGGTCAATAATCTGGGTAAACTGACGGCAGCACCGCAGGTGCGCTATATCAGTAATTATACGGTCGATAAAACAACCTATGACGGTTATTATTATTTTGACGAAAATGGCAAAATGGTCACGGAACCGGGAACACATGAATTGGAAATGACTTCGAACGGACAGAAGTTTTCAGGGCTTTATTATTTTGGAGGAACAAATGGAGTGCTGGTGCAGGAAGCCGGCATGACAGAAGATGGATTTCCGGTTGATGAGACTGGCAAGGTGACTGGTCTGGAAAATCTTGGTATCGATACGTTGAAACCACAGCTGGAAGCCATGATTTCCGGATATGACGGGGAATGGAGTGTTTATGTAAAAGATCTTGAGAGTAATGAAGATTTTGCACTGAATGATAAACCATTATACTCGGCAAGTCTGATCAAAGCATTTGTTATGGCAAAAACATATCAGGATATGGATGATGTTCTGAAAAATGAAGCTGCACAGATGAAAACAACAGTGGATAATACAAAAGTACAGGACAAAGTGAATACACTTCTGTGGAACATGATCACGGTCAGCGATAATGAATCCTGTAATGAACTGGGAAGATTGCAGTCAGATACATATGACTTTATAGATGGGGCAAAACAGGTAAATAAATATCTGAAAAAAGAGGGATATACGAAGACCAGTTATCAGAGCACACTGCATCCGTCGGCATCGAAACTCATTACACTTGGTGGGCATAATCAGACAACAGTTACAGACTGTGGAAAACTTCTTGAACGGATCTACCGAGGAGAATGTGTGAGCAAAGAGGCATCAGAAGAGATGTTGGATCTCCTGAAAAATCAGCAGAATACATCTAAGATTCCGGAAGGACTTGGTGTAGACGTTCCAACTGCTAATAAGACCGGTGAGACGGATGAAGACCAGCATGATATCGCAATTGTATATGGAACAAAAACAACATATATTCTGTGTGTGATGTCGGAGAATGCGTCCAATGCAATCGCCAACATTCGAAACATATCCAGAGTTGTCTATAATTATCTGAATCTGTAGTTGTTGTGTATGATGGCTTTCGTTGATTTTTTCCGGAAAATCATGTATAATAACGGATTGTAATAAAATAGGTTTTTTGTCTGCTGACATGACAGTGCTGAATGATGGCAGATGACAGTAAATACAGGAGGAGAGAAATAAATGCGAGTCGATGCAGATGACTTTGCCCGACCTTGCGGGGACGGGAAAATGCACCATGAAATAAAGGAAATACTGATTGAACCAGGAGCTGTAAATGCGCTTGAAGAAGCTATGTCAGAGGGATTTCTTAAAGAATATATATCTCCGCTTCTGATCTGTGACACAAATACGTGTAAGGCAACGGAGAAACTTATGGAAGATATTTTTGACCGATGTCAGGTTCTGGTTCTGGATGCGGATGATCTTCGGGTTGTCACGGTCGATGCCCCGGCAGCATTTGAGGGCCACCCGGATGGCGGTCTATATGGATGAGGATATTGATCTGATTCTGGCTGTTGGTTCGGGTACTGTGCACGATATCAGCAGGTATGTGGCTTTTCAATATAAAATTCCTTTTATTTCCGTCCCCACAGCAGCAAGTGCTGAAGGCTTTGTATCTACAGAAGCAGAGATGGTCTGGAATGGTCAGAAAAAAATGATAGCCGCGGAAGCACCAATTGCCGTATATGCAGATACGGATATTTTTGCAAACGCGCCGACAGAACTGAACCTTTCCGGAGCAATAAGAGTGAACAGCAGTGATACATATCTGACCGAAAGAAAGATATCAGAGACACAGATCAAAGAAGGAGATCCGGATACCTGTGAGAAACTGATGTATGCATTGCTACGGTCTGGTGTTGCCGGTCAGGCAGAAGGAGAATGATTATGAGAGTTGGAATGGGTTATGACGTTCATAAACTGACGGAAGGACGGAAACTGATCCTGGGTGGAGTAGATATTCCGTGGGAAAAGGGACTCCTTGGACATTCTGATGCAGATGTATTGATCCATGCAGTCATGGATGCATTGCTTGGAGCCGCTGCACTTGGAGACATCGGCAAACATTTTCCAGATACAGATCCGGCTTATAAGGGGATTTCCAGTATTAAACTGCTGGTTCATGTGGCGGAACTGCTTAGGAAGCAGGGATATGCAGTAGGAAACATTGATGCAACAGTGATTGCACAGAAGCCGAAAATGGCACCACATATTCCGCAGATGCGCAAAAATATGGCAGATGCACTTGGAATTCCGGAATCAAAGATCAATATAAAGGCAACGACAGAAGAAGGACTCGGATTTACCGGAAGAGGAGAAGGGATTGCTTCTCAGGCAATCTGCCTTCTTATCGAGAAACAGGACTGATCTGCAGGGAACAGTTTTCTGGGATTCTGTTAAGAAGTAATATATCGGAGGAAAGAGACATGAAACTTTTTAATACAATGTCACGAAGAAAAGAAGAATTTGTACCTCTGGAAGAGGGAAAGGTACGTATGTATGTGTGCGGACCAACAGTGTACAATCTGATCCATATCGGAAATGCAAGACCGATGATTATTTTTGATACGGTACGACGTTATCTGGAATACAAAGGATATGAGGTGAATTATGTATCCAACTTTACAGATGTAGATGACAAAATCATCAAAAAAGCAATTGAAGAAGGTGTGAGCGCAGAGGAAATCTCACAGCGTTATATTGCCGAATGCAAGAAGGATATGGCTGGAATGAATGTAAAACCGGCCACCACACATCCGCTTGCAACGCAGGAGATTGACGGAATGATCGATATGATCCAGACACTGATCGACAAAGGATATGCATATCCGGTAGCCGATGGTACTGTATACTTCCGTGTAAAGAAATTTAAAGAATACGGTAAACTTTCACATAAAAATCTGGATGATCTGCAGTCAGGATTCCGTTCCCTGCAGGTATCCGGTGAAGATCAGAAAGAAGATCCGCTTGACTTCGTACTCTGGAAACCAAAGAAAGAAGGGGAACCGTTCTGGAAATCTCCATGGTGCGACGGAAGACCGGGATGGCATATTGAATGCTCCGTTATGTCCAAGAAATACCTGGGCGAGGAGATCGATATTCATGCCGGTGGTGAGGACCTTGTATTCCCTCATCATGAGAATGAGATTGCACAGAGTGAATGCTGCAATGGAGTTCCATTTGCAAAATACTGGATGCACAATGCATTCCTGAATATCGATAACCGTAAGATGTCAAAATCTCTCGGAAACTTCCGTACAGTTCGCGAGATCGGAGAGCAGTATGATCTGCAGGTGCTTCGTTTCTTCATGCTGAATGCACATTACAGAAGTCCGCTGAATTTCAGTGCAGATCTGATGGAATCATCAAAAAATGCGCTTGAGAGAATTACAGAAGCAGCAGCAAGACTTCGTGACCGTCAGGCAGCAGCAACCGTACAGGAAGCAACAGAGGACGAGAAGAAACTGATGCAGGAAGAAGCTGCATTTGTAACAAAATTTGAAGAATCCATGGATGATGATTTCAATACAGCAGATGCACTTGCAGCAGTATTTGAGCTTGTTAAATTTGCAAATACCAATGTACAGGAAGGCAGCTCAAAAGAATTTGCAGGACATACACTTGAAGTTATGACAAAACTCTGTGATGTTCTCGGACTGACTCTTGAGAAGAAAGAAGAAATCCTTGATGAAGAGATCGAAAACCTGATCGCAGAGCGTCAGGCGGCCAGAAAGGCTAAAGATTTTGCAAGAGCTGACGAGATCAGAGGTCTGCTCCTAGATAAGGGGATTGAGCTGAAAGACACTCGCGAGGGCGTAAAATGGAAACGAATCTGATACAGCTGAAGGAACTATTTCATCTGGAAGACCAGGATCTGCGGAGTTATTCTCCGCTGACACTGGCATATATCGGAGATGGAGTTTATGAACTTATTATTCGGACAATACTTGTTAAGAAGGGAAATTGTCCGGTAAACCGTCTTCACAAAAAAGCGAGCAGTCTCGTAAAGGCTGGAGCACAGTCTGCGATCATGGAAGTCATTGAAGAGGAACTGACACCGGAAGAACTGAGTGTTTATCGGAGAGGGCGTAATGCACATTCTCCGACAATGGCGAAACATGCGACGATGGCAGATTATCGCAGAGCAACAGGATTTGAGGCTCTGATGGGATATTTATATTTGAAAGAGGATTACACACGGATGCTCACTTTGGTCCGTATGGGAATCGGAGAGGACATATTATGAGTGAACAGATAGAAGGACGTAATGCGGTGCTGGAAGCTTTCCGTTCTGGCAAATGCGTAGACAAGCTTTTTATTCTGGATGGCTGTCAGGATGGTCCGGTAAGAACGATCGCGAGAGAGGCACGAAAGACAGACACCATTATTAACTATGTAAGCAAAGAGAGACTTGATCAGCTCAGTGAGACGCATGCACACCAGGGCGTGATTGCGCAGGTTGCTGCTTATGATTATAGTACCGTGGATGAAATTCTTGCAAGAGCAGAGGAAAAAGGTGAGGCACCGTTCCTTATTATCCTGGATAATGTGGAAGATCCGCATAATCTTGGAGCAATTATCCGTACCGCAAATCTTGCAGGAGCGCATGGAGTGATCATTCCAAAAAGACGTGCAGTGGGACTGACTTCTACAGTAGCAAAGACTTCCGCCGGTGCGATCAATTATACACCAGTTGCCAAGGTGACAAATATTGTAAGAACAATTGAAGAACTTAAAGAAAAAGGCATCTGGTTTGTTTGTGCGGATATGGGTGGTGAGTCTATGTATAAGCTGAATCTGACAGGTCCGATCGGTCTTGTGATCGGAAATGAAGGAGAAGGTGTCAGCCGTCTGGTAAGAGAAGCATGTGATTTTACTGCATCCATACCAATGAAAGGTGATATAGATTCTCTGAATGCTTCTGTGGCAGCAGGGGTCCTTGCATATGAGATTGTAAGACAGCGACTGGCAAAAGCAGGTAAATAAAGGGGAAACTTATATGGGCCGTTATGACCAGTACAGTGATGAGGAACTGATTGTCAGGCTGCGAGAAGGAGAGACAGAAATCTCGGATTACCTGATGGAAAAATATAAAGAATTTGTCCGCAAAAAGGCAAGAGCCATGTTCCTGATCGGGGGAGAGACAGATGACCTGATTCAGGAGGGCATGATCGGTCTTTTTAAGGCAATTCAGAATTATCAGGCAGATAAAGAAACTTCTTTTCGTACGTTTGCGAGTCTGTGTATTGACCGGCAGCTTTACAGTGCAGTTCAAAATTCCAACAGACAAAAGCATCAGCCGCTGAATTCGTATGTTTCATTGAGTGATGAGAATGAATCTGATCATCTCGAGGGGTCCTGGTCAGAAGATCCGGAAGCACTTATTATTGATCAGGAAAGTACAAGAACTCTGGAACGCGAGATCACGAAAGTTTTAAGTCCGATGGAGAATAAAGTTCTGGATTATTATCTCCGGGGATACGGGTATGTGAAGATTGCAGAGATTATGGGAAAAACACCGAAATCAATTGATAATGCGCTGCAGCGTATCCGTGGAAAAATACGCAATTTTTCTGCACCTGTACAAAAGTGATGTTCTGTTATGCACAGAAACACTTTTCCCTTTCCTTTTTTGGATAAAAGTAGTAATATTATAACAATATCACATTGGAATATCAAAGAGAGTTCTCTTGGATATGAAAGTATGAAAGGAGAAGCATAATATGGCAAAGATCAATAAATATTGGGGATATGTAGCAGTTGGAGCGGTAGCTGCCGCAGCGGCAGGAGCTATCGCAGCACTTGTACTGAAGAAAGATCCGTTAGATGATTTTGATGACTTCGATGATGATTTCGAAGATGAGGCAGGCGAAGAAGAAACTGCTGAGAAAGAAGAAAAGAAAGAAACAAGCGAAGATTTTGCATCCTGGGATGAAGCAGAAGAAGCTGTAGAGAAAGCAGTAGAAGAAACTGCTGAAACAGCAGATGCAGAAGAGGTTGTTGAAGAAGTGATCAAAGAAGAAAAAGAAGACGAAGATACAGAAGAGGAATAAATAATCCTTCATGGATAAGCAGAACTGCTGTTTTATGAATGCACTGCATTTGTAGGACAGCAGTTTTTTATGTTAAAAAGAGAGACAGACCTTTATGGTCTGCCTCTCTTGAAATAGTTGTGTTTATTTAGGAAGTCTGAAAGAACTCTTCAGAGATACGATACGGTTAAATACCGGAGCACCTTCTTTAGAATCATGAATATCTGCACAGTAGAATCCGTTTCTTACAAACTGGAAACTGTCATAGCCGTTTGCTTCCATAAGAGCCGGCTCAACATAAGCAGTGACAGTTGTAAGAGAGTTTGGATTTACGTTCAGAGAACCATCTTCTTTGTTGTATACACCTTTTTCTTCGTCTACAATGTTTTCGTAAAGACGTACAGTTGCTTCTTTGGCATTTGTAGCTTCTACCCAGTGAATCGTTCCTTTTACTTTACGTCCGTCCGGAGCGTTTCCGCCTTTTGTTGCCGGATCATAAGTACAATGTACAACTCGTACTGTACCGTCATCATCTGCTTCATATCCTGTAGCATTTCAATCATCTTTGAGCCAGCCTGCGGTGCCCAAGAACCGTTTTCAACTACTGCGCAAACCCTCTTTTGTAGATTCAAGCGCTGCATATCTCTCAGGAAATCCTCCATAGGTGGGAAAATTCCCAAATTATAAGTGCACGAAAGTAGAGCGAGGTGGCTATATTTGAATACTTCGGAAATCAGATAAGACATGTGGGTCTTTGAAACGTCATACATCTTGATGTTAGTCATGCCTTTTTCAACAAGCTTTGCAGCCAAAATGTGAGCAGCTGCCTCAGTGTTACCATACATTGAAGCGTATACAACAAGCACACCCTTTTCCTCAGGCTGATATGTTGCCCAGTGTACATACTTGTCGATAATCCATCCAAGATCCTGTCTCCAAATTGGTCCGTGAAGTGGGCAGATAACCTTAATATCAATTGTTCCAGCCTTCTTAAGAAGCTCCATAACCTGTGGGCCATACTTGCCTACGATGTTCGTATAATATCTTCTTGCCTCATCAAGCCAGTCATTCTTAAAGTCAACCTCGTCAGCAAATCTTGCGCCGTCAAGCGACTTAAATGAACCGAATGCGTCAGCGGAGAACAGAACACCGTTAGTCGTATCAAAAGTAACCATTGCCTCAGGCCAGTGAACCATAGGAGCGTCTACGAATACAACATTGTGCTTACCGAAGCTCATGCTATCGCCTGCCTTCACCTGCACAAAATTATCATTTACAGGGAAGTTGAACTGGTGCATCATCATAAATGCCTTTTCCGTTGAAACTACCTTAACATCAGGGTGTCTCAAAATAATTTCCTCAATAGAAGCCGCGTGGTCAGGCTCCATGTGATTTATAACAACATAATCAAGAGGTCTTCCATCGAGAACATAATCTACATTCTCAA
>OLOW01003215.1_pt1 | contig 10542 bp, 9 predicted proteins | sample 1672801 | NCBI WGS metagenome assembly OLOW01 (sample SAMEA3136725, study PRJEB25190) | human gut metagenome | biome: human gut; feature: human-associated habitat; material: faeces | place: Austria | collected 2013
TCCCTGTCGCTGTACCAATATTGTAATGTGGCACCTGTCAGGAATAGTCCCTGTAACTGTACTAATCCGCGATTTCGTGATATGATTTACAGGCAGTGCGGGGCAACAGTGCCGGACGGCAAAAAGAAAAGGACCATTCTCCCTGATACGGAGAATGATCCCCATTCCGATGCAAAGCATACCGCCCCGGTCAAACGCGCTGGTTCACGGAAAGGCAAACGCCGGGCCGCCCGTCAGCCCCGCGGAAACCGGAGGCGGGCTGCCGTGCGCGGTTTACGATTCCCTGTCCGGCAATTCGATCTGCCCGTGCCGCTCTTCAAAGTCCGCAATGTACCGACGCAACAGGTACAGAACCTCTCCGGATACGGAGCGGCCGTCGTACTTGGAGACATATTGCAGCTTATAGTGCAATTCCCGGTCGATGTGCAGACCGAGGTGTTTGTCCTTTTCCATCTCATACTCACCTCATCCTTTGAATGTAGGTTTGACAAACATATTGGACAGAGAAGGAAGAGAGAGGACGTCTCTGGGAGCAGCCCAAAGAAGGGGACGCATGGGACGGGAGTTGCTCCGACTTTGGTGGGCAGGAAGCTTCCCACCAAAGTCGGCGAGGGAGTAAAAACGGTGCGTGTATATCCTCGTTTCCGCATTCGCGCCCATAGCTCCACGATCCCCAGCCTGGGATTTCGTCGGTACATATCAGCGATGAGCTTGAGCTCCTCTTGGGTATGCTGGTTGGGGTGGCTATGAGGACGCCGGGACTGGCAGGCCAGGGATTGCAGGGAACCGTCGTAGCGGGCACGCCAGAAGTAGATGTAAGACCGGCTTTTGTTGTACTTCCGGCTGGCACGGCTTACACCGTACTTCTGGGCGTAGGTGAGCAGAGAATGGCGGTATTTCATGTCCTGTGTTATACTGTTCATGAGGCTTGAGCTCCTTCCTTAGTTGGTGTCGCAACTCAACTATACCAGATGGGCGCTCAAGTCTCATCCTTTTTTCCTTCACTGTCCAATATGTATTGTAGCTCTACAGAGTTGGTTGAACAGCATGCAAAAAACACATTGACATTAAAAGAAAACTATGATATAGTATTCTTGAAGTGAGAACGACGTTCTATATAAATGAACAACGGAGTGGCGTTTATGGAAGATGAAGTGAAGGTAAAAAGCTTGCAAAAAGCATTACGAGTGTTGGAATGCTTTTTGCAACACAAGGAAATGGGTATATCTGAAATTGCTGCTCAGCTTGGCCTGTGCAAATCTTCTGTTCACAACATTGTGTCCACTTTTGAATCTATGGATTATCTGCGGCAAAACCCGGATACCAGCCGCTACTCACTGGGGGTAAAGCTTTGTGAGTATAGCCGAGCAATCAGCGATAGTTTCAGCGTTACCAAAATAGCCCTGCCTTACATGCAGGAAATTGCCAATCGGGTCAAGGAGCATGTTTATTTAGGACAGCCTTATCATGATGAGGTTCTTTATCTGGAGTCGATCCATCCTATTGAAAACATCGAAATGATGCGCTCCTTGATGGGGCTTCGGGTTAAAATGTACTGTACTGGACTTGGCAAAGCACTTCTGGCTTTTATGCCACAGGAAACGATAGAACGTTGCTGCCATGATACATTGGAGCGATTTACCGAAAACACCATAACAGACCCTGCGCGCCTAAAAGAGGAACTGACACTCATTCGCCAACAAGGGTATGCGGTGGATGATATGGAACATGAATATGGTATTAAATGCGTTGGCGTTCCTATTTTTAATAAAACCGGACAGGTGTGTGCTGCAATCAGCATAAGTGGTCCGTCTCTCCGGTTTGGACAGAATAGAATTTGTGAGCTTGCACAATTGTTGAAGGAATATGCTCACAAGATCGAGCTCGGAATCTATTGATTTTTTTGCTGCATTTGTTGCAGCAAAAAAAATACTATATAAAATGAACCACGTTCATTAATAACGAACACAAGGAGAAACAAAAATGCCGGTATTCAACGGAGGAGTATGGCCCGTCATGCTCACACCATTTAAAAATAATGGAAGTCTGGATCTAGAAGGACTATGCCCTCTGGTTTCGTGGTATATAAGCCAAGGTTGTGATGGACTGTTTGCGGTTTGTCAATCCAGTGAAATGTTTTATTTGTCACTGGATGAACGAGTACGTATAGCACGTGAAGTAGTGCGACTGAGCGCGGGTAAGATTCCTGTTTTGGCCTCTGGACATGTGTCTATACGCTTGAAGGATCAAGCGGCAGAGCTCAATGCCATAGCGGATTGCGGTGTGGATGGGCTGGTTCTGGTTACCAACCGGCTTGTTTCCTCCCCTCAGGACGACGATCAAACCATGTTGCAAAACCTGCGCTTGCTTCTTTCGCTCCTTCCGAAAGACATTCCTTTGGGATTTTATGAGTGCCCCTATCCTTTCAAGCGTTTGCTCCCAGCCAATGTGCTGCAGTTTTGCCTGGACAGCGGGCGTTTTCACTTCATCAAGGATACTAGCTGCAATATTCTTAATATTCGAGAGAAACTGAGGATTCTGCGCGGAAGCAGTGTGATGCTCTATAATGCCAATACCGCCACGCTGTTGGATAGTCTTGAAGCAGGGGCACACGGCTACACCGGAGTAATGGCCAACTTTCACCCACGCCTTTATCGCTGGTTGACGCAGCATTGGAAAGAGCGGCCGCAACAAGCTCGTGAGGTGCAAGCTGTACTTTCCATGTGCGCGTTGATCGAGCTGAAAAAGTACCCTTCCTGCGCCAAGCGTTACTTACGAACGGCATGGGGATTACCCATTGACGATACAACTCGTAAAGACAATGGCACGCCTCTATTTTTTTCGGCAGATGATACAGAGCTGATGCAGCTAAAGCTGTTGTCGGATAAATGGGAAGCAAGGCTTTTGGAAAATTGTGCTGCAGGGCAGCTCAATCATAAACGTTTAAGGAGGCTTCAACCATGAAAAGAAATCGGATTCTGGCTGCATTACTCGCGCTAACACTTGTCTTGTATGTTTGGCCTGCTATTGCGCAGTCCGTCATAGACGAGGAACGTACGGGTACACTTCGCATTCTCTATCCGGGCACATCCGGTATTGAACAGGCCTATATGGAAAAAGTGAAAGAGACCTTTCAACAGCAGTATCCCAATGTGACGGTTGAAATTGATTATCTTGTCTGGACAGATCTGCAGACCAAATTTACAGTCATGGTTCAGAACAACGACTGGCCTGACATTGTAACCACACAAGATTTTACCAGCTATCTTGCCATGGGCGTTCTTGAGGAACTTAATGGTTACTTCGACGAGACACTTCCGCTTGAAAACTTTAGCAAGGTGGGTCTGGAGTATACCACCGTGGATGGAAAGATTTACTCTGTGCCCATTGGCATGAATAACTGGGCGCATATCGCCAACGCAGCCATTCTAGAAGAGATCGGCTGGAAGGCTGAGGATATCACCACATGGGATGATATTGTTGCCATTGCTAAAGCCGCCTTTGAAAAAGGTTATTATGGCTATACATGTGCCGGTGCCAGCGGTGGCCGTTTCCTTTTCCGCGACCTAAGCATGGTGGCGCTCTCCAACGGCTTTTCTCCTGATGATACATCAGAGGAAACCCGGGACGCCTACATCGAAACTCTCCAGCTTTTTGCCGATCTTGCACCCTATATGCCTGAAGCTCAGAGCACCTGGGGCTACGACGATCAGTATCGTCTGTTTGACGAAGGAAAAGTCGCTATTATGCATGCCGGTACAAACTATACTTCCGTAGCTGCGCCTTTCGGACTAAACGCCATCAATGATGTTATCCCTATTGGCTTCCCCAAAGGTCCTTCCGGTTCTCAGGCGTCCTGCATGATCAATGCCACGGCGCTAGCAATTCCCACAGGATGTACTCAGAAGGATCTGGCTTGGGACTTTATCAAATGTGCCCTTTCTCCCGAATGCATCGACTACTATATTGCCTCGATTAATATGCCGCCCTTGCTTAACCACGATCAGGAATCATTGGTCGCCTATGCCGATGAAGAGTATTTCGGACATGGTGCCGAGCATCGTGCGCTGATTGATAAATTTGTTGCATTGGCAGACAAATGTGGTCGGATGCAACCTAAAATTGTGGGGCAGGGACCGATGGAACTGGTCGTTCAGGCAGCAATGATCGACCTGCTCGCGGGTATTGTTACCCCCGAAGAATGCTATGAAACCATCAAGAGCGGAATTGACGATATCAAGGCTTCACTGGAATAAGTCTGCCAATCTGGGCGGGGCCGGCACTCAACATGCCGGCTTCGCCACTATCCAGCCGAATGTGAGGTGTTTGTTTTGACGAAGGCACGCCTGAAGAGCCAGTCGGTTCGCAAGTATGGTTTTGTGTACTTCATGCTGTTGCCTACTCTCCTGTATCTGCTTGTTTTTCAGGCGTATCCTCTTATTGAGTCCCTCCGGCTCAGCTTTACTGACCTTTCGCTTCTGGTTCCGGGAAGCGGAAAATATGTTGGCATACAGAACTATGTGAAGCTGCTTACAGAGGATGCTAACTTTCAGCCCATTTTGCTCAACACCCTTAAATGGGTCTTGTGTACCACGCCTCTTCAAATTCTGGCAGGTCTTGCTGCAGCACTGGTATTGAATCAGAAGCTTCGTCTGAGAGGACTGTGGCGCGGCCTGGCAATGGCGCCATGGGTAACGCCCATGGTCATTACCGGTCTGATGTGGAAGTGGATTTTTGACGGTAACTATGGACTCCTGAACTATTATCTCGGTACAAACCATGTATGGTTGGGAGACGAATCTACCTTATGGCCTGCGTTGTTTTTGGTTTCCGTATGGAAAGGCTTTCCCTATGTGACAGTTATGCTTTTGGCCGGCTTGCAAGGCATTCCCGCAGATCTCTATGAGGCTGCTTCCATTGATGGATGCGGCATGATCAAAAGATGGCGCTATGTCACCTTGCCATCTCTAATGCCGGTGATAAGAGTTACCACGTTGCTCATCTTCATTCAGCAGTGGACACGCTTTGAACTGGTGTGGTCGCTGACGCAGGGTGGGCCTGGATATCGCACCAGTATGCTGCAAACCTATGTGTATACAAAGTCGTTCCGCTTCTATCAATTGGGCGAGGGTTCGGCTGTGGCGGTTATCTCCGCTCTGCTGGTCATGCTGGTTATGATCGTCTATCTGCGTCTGATGATGTCCGCAGAGGAGGGAAGCTGATATGAACCGATATCTGAAGCAAAGGGCAGGAACGGGCATTCTGTATTTGCTTGTGGTTCTGCTCATGGCCTTTACCTTAATTCCTGTTTTGTGGATGGTCATCAGCGCTCTTAAGCCTGAAGCAGACATATGGGAAACCGTTCCTCGTTGGATCCCCAAGCGGGTAACGGCGGAGAACTTTGTATGGGCCTTTGGCCCCTACAGCTCCAATATTGTCCCGCTTCTGATCAACTCCCTCATCACATCTGCCGTAACAGCACTAATAACTGCGCTGTTTGCATCCACGAGCGGTTATATCTTGGGCAAGTTCAAATTTCCCGGAAAAAAGCTCTTTACCATGCTCATTATTCTTTCACAGCTGTTTCAAGGCCCCATTTTAATGACACCTTGGTACCGGCTGGCCATGAACTGGGGAATCGTCAATACACGAACAGCGTTAATTCTGATTTATGGCACCGTCACTATCCCAATTGGCGTTTGGTTAATGAGCGGGTTTATGCATACCATTCCGAATGAATTGGAGGAGGCAGCGCTTATCGATGGTTGCGGGCACTTCCATACATTCCGGTCGATCATTCTTCCTTTAAGTGTTTCAAGCCTGGTTTCGATCGTTCTGTATGCATTTATTCTGTCATGGAACGATTATCAGTATGCCCTGATTCTCACTTCTTCGGCAAAGGCAAAGACCATACAAGTGGGGTTAGCACAGCTGATGGAAAGCAGCGGCAAGCATAATTGGGGTGGTATTCTTGCTACCGGAACAGTGGTCGTCGTACCAGTTGTGAGTCTCTTTGCTATAATTCAAAAATATCTAATTCAAGGATTGACTGCGGGTGCTGTGAAAGGATGAGCGGGCAGATGAAAACCTGTTACGACGTTATAGTGGCAGGAGGAGGGGCTGCGGCTGTGCGCGCTGCCTTGTCCGCGGCGGATGCCGGCGCGCAGGTCGCTATGATAACGGGAGGCGGGCCCACAGGATCAACCTATTATCCGCTTTCACCGGCTTGGGGTGTGATGTATGCAGAGGGAGAAAAAGACTGCGAAGCGTTTTTTTCCGAAATTCTTTCTTCAAGCTTGGGATGCCTGAATCCCAAACTGGCACGTCAGCTGGTCGAGGACTCTGCCGCAAGGTATTATGACCTGCAAAGCTGGGGACTACATTTCATTTCTCTTGAATCAATCCGGTTGAAAACCTGCTTTGGTACATCGCTGCGCGGTGCCGTACTTGACGACGTATCGTCATTGATTCCTTTAATGCACAGACAGCTTTACAAAAGGAACGTGAATCTTCATCCAGATCTGTATGCTATCGACTTGGTAATAGTCGATGGACAGTGTTGCGGCCTGCTCTGTGCTGATAAGGAGGGTAGGCAGATTACGCTGCCGGCAGGAGCGGTCGTTTTGGCCATGGGAGGAGCGGAATCCCTTTGGCAATATTGCTGTGCTGGAGACAGCCTGCTGGGTGGTGCGTACGCAATGGCAGCAAGGCATGGTGCTCCTCTGGTCAACCTGGAATTCATTCAGTTCCTGCTGGGGACTTTTTCTCCGCTGCCGGGTACTCTGTTTTACCATTTTACCCTGAGCACACATCCCCACCTTACGGACGAAAAAGATAATCCGCTTTTGGAATGCCTTCCCAATGGAATAACAAAGGAAACCTGCATGGATGCTCATGCACTTCATGGGCCCTTTACCACGCTTGATGAGTCAATGTACATTGAGCGATCTATCCTGAAGCATTCACGCGAAAACGGCCGGCCATGTCCCGCAAAGTTGACATATACGTGCGACATTCGAAGCAATCATTCATTCTCGCGATGGAACCGTTACCTTAAACGGGCAAATATTGATGCAACTTCACAATCCTTTCTGCTCTATCCGCATTGTCAAGGTTTCAACGGCGGGGTAGAAATAGACGAGAATGCTTCAACCTCCATTGCGGGTTTGTACGCTGCAGGTGAAAGCGCAGGCGGGATACATGGGGCAAACAGAATGGGCGGCAATTCCATCCTTGCCACACAGGTATTCGGGCACATTGCCGGAACGCAGGCAGCTGTTTTCGCCGCTCGAAGCCGAGCACCGCTACGGCATCAGGCAATCTTCAGCGTCCCGCCGGGAGCAGACCACCTATCCAGTAGAGAAGTTATACGAGAACTTAAACAGGTAATGCAGCGATATGCCTTTTTGGAGCGAAATGAATCGGAGTTACTGCTTGCCCTCGAGAGAATCGGTGAACTGGAAAGCTTATTTGATGCCTGTGCTGTTGCCAGCAGGGAGAAATCCCCCCTACCTTTCCTGGCAGCGAATGCCCTGACTGCCGCACGAATGATCGTCACTTCCATGCTTGCACGCAAGGAAACCATCGGCGGGCATCTGCGCACGGACGCATCTGTTTGTGTGCACAATGGAAAAGTGCAGCCACAGTACCTCAACCGTAAACAAGGAGGCTGAAACGATGAAACGTCCCAGGTTGTTGGTGGTAGGAAGTCTTGTCATGGACCTAATTGTGCGGGCAGAACGGTTTGTTGCTCCAGGAGAAACAATTCTGGGCACAGATTATCATACGGCTTCCGGCGGTAAAGGAGCCAATCAGGCGGCACAAGCGGCTTTGCTAGGAGCTGAGGTTATAATGGCGGGCAAGGTGGGCAATGATGCTTTCGGAAAAGAAATGCTTTTTTCCCTGAAACAGACAGGGGTGGATACGTCGCGTGTACTGATTGCCGACAATGTTCCTTCAGGTGTGGGGAACATACAGATTCAATCGGGCGCCGGAAAAACGCAGAATCGCATTGTGGTTGTACCGGGGGCCAACATGGCCATTAATACAGATGATATTGCACACCTTGAACAGGAAATAGGGAGCTATGATATGGTGATTCTTCAAATGGAGATTCCCATGAGAATTAACGAAATGATTGCCAAGTGGGCAGCGCATGCGGGCGTCCCCGTCATGCTCAATCCAGCGCCCGCGGCTGCCCTTAAACCTGGCTTTTTATCCAATCTGTGCTGGATCGCTCCAAATGAGCACGAGGCCTCTGTATTGACTGGAATAGCCATTGAGACAGAAAGCGACATATCTCGTGCGGCTCGCAAGCTGCAAAAGGATGGCTGTGCCAATGTGATTATCACGCTGGGAGATCGCGGGGCGGCTTGCCAGAGTGGCGAATCCTTTTTCATTTGTCCATGTATACGGTGTAACTCTCCTGTTGATCCCACCGCGGCAGGGGACAGCTTTATCGGAGCATTCTGTACGGCAATCAGCGCCGGAATGGAGGTTCATCAGGCTGTGGAATTTGCGAATCAGGTTGCCAGCATCACGGTATCCCACATGGGAGCGCAGCCCAGCCTTCCTGATCTTCAAGCAGTAAACAACCGTCTCAATGCTGCTGGTCGAGCGGAATTGGTTTGGGATGTTTAAGGAGGACCAAAATATGAAAGATGCATTAGAGAATTTCCTGAGCATAGCTGAGTCCGAGCTACGGCAAATTGAAAGTCGATTTGATTCACAGGCCCTGCAGGCAGCCGCTCAGATGATTTGTCGTGCTCAGGAACAAAGAGGTCGTTTGCATGTAACAGGTATTGGTAAGCCGGCTCATGTAGCTACCTACATGGCTTCTTTGTTGTCCTCCACGGGCACACCCGCCTATTTTCTTCATGGAACGGAGGCTGTTCATGGTTCCTGTGGACAACTGATTGCTGGGGATGTGGTCATCTGCATTTCCAACAGCGGAGAGACAGCAGAGCTAAAAGCCACAGCTATGGCCATCCGAAATAACGGCTGTAAAATCATAGGTGTCACAGGCAAACGAGGCTCATGGCTGGATCGGTTTGCCGATGTCAGCCTGTATGCGGGAGTAGATCAGGAAGGTGGTCCCCTGAATCGTGCGCCACGCCTGTCTGTTCTTGCCGAAATGATCGTATTGCAGGCATTGTCTGTGTTGCTGCAGGAACAGCGCGCTCTGACACCGAGAGAGTATGTGCAACGGCATCCAGGAGGAACGCTTGGGGTATTGCGTAAGGAAGAGAAATCCGAAAAATAAGCGCAACACCCGTTGCGTTAACATCCGCGCCAATGTCCAGAGTTGGGCCAGCTGACAAAGTCGCCGGAGACTATGTCCTAATGGCATAATGGGAACAAGGGAGGGATAGAGCATGAAGGAATGGCGAAGCGGTCAAATGAGCATAACAACTCTGGATATGGCGGATTTGATGTCAGAAAATCACCTGCTTAAAAACTCAAACAGATCATTTCGTTTAGATTCATTTATGATCTGCGCCATATTCCATTGTAGATGGCCGTCCATATGTCGACTCTATCGGTAAGTATGTTCAAGCTGCTTCTGATGGGATATTGGAAATATAAACAAATTTTACAAACTAAAAAATAGATAAAAAGAGACAGGGATAGCAGATATCTGGAAGAATGCAGTCGTGACACACTATTTTGAAAGGAGAAAGTAAACCACGTCCGAAAAAATGTATAATTAAACAAAGATATAATCAAGAGTGAGATCAAAGAACTGGTGCTAGGCAGTGTAGAGAAAACACTCAATGAACAGCTGCTGGAAGCCGAGGTAGAGAAGGAACTCGGCTGCTCGATACAAGTACAACGAATAGAGCCAGGGCGACTGCAACGGTCACTATAACTGCAATCTCACCACCACTTCTGGAGATGTCACTCTCAAACTCCCCAAACAGAAGATAGAATACGCCGCGCTGGAGACCCCACATCACCTGCAATGGCTACACCACCCTTGCGGGAACGCTGGCGGACAAACCTGCCGATGTGGTAGCTCAGATCAGTCGTAGCAGCCTGCGCGTCCGCGGCGGTGAGGGCTTTTCCACGGGCATCAAGTGGGAAATCGGCATGAACGCCCCGGACGGCCAGAAATACATGACCTGCAACACTGACGAAGGTGATGCCGGCCCTTCGTGGACCGCTCCATTCTGGAGTACGGTCCCCGCAACCTCATCGAGAGCGTGATGCTAGAAGCTATGTCATCGATACAAAACGCGTCTACGTATACGTGCGCGCGGCGCTGGGCGAGGCGTTCGGCTATCCCGTGGGCGCCTGCGTCACGGGCAAGATGGCCGCCGCGCTGCACGAGCTGGGCTTTGACGACGTGTTCGACACCAACTTCGCCGCCGATCTGACCATTCTGGAGGAGGGCACGGAGCTGCTTGGCCGCTTGGAGTCTGCGCTCACAGGCGGCGTGATGGAGGCGGCCCTGCGCACCGTGTGCGAGCTGGTGACGGGCCGCGAGTTGCCCTTTGAAAACCTGCACGTGACCCCCATTGAGGGGCTGGAGCAGATCAAGAC
>OLOW01003216.1_pt1 | contig 10542 bp, 10 predicted proteins | sample 1672801 | NCBI WGS metagenome assembly OLOW01 (sample SAMEA3136725, study PRJEB25190) | human gut metagenome | biome: human gut; feature: human-associated habitat; material: faeces | place: Austria | collected 2013
CGTTTAAAAGATGTTGCCCTTTTCTGTGTTCTGTGGTATAATTCGGATTGTCCATGGTGATGATCCTTTCGGAATTTTTGTAGCAAATTAATTCTACCACAGGTTCGTCACTATGGACCTATTTTTTTATTTTATTTCAACTTCATTTTACAACGCGCGAATATTTTTAATCATTGCAATCAATGCAGAAAGCAATGAAAATACATGACCAAATCACCTTATCGGTCCAATTTTTATTTTTCGATTAACAAATACCACTTCGCGTAAAAATCCTGCAAAATTTGGTATTGCTACGCTAAATGCACCAAGGCATAAATAATGAATCACCCAACAAATATCCGCACATAATTTAGCTGTAATAAGTTTTTGGGATTCAGTTTGTTGATAAATCAGGAAGAGGAATATCATTGCCCCTATTCCAGATATTTGAGCAATTATTATCATCATTCTTTCACCGCCAAGCTATTTCGCGTGTCGAGTACACTATTTAAGCGGCTGAAAACAACAAATTACTCGCTGCTTTTGTATTATTCGATTTCAAAAAGCCTGCAGAATTCCCGCGGCGAAATTCCCTCTGCCTTGCTGAATGCCTTTGAAAAATAAAGCGGATCGGCAAAGCCACAGGAAAGTGCCGTCTCCTTTACTGACACTCCCCTTTTTAGAAGTTCTTTGGCGCGTTCTATTCTGTACTCCGCAAGATAAGCGCCCGGTGAAATTCCATAACTATTTATAAAACTTCGGTGCAGTGTTACACGGCTTATATTGAGCTCTTTGCATATTGATTCAAGCCCAAATTTCGCCTTATGGTATGAACTGCGGATTATTGCGCACGCAGAATCAAAATAAATGCTTTCATACATTCTTTGTCCGCTTATAGGGAACAGTTCGGAATAGACCGAAAGAATGGAAAGTACCACATTTTTTGCGGTAGAATCAAACAGCGCTCTGCTTGTATAATGCCATATACTGCAAATATAATCATAAAGCGGCAAAATTAATCCGGGCTTAATATAATCTATTACATAACCTCCGTCGCATAACTTAATTTTATCAAGCAAATGCAAAAATCCTTCGCCCGAAAATTCTATCCAGGTATATTCCCACGGGTCATTTTCGTCGGGGTAGTAATGCACCTCGGTAAAGGGTCGTATCAGAAAGCCTTTACCGGCGGTTATATAATGAGTTTTTCCTTCGCAAATATAATAACCGCTACCATGAATTATATAATGAATAATATATTGTGTTCGGAATCCGGGGCCGTAAGAATGCATATCGGCACAGTTCTGTCTTCCGCACCCGCAATAGATAAGCTGTGTGTCTTTTGAATCCTGCATATTTCCCTCCGTCAAGATGAAACAATTTTCCATATTTACGAAACAAAAAAGCGTTGAAATCAGAAGTGCTCCAATATATAATCATTTTACAATATTTTTTTACGGAGGTCAATAGCAATGATTAAAAACACACCGCCTATGGGTTGGAACTCATGGAACACCTTTGGAGCAGACATTAACGAACAACTGATTTTTGACACCGCCGATAAAATGGTTGAAACGGGACTTTCAGCTCTCGGATATGAATATCTTGTAATTGATGATTGTTGGGCACTGAAAGAGCGTGACGAAAACGGGCGTCTTGTTGCCGACCCCCAAAAATTCCCTCACGGGATGAAAGCAGTTGCCGATTATGTGCATTCAAAAGGGCTTAAATTCGGTATGTATTCCTGTGCGGGTTATCTGACCTGCGCAGCTTATCCGGGAAGCTTTGAATACGAGTTTATTGATGCGAAAACCTTTGCCGAGTGGGGCGTGGATTTCCTAAAATACGACTATTGCTACCACAGCAGTGTAATCCACGGAAAATACCTCTACCGCCGTATGGGTCTTGCGCTTAAAAACTGCGGCAGAGACATTCTTTTCAGCGCCTGTACTTGGGGTGCGGACAATACCGCAGAGTGGATTCGTGAAACAAGTGCCAATATGTGGCGTTCAACTGGCGATGTTTTTGACAACTGGGAAACGATAAAAAGTATTATCGAGCAACAGGAAGCAATTCTTCCCTACGGCGGTGCAGGTTCCTTTAATGATATGGATATGCTTGTTGTCGGAATGTACGGCAAGGGCAATGTTGGTCTTCAGGGGCTTAACGATACTCAGTACAAAACTCATTTTTCAATTTGGGCATTATTAGGTTCGCCTCTTATGATAGGCTGTGATGTCCGCAATATGAATAAGGAAACCTTTGATATTCTTTCAAACGAAGAACTTATCAAGATCAATCAGGACGCCGATTGCCGTCAGGTATTCAAGCTTTCACTTTATTCGGGCAATAATATAAAAGCGTATGCACGCAATCTTGAAAACGGCGATATAGCTGTTGGATTCTTCAATTTGACTGACAAAAAGGTGACTGTCAAGTTCCTCCTTGATGAGTTAGGGCTTCCTGTAAGCACGGGAAAAACTCTCGAAATGCACGAAGTTTGGAACGGAGAAACCGTAACCGTTAAAAACGGAACATTAATCAAGAATATAGAAGCGTTTGATTCATTGGTATACCGCTGCAGGGTGGTTGACGCATAATGCTGTACTGTATTCGTTGTGGAAAAGAACTTAGCGATGTCGACATCGGTGCTTATAAAAAGTTTATCAATCGAGGCAGTACTGAGTTTATGTGTAAAAGTTGTTTGGCAAAGGAGCTTAAGGTCTCCGAAGAACTTATAGACAAAAAAATCGAATATTTTAAAAAGCAGGGTTGTACCTTGTTTCAGTCTGTCGATTAAACCAAAAACAAAATTATGAATTATACATTTTGTTATGACAAAAATGTATATTAAATAAAGCACTGCTTACTTTATTTAATTCATGGAAGCAAATTTAGGGCTAACACATTTTGTGATTTGAGATAGTCGTCGGTATAATGTGTTTCGCACTCTCTATCACTTTTATCATTGTTTCTAATTATACCATATTAACGCGAAAAAGCCCAGCATAAGCTGGACTTTTTGGACAGACTACGGTGCCGCGATTTGCGGCACTTTGTTTTTAAATAAAAGCTTCTTCAGGTTGTTTACTAAAAGGATACATGTTTACACATATAGCTTACGGTTGAAAAATGCGGTATCTGTTCGTTCATCAGATATCCCAAAAACCATCTGTACGCCACATTCATTTTAATTTCTTCTACCGTTCTTCTGAGTGACGGCAATCCGTATAAATGCTGTATTAACACCATTTTAAATATTACTACAGGATCTATGCTTGGTCTGCCGTTATCTGCACAGTACAAATCTTCCACTATGTCATAGATATGGTTGAAATCTACTGCGCTGTCTATTTTCCTCAGCAAATGGTCTGCCGGCACAAATCCCTCTATGCTGAATATTTCAAGCTGGTCGCGGTTTTCTCTTCCCTTTACTATCACTTTCATCACCGCTTCTATTATACCATATTTACGTAAAAAAGCCCAGCTTTTGCTGGACTTTTTCGACAGGCTGAATCGTCAGGTATCGAAAGATACCTGACGATTTTTACTTTGTGCTGTTTTACCTCAGTATATTATCCCACAGCATTATTGGAGCCCACTGTAACGGTGGTTGTGTAATATCTGCCGTTGCGGTAAATCTTAATGTTCACCTTGTCGTCCGGCTTGCATTTCTGCAAAAGCGAGTCAAACATACTGTATTCGGTAATTTCGGCACCGTCAAACTCTGTTATAATATCGCCCTTGGCAAGTCCTGCGCTGTCTGCCGGGCTGCCGTCAGCCACGCTTGAAATTACCGCGCCCGAGGGGTAACCGTAATATTTCAGAACACTTGCGGTATATTTTTCACTTATTGTAACGCCTATATACGGCTCGGGGTCGTTCTGTTTTTCAATTATGCTCTTGCAAATTTCGGCAACGGTATTAGAGGGAATCGCAAAGCCCATACCCTCAAATTCCTCGGAAACTATTTTCGAACTGTTTATTCCCACAAGCTGCCCCTTCGTGTTTACAAGCGCGCCGCCTGAGTTGCCGGGGTTAATGGCGGCGTCGGTCTGGATAAGCTTAACGCCGGAATCGGAGGAAACCACGCGGTTAAGCCCGCTTATAACGCCGTAGGTTACGCTGTCCATAAATTCAAGACCGCCCGGGTTGCCCACGGTTATAACATACTGACCCACCTTCAGCTTTGAGGAATCGGAAAATTCTACGGGGGTCAAGCCCTTTGCGTCAATCTTTATAACCGCTAAGTCGGTGGAAATATTATAGCCCACTACGGTAGCCTCGTAGGATTTTGAATCAAGCGTATCGGTAAATACTTCAACCTTTGAGCCGCTCTTGTTTGTTACCGCGCCGGAAATAACGTGATAGTTTGTAATAATATATCCGTCCGCCGAGTAAACAACGCCGCTGCCCTCGCCCGTTGATTCATTACTGCCGCCGAAAAAGCTGCGCACCGAGGTGGTAGTTCTTATTCCCACAACGCTGGGCGTCACCTTTTCGGCAACCGCCTCAACGACCGATTCCGCCGTTTCATCAATATTTATGTTTACATTGCTGCCCGAAACATTTGAGGTTATGGGGGTAGAGGTATTATTGCCGCGGGACGTTAGCGTTACCGCCGCAATGCCGCTGCCCGCGCCTATAACCGCTGCAAGAAGCGACGCCGCAACTACCACGCCCGCACCGTATTTGCCCTTCTTTTTAGCCTTTTTCTGCTTTGGCGGCTTTACAGAGAAGGTAGTGCCGCCGTAGTTATAACCGCCGTAATTATAATTAGTGCTGTTATTTGCGTAATAACCGCCGGCATTTGCACTTCCCTGTTGATTGCCGTTCTCCGTTTCAGCCGTATTCGGCTCCGGTGCATGGTAAGCCTCATCCTGAATAATGTCGTCGCGGCTCTTTGTGTAAAAGCCGCCGTCCGGCGTTACGGTGTAGCCGTTTTCGTTTGTCACTTTGTCAAAGCCGTTAAGCTCGCCGTTTTGTTTGTTATTATAATCGTCCATAAAACGTTCCTCCTTTGGTTTGGTTATATTTTAAAACGGCATTATTACATTCGTTATTCAAATATATGAATTTATCGTTAATAATTGTAACGAATTATTTTCTGTCTGTTCCAAAAAATACAGCGGCTTTGGTGGGCTATATTCCGCCAAAGCCGCCGTACGCTGTGCCCCTAAACGATAATTTTCGGGGGCAGGCTTTCTTATTTTATTTAAGTCCCAACGCTTTAAGAGGCTCTGTCACGTGACCGTCCTTATACACTTCAAGGTGCAAATGGCTTTGGTCGGCACATTCGCCCGGCACCGACGTAACCGCACCTATTATATCCCCCGCGGTGACCTTTGCACCCGCCTTTACCTTTATATCCTTTAAGGAGGCGTATTTGGTTGTAATGCCGTCGCCGTGGTCTATTGTTACCACATTACCTAAAAATGCGGTTTCCTCTACAGATAAAACCTTGCCGTCGCCGCAGGCGCTCACCGAGGTGCCCTCTGCGCAGGCAATATCAAGCCCTGTGTGAATACGCATATCGCCGTAGGTTGCGGAGAATTGCAGCTCCTTATCGCTGTATTTCTTTATAATATCGCCCTGCACCGGCATTGTGAAAACCTTTTTTTGCGGCTTGCTTTCGGTTTTTGAGGCGGTGCTTTCGGCTGAGGAATACGGCTCATCGGATACATTTTTGCCCACATTCTCAGAAACAGTGCTTGATGGCTCAGGCTGACTGTCGGGAATACTTGACTGCGGCGGCTCGGAAATTTGCGAGGGCGCGCTGCTGCTGTCGTTATTTCTGCGGCTTATGCTGGAAGCGGCAAACCACGAAGCACCGCCGAGCGCTAAAAGGCAGCAGGCGATAATTATATAAAATGCAGCGCTGCCTTTAAATTTCGGTTTTGAGGTATATTCAGAATATTTCATATTTTCATTTTCCTTTCAGACGGGCGTTTTATGAATTTATTATTGACTAAAATACATATTATATTCCTTAAAAATTTAAAAACAGTTCACAGAAATGAAAAAATTATAGTTTATTATATGCTTGTACCGAAAAGGGAGCCGCACCCGTTTTGGTATAATTTCTCTTGATTAAAGAGAAGTTCTCTCCTCAAACCCCTTAAAAGTGAAAAAGAGCCGTGAAAACGGCTCTTTTTCACTTTTAAGGGCATTTTTCACCGGTATTTAAACTGTTGACAAGTCTTTTTATTATGGTATAATATACTAAATAAAAATTACAGGAGGAAGCAGTAATATGGCTTATTATTTTAACGAGGTTTCACACACTTTTAACGAGTATCTTTTGGTTCCGGGGTATTCGTCTGCCGAGTGTATTCCGGCAAACGTCAGCCTTAAAACACCGCTTGTAAAATTCAAAAAAGGTGAAGAACCCGCAATTTCAATGAATATTCCGCTTACCTCCGCTATAATGCAGTCGGTCTCGGGCGACAAGCTCGCCGTGGCGCTTGCGCGTGAGGGCGGCGTTTCGTTTATTTACGGCTCGCAGTCCATTGAGGACGAGGCAGCTATGGTAGAGCGCGCAAAGTCCTATAAAGCGGGCTTTGTTGTAAGCGAATCCAACGTAACGCCCGACAGCACCTTAAAGGATATTTTAGAGCTTAAAGCCAAAAACGGACATTCAACAGTAGCCGTAACGTCTGACGGTTTGCCGAACGGCAAGCTGCTCGGCATAGTTACAAGCCGCGATTACAGAGTGAGCCGTATGGCAGAGGATACCTGCGTTAAGGACTTTATGACCCCGCTTTCCTCCCTTATAGTGGGCGCGGAGGATACAACGCTTAAAAAGGCAAATGATATTATATGGGACCACAAGCTTAATTCCCTGCCGATAGTTGATAAAAACGGTAACCTTAAATATTTTGTTTTCCGTAAGGACTACGACGCGCACAAGGAAAACCCCAACGAGCTGCTTGACAGCCACAAGCGCTATGTTGTAGGCGCGGGAATAAACACCCGCGACTACGAGGAAAGAGTGCCCGCGCTTATAAACGCCGGGGCGGACGTGCTTTGCATAGATTCATCAGAGGGCTTCAGCGAGTGGCAGGCGCGCACGCTTAAATTTATACGCGAAAAATACGGTGATACCGTTAAGGTAGGCGCCGGAAACGTTGTTGACCGCGAAGGCTTTTTATTCTTAGCCGAGGCGGGAGCTGACTTTATAAAGGTAGGCATAGGCGGCGGCTCTATATGCATTACACGAGAAACAAAGGGCATAGGCAGGGGTCAGGCGACCGCACTTATTGACGTTTGCAAGGCAAGAGACGAATATTTTGAAAAAACGGGAGTTTATGTTCCCGTCTGCTCTGACGGCGGCATTGTGCACGACCACCATATGACCCTGGCGCTTGCTATGGGTGCGGACTTTATGATGCTTGGCAGATATTTTGCCCGCTTTGACGAAAGCCCGACAAACCGCGTTACCATAAACGGTAATTATTATAAGGAATACTGGGGCGAGGGCTCAAACCGCGCGAGAAACTGGCAGCGCTATGACATGGGCGGCGATAAAAAGCTATCGTTTGAGGAGGGCGTTGACTCCTATGTGCCTTATGCGGGCAGCCTTAAAGATAATGTAAGCCTTTCGCTTTCAAAGGTACGCTCTACCATGTGCAACTGCGGCGCGCTTACTATACCAGAGCTGCAAAAGAAAGCAAAGCTCACCCTTGTTTCGGCTACCAGCATTGTTGAGGGCGGCGCGCACGATGTTATTCAGAAGGACACCTCATCGGGTCTTGTAAAATAATAAACGGAGAGTAAAAATGAAACCTGTATTATATATTGTAATTCCCTGCTATAATGAAGAAAAGGTACTGCCTATAACAAGCGGAATGTTTTTGGAAAAGCTTAAAAGCCTTATTTCGGCGGATATTATATCGGACGACAGCCGCATTATGTTTGTAAACGACGGCAGCCGCGACAGCACATGGGATATAATAACGAAATTATCAGGTGAGCAAAAATACTTTACCGGGCTGTCATTAAGCCGCAACCGCGGGCACCAGAACGCACTGCTTGCGGGTCTTACAGAGGCAGGCAAGCTTTGCGATATTACTATAAGCATTGACTGCGACGGGCAGGACGATATAAACGCTATGGACAGTATGGTGCGCGAATATCTTGACGGCGCCGAAATAGTGTACGGTGTGCGCTCAAGCCGCGAGACCGACACATTTTTCAAACGCACAACGGCGCAGGGCTTTTATAAGCTTATGAACCGTATGGGCGCAAACGTAGTTTACAATCACGCCGATTACAGGCTTTTATCCGCCAAGGTTATAAAGGAGCTCGCTAATTTTAAGGAAGTAAATATTTTCCTGCGCGGAATGATTCCGCTTGTAGGCTTTAAAAGCACCTGCGTTTATTACGAACGCCACGGGCGCTTAGCGGGAGAAAGCCACTATCCGCTTAAAAAAATGCTTGCTCTTGCAATTGACGGCATTACCAGCCTTTCCACCAAGCCTATAAGAATTATAACCACCTTCGGGTTTGTTACTGCAATTTTAAGTCTTATAGGCATAATATGGTCGGTAATAGCCTTTGCGCTCGGCAAAACCGTGGCGGGTTGGGCTTCGCTTGTAACCATTATTTTCTTTTTCAGCGGAATACAGCTTTTAAGCCTCGGCGTAATAGGCGAATATATAGGTAAAATATATCTTGAAACAAAAGCAAGACCGCGCTTTATAATAGAAAAGCGCGCCGGCGACTTTGGCAGGACGGAAAATAATGATTGATATTAAAAACACAAATACAAGCGAGCTTTTAAGCCAGGCAAACGAAATTTTCGACCAGACAAGACCCTTTGCCGAGCTTATGATGCGCTACAAATGCGCTATGCTTGAAGTAAAAACCAAGCTTGACGTGCTCAACACGCAGCTTTCCCTTGAAAATGACCGCAACCCCTTTGAATCAATAGCGTGTCGGCTTAAAAGCGTACCCAGTATAATTGAAAAGCTGAACCGCAAGGGGCTGGAGCTTTCAGCCGAAAGCATTGAAAAAAATCTTAACGACGTTGCAGGTATACGCGTTATATGCTCTTTCCCCGAGGATATTTATATTTTATCCAAGGAGCTTTGCACACAGGATGATATTCGCCTAATCGCCTGCAAGGACTACATAAAAAATCCCAAGCCGAACGGCTACCGCAGCCTGCACCTTATAGTGGAAATTCCGATTTTCCTTATGCCCGAAAAGAAATTTATGCGGGTTGAGGTGCAGTTCAGAACCATTGCAATGGACTTTTGGGCAAGCCTTGAGCACAAGCTTAAATATAAAAAGGATATAAAGCACGATGTTGAGCAGATTTCAGAGGAATTGCGCGAATGTGCCGAAGAAATAAGCCGACTTGATATGAAAATGCAGAGTATTCACCGAAAAATATACGGAACAGACGGCAAAACTGAAAATAAATAAAAAAATATTACAAAAAGGGTTGCAATTTTGTAACCCTTTTGTTATAATAGGGTTTATAGAAATTACAAATTGTAACTTTTGAAAGAAGTGACCGTTATTTTTAAGGATATTCTTAATAAAGAAACCTTACTTGAAATATTATCGCAGAATAAGCTTTTAAGCAAAACTATATCCGTTTTAAGCGGTAAAAAGCTGCTTATGCGCATATGCTCCCTTTGCATTATAGGTATGCTGGCGGTAGGCGTAAGTATAGTATCTGTCGGTATAACGCTCGGGTTCAAGGTAAACTATGCGGGCAGTATTATTGCCACAATTAAAAACGCAGCCGTTTTTGACGACGCTAAAAGCATAGCTGTTAAAAGCATTGAAAGCAGCAATGCCGCCGGGGCGATAAAGCAGCCCAATTTTAAAATGACCCTCACCGTTTCAAACAGGCTTTGCAGCGCTTTAAAGCTTGCCGACGCTATTATTGAAAACACAAATGATATTGTCGAGGCTTCCGCCCTTGTGGTAAACGGCGAAACCCTGCTTTGCGGCGAAACCGAGGAATTGGCTGAGTGCCTTGAAAAAAGCCGCACCCGCTTTGAAACAAAAGGTGCTGAGAACACATCGGAATTTACAGACGAGGTTAAAACCGAAAAGGGCTATTACCTTAAAAGCGAAATAGCGTCTGCGGACGAGCTTACAGCCGCCGCTGAAAAGCTTAACGTTAAAACCGTATTGGTAATTACAACCGATACCGAAATACCATTTACCACCAAAACGGTTAAAACAAGCAATGAGCTTATAGGCTATTCATCGGTTAAAACTGCCGGTCAAAACGGCATAAACCGCAAAACCGAAAATGTTGAAAAGCTGAACGGTGAAGAAGTAGCCCGTGAGGAGCTTAAAACCGAGGTTGTTAAGGAGCCGGTAGAGCAGGTAACGCTTGTGGGCACGGCTAAAAGCACCGCCACAGCAGCGCAGCGCATTGCCGCCCGCAGTGAGGGGCTTATCTGCCCGCTAAGCAAAGGCTCGTTTGTTGTTTCCTCTTATTACGGTGACGGCAGAGGTCATAAGGGAATGGACCTTGCGGCAGACCGCGGCACGGGAATATACGCCTCAGCCGCGGGAACGGTTGTTTCCGCCGGGTTT
>OLOW01003218.1_pt1 | contig 10539 bp, 9 predicted proteins | sample 1672801 | NCBI WGS metagenome assembly OLOW01 (sample SAMEA3136725, study PRJEB25190) | human gut metagenome | biome: human gut; feature: human-associated habitat; material: faeces | place: Austria | collected 2013
CCGTGGGATCGACAGCCAAGGCTTTCGGTGCATAGGCTGCCTTGACTGCAGCGAGGGTTTTCTCCACATTTTTGGCTGGCAGATTGATCTCTCCGCTCACAGGGAATTCGTTCTCCATTTCAGCGACCATTTCACCAAGGTGTCTGCCTGTCTCGCTCATGAGCTCTGTCACGATGAGCCATGGGATCATCCCGGAGTCACAGTAAGAGAAGTCGCGAAAGAAATGATGGGCACTGTTCTCCGCGCCATAAATGCCGTGGACGCGACGCATGGTCTCCTTCATGAAAGCATGTCCGCCCTTCGACTCGACCGGCACGCCGCCATAGAGACGGCAGATCTTTTCCGTATTCCAGAAGACGCGCGGATCGTGAATGATGATTTCTCCGGGATGCCGCTTAAGGAAATAGGATGCAAGCAGTCCCACCATGTAACAGCCTTCTACGAATTTCCCATTCTCATCGATGAAGAAACAACGATCAAAGTCTCCATCCCATGCGATTCCGAGATCCGCTTTCTCTTCGAGCACCTTCTCCTTGAGCGGCTTTTGGCACTCTTCCAGCATCGGATTCGGCACACCATGGGGGAAACTGCCGTCCGGCTCCATATATAATTCTGTAAAAGTAAAGGGCAGGTGTTTCTTGAGCTCTGCAAAGGCGATATTGGCACAGCCATTTCCTGCATCCACCACAATGTGAAGCGGCTTCATCTTCGTGACATCCACAAAGGAGAGGATACAGTCGATGTAGTCCGAGAGGATCTGTTTCGCAAAGATCTTCCCTTTTTTCTCCGTCTCGGGAAAATCACCGGAGAATGCGAGTGCTTCGATGTCTTTCAGCCCCGTATCAGCACTGACAGGGATCCCCCCTTCGCGCACAAGTTTTAAGCCATTGTAGTTCGATGGATTATGGCTCGCGGTAATCATGATGCCGCCGGAAAGTCCGTAGTGGAACGTACCGAAGTACATCATCTCCGTCCCGCACAGGCCGATGTCCATCACATCCGCGCCGCCATCCGTCAGACCGCGCATGACCGCCTCCGCGATAGCAGGAGAGCTCGGACGGATATCATAGCCGACACACATCACCTGCGGATGGTAGAGCGCTGCATATGCACGACCCACGCGATAGGCCAGGTCTTCATTCACTTCCGCCCCCACGACACCGCGAATATCATAGGCTTTGAAGCCTTCATGAGAAAGCTCTAATGGTTGCATGGTATTTTTTCCTTTTTGAAAAACTAAGGAGAATCCGATCCCGCGATCAGCTCCCCATGTCCCTGAAATCATCAGTCAGTCGTCTTCGAGACGTTTTTTCCCATCCGAGAGAGCACCTGCACATATCCGTCGGCTCCGAATTTCAGGCAGCGCTTTACGCGGGAAATCGTGGCAGTGCTCGCGCCCGTCGCTTCTTCGATGCGGTCATACTTATCTCCCGCTTCGAGCATGCGTGCCACTTCCAGCCGCTGCGACATGTCGCGCAGTTCATTGATCGTACAAAGGTCTTCAAAAAATTCATAGCACTCCTCTCTCGTCTTCAAAGTCAGAATGCCATCGAAAAGCTGATCCGTCAGCGGATTCACCAGTCTGTGATTCACACTCATTGATATATCCTCCTGTCATTGGGTAGTCATAGTATGCAATACTTTAGCATATTATAACATTAGAGATGAGCTGGTGCAAAAGGAAAATGGGGGGGAGTGGCTTGTGACTAGTGACTGGTGACTGGTGACTGGTGACTACATACCAACTTCGGGCATCGTCATTATTTTATACTTCGCGGCGCTGCTATACTTTTATGCGCCGCACCACCATTTCGCATTTCTCATTTTTAATTTCTCATTCAAGCGATGCTTTCGCACGAAATTAAGGGCAGCACGCCTCACGGGCTCCCCCTCCCCCCCCCTATTGACTTTCTTTCTCATAAAGAGTACAATTCATTCAATCGGCCTTGCCGATGAATTTCATACAACTTTCATCATGAGTGGCAGAGGGACTGGCCCTTTGAAGCCACGGCAACCATCTTTATGAAACGGTGCCAATTCCAGCGAGTATATTCTCGAAAGATGATGCGACGCAAAACTTTCATCTTCCGATGAAAGTTTTTTGTTTTTTATGAGGAGACTCCAATGATTGAACTCAAACATATAACGAAAGTATATGGCAATTTCAAAGCACTGGATGACGTCAGCCTCACCATCAAAGATGGTGAGATCTACGGTATCGTCGGACAGTCCGGTGCTGGGAAATCGACCTTGGTCCGCTGCATCAATATGCTTGAACCACCGACCACAGGCGAAGTCCTGATCAATGGCAAAGACATGATGAAGCTCTCCAAGGCAGAGCTGCGCAGCGAACGCAAAGGCATCGGGATGATTTTCCAGCATTTCAACCTGCTTTCCTCCCGCACGGTGGCTGGAAATATCGCATTCCCACTGGAGCTTGCCAACGTGCCGAAGGTGGAGCAGAAAAAACGCATCGATGACATTCTCGAAATGGTCGGTCTCACCGAGTACAAGGATAAATACCCCGCCCAGCTCTCCGGCGGACAGAAGCAGCGTGTCGGCATTGCACGCGCGATTGTTTCTAATCCATCTGTACTTCTCTCCGATGAAGCGACCTCTGCGCTGGATCCGGAAACCGTCAAGTCCATCCTGCAGCTGCTGAAAGACATCAATAAGAAACTCGGCATCACCATCATCATGATCACGCATCAGATGGAAGTCATCAAGGAAATCGCGGAACGTGTCGCCGTCATCGAACATGGCCGCATCATCGAAGAGGGCTCCGTCGTCGACCTTTTCACCAATCCGCAAACCTCGACGCTGAAAAAATTCGTCGGCTCGGTCATGTCTTCGGAAGTACCGGAACAGCTCTCCCACATGGATATCCATGCCGATAAAGAGAATACAGACGACCAGACCGTCCTCTCCCTCTCCTTCCGCGGCGACGTCGCGAATGAACCGATCATTGCCAATCTCATCAAAAAGTACAATCTGGACGTATCTATCCTATACGGTTCCATTGACTACATCCAGAATGTGTCTTTCGGCCGTCTCATTATCACCATCATCGGCGATGACAGCGATATGAAAGAAGCGCTCAGTCATCTGAAATCGTTACCTATCACAAGCGAGGTGCTCGGATATGTCTCCAGTCATTAGTAATCTTCTTCTCAAAAGTACGGCAGAAACCTTCTACATGCTCAGCGTTTCCGCCCTGATCGCCGCCGTCGTCGGCATTCCGCTGGGGATTCTCCTCGTCGTCACAGAAAAGAACGGCATCCTCGCCTGCCGCCTGCTCAATAAACCGCTCGCCTTCGTCATCAATATGATCCGCTCCATCCCATTCATCATCCTCATGGTCGCGATCATTCCTCTCACCCGTCTCATCGCCGGCACCTCCATCGGCACCACCGCAGCCATCGTCCCACTGACCATCGCTGCGATCCCTTATACCGCTCGCATGGTCGAGACTTCCATCCGTGAAGTCCCCTTCGGCCTCATCGAAGCGGCCGAATCCATGGGTGCTTCCCCGTTCCAGATCATTAAGAAAGTCCTCATCCCGGAAGCCCTGCCTTCCATCATCGAGAATATCACCGTCGTCGTCGTCACCCTCATCGGTTCTTCCGCTATGGCAGGCACCATCGGCGGCGGCGGCTTAGGCGACCTCGCCATCCGCTACGGCTACCAGCGTTTCCAGGCTGACGTCATGGTCGCTACCATCCTCGTCCTCATCGTTGTCGTCCAGCTCATCCAGTTCATCGGCAGCAACCTAGCGAAAAAGGCGAATAAGAAGTAAGAAGGGTTCAGGGTTCGAAAACTGCTCCCCGCCCCCCAGAACCCGCCCCCAAAACTGTTTTCCACCGGATCTATAGGAAATGCGGATTATCCCACTTCCAACACATAGACACCGGATTTTATAAAAGAAGGGAAGTATATCTATGTTAAAGAAACTCGTCATCGCTGGACTTTGCGCCCTCTCCGCAGCAGCCATCATCACCGGCTGTGGTTCCAACGCAAAGCCAGCCTCCTCGGCCGCTGCCTCTGTACAGGAAAAAAAAGAAATCACCGTCGGTGCTACAGCCGGCCCACATGCAGAAGTCGTCGAAGCCGCTGCCAAAGAAGCAGAAAGCAAAGGGCTCAAGGTCAACATGAAGGAATTCTCCGACTATGTCACTCCGGATCAGGCACTCGCCGACGGCGATCTCGACCTTGTCGTCTACCAGCATGAACCGTTCCTGAAGAACTTCAACAAGCAGCACAATACAAACCTCGTCTCCATCGGCAAAGCCATCCTGATGCGCATGGGCGTCTATTCCAACAAGTACAAGAACATCAAGGACCTGCCAGACGGCGCTACCATCTCCATCCCGAATGACCCGACCAATGAAGGCCGCGGTCTCCAGCTGCTTGAAAAAGCAGGCGTCATCAAACTGAAGGAAGGCGTCGGCATGAAAGCCACTCCGGCAGATGTCGTAGAAAATCCGAAACACCTGAAATTCCAGGAACTCGAAGCCGCTCAGCTTCCAAGAAGCCTTGCTGATGTCGATGCATCCGTTATCACCATGAACTACGTCATGAGCTCCGGACTTTCCCCGAAAGACCAGGGCATCTTCCTCGAAGACAAGGATACCCCGCTCGCCGTCATGATCATCGCTGCTCGCGAGAAGGACAAGGATCAGCCAGCTTATCAGAAATTCGTCAAGTACTACCAGTCTGAATCCGTCAAGAAATTCATCGCTGAAAAATACAAAGGCACTATCATTCCTGCTTGGGAATAATGAAATAGAACCAAAAAGGACCGCGTAAGCGGTCCTTTTTGGGGTTTGAAATAAAGGGTTCAGCAGGTTCTATGGGTACGGTAAAGAAAGCAACACGATGCATTAAAATAAAAGCACCACTGGAAAAGCAGGTCTCAAAGCATTAGATTATGTACGTATAATGGTGTGAATCAGTCATCCGACCAGCAATTGAATCGAAACCCAATATTCATTTTTATTTATACAACAATTGAAAACAAAAGAAATTAGTCTACACACTGATATGAACTTAACTATATATTTGTAACTTTAATAAACAAGAATCATAATCTATGAATCCCATGGGGAATGATTACAGAAGTGGTAAAAAAGCCTCCACAATTATCTTGTTGAGTACAGCCTTCACATTCCACTCGATATTCCTGCTTCCAATCGGATATACTCCTTTTAGTATATTGCCATAATTCTTTTGGCAATATACATAATGGTAAATTATAGATTGACACAGGGATATTTCTATGTGCTATATTTTTTACAGCTATAGTTAATTCCTGCATATAATTAGCAGGTTCCACCCAAACTTTTCCTTTATTATCGTCTGCTCGTCCATGTATTTCCATTCCCATAAAGGCAACATGAACAGCCATTGGTAAATTCCATCCTATAAAATCCGCTAAATCAACCAATCCTGTAATATTTTGCTTAGTTAATACGATTCTGATTTCCACAGGGATTCTAAATTTTGCTAAATTATGTAATCCCATGATGGTTTCTCTAAAAGCTTCTTTAACACCGACAATAGAATCATGGATTTCGGGAACAGCCGAATACAAAGGAATTGCATATTGCGTATTGAAAGGCGCATTCGCAATAACATTTTTGGTAAACTCAAAATCACTAAATCGTCTTCCATTTGTTAATACCATAGGATCTACATTAGGAAACTTTGCCAATATCTTCATAACATTAGTAAAATTGGCATTAACAGTTGGTTCTCCTCCACTTACACAAATTTCTCTTACACTTTCCCTTGGTAAAAGAGATAATATCTTCAAAACCTCCTGATCATGATCAATAGGTTTTTGCGGCTGCGGACACATGATACACCTTGAATTACATTTTTCTGTAATAAATAAAACATTTTGCTTCGATTGAATATTATACACACGCAATATTCTTCCGTCTGGCATAATTTGCAATATGTCGCCTTCGTTAAGTTCACCTAGTGCTGCCGTAGGAACGCGCGATACCATCGGATATTCATATCCATCAATTGCCTGATCAGACAAACTTACCGCCAAATGTTTCCCTGCTTTAGGATTTGTGTAAAGTCCTATTGTTTTTTCTGAAAATATCTCCCACCAATTTATTTTTTTCTTAGAAAAGCGTGCAATAATTGGTTTGGTTATATTTGTACCTATTCCTCGTGTTTGCCACATTGCCAATCCTCCAAAGGCCGTCTCTGAACCCATGACCAAAGAATTGCGATTTTCTTAGGATCATTTTCTTTTATAATATCAAGAATAACTTTTATTGCGCCCTTATTTCTTCTACAAAATCCACTATCATATCGTTTCCCCATTAAATCGCCAGATTCTGTATAATACCGAATAGGATCTGCACCACAATATGGGCTATATGCACAAGTAGAACATCCGGGCATAGATTCAACACAACTATTTTGTACTAAATCTTTCATTACTTTCGATGAGAAAATTGTCTTAAAATCATCATAATATACATTTCCCATCCTAAAATGACAATCGCCCATAGCTGCCAACATACGCCCTTCATCAGATGGATATACATCACCATTATAATAATAGATAGCACCAGCAATTCCAGCTCCCGTAGGAGACTGCAAATCTACAAATCCGGTAGAAAAAGGAGTCATGATTCGCTCAAATATTAGAGCAGCATAAGACTCCGCAAAAAATGTCCCATTCTTGTTAATTGTAAAAATATATTCCAATGCATCTCTATATATTTGTACGAACTCTTCTAAAGAATAGCCCAATTATGCTTCATTCTGTTTTGCATATCCATAAGGATTAAGCGCACGCAAAAAAACATTACGAAATCCAAGTTTCATATAATGATCAATAACTTCAGGTAAATGATGTAAATTATCTTTGGTTATGGTCAATAAAGCATTGACGCTATTATCCCCCTTAATTTTTTGAACCTTCTGTAATATTTTAATAAAATGTTCATAAGCACTTGAACCATCTAATGCATGTCGATGTAAGTCATAAAAAAATTTAGGGCCATCACAAGAAGACGATATTTCTACATGATGATTTTTGCAAAATTCAATTTGTTCATCAGACAAATTAATTAAATTAGTACAAATCACAAAATAAATGCTTTTCTTTAATCCTTCTTTGACTTTTTTCTCTCCTTCTAAAACAAAAAATTCAAGAACAGTCCAATTCAAAGATGGCTCTCCGCCTTGAAATTCAATTTTAACTTCAGATGAAGGCGATTGCAAAATCACATCAAGTACATGCTTTGCGGTTTCCAAGGACATATCTGTTTCTTTAGAAACTAGATTTTTAGAGCTAGCATGACAATAATCACAATGGCAGTTACAGCGCAAAGTTAAAACGACCATATGAAAAGTTGTAAAATATCGTAAAAAATCTTTTCTACTTCTTAATTTCACTGCCAATAAATTTTCTACTAAGTCCTTATTATCCGCGGAACTAATAAAATGATGGCTATATAAACCGATTTTGGCTCTTTCCGTCAATTTATCATAATTTTCCGAAATTAAGCACTCGAAATCATCAGGGGATAAAAATATATGCTCTCCCACCATATTGATTAATAGAAATGAGTCATCAAACGTTTCAAATAAATATGGATATTGTATGGTTTTCATATCATTTTGCCTTCAATGGTTCAAATGCCTTTTTATAAATAATATCTCGAATTTCTTTTGTTCTTCGCAAAATTTCCAACCTAAGTTGTTCATCCAGCAAGTCAGCAAGAATTTTCTCTATATCATCTCTACTTGGTTCTGATAAATTGCTATGCTTCCTTACACTAAAACTTACATATTCACTATCTATTGAATCAAGTGATATTGCAAAACGGCCACTGTATTTATATGCTAAAGAGATTATTGCTTCCCGTTCATAAAGTCTCTTTAATAAAATAATTTCATAACCATCCTGTATTTCCTTTATACACTCCATAAAAAATCTCCTATAAAAAACAAGCCACAATAAAGCAGCTTGTTAAAAGTGTTAATACTAAGAAGAATAATGAGAAGTTTGATAAACTCCCATAGCATTATCAAATGGCTCACTCGAAAAATTCAAATGTTTCTCAAATGAAATTTGCTGACTCATATTTTCTTGTAAAATAATGGGGGGGGTAGTATCTGTAATATTAGAAAACTTTTCCATATCTGCTGATGTTGCTTGTACACTCGTACCCGCCGATACAAGTCCTAACGAAAACAATAATGTACCTAATTTTCCAATAATTTTCATTTTAATCACCTCTCTTGAGCTGCATAATAAATAATCTTTTATAATCTTACATTGCCAAAGTTCATTTAGTCAATATCTTTAAATTCTATATGCACCCACCCCGAAATTTATATTTAGGCAAAATGTGGGCAATGCATAGTATACGCCAGTGTACTGTGCATTAAATGTCTTCCTAACCCCTATCCCAATAATGTTCGATTTCTCATATATTTCCATGAAAGGCAAAAGGAATCGCGAATTGCGAACTATTTAAGAAGCGTGTTTGAAAGCACATGTAAAGTCAAACTCTCCGATTGCATCCATGTTTCCCCACAGTTCAGTCATGCAAAAACGGGTGTGTGAAAGCCTTCTGCTTTCACACACCCGTTTTATCCTGTGATCAATATAGAGCTTCATTTGCGATGACGAGGCGCTGTACCTGATTCGTTCCTTCATAGATCTGCATGATCTTGGCATCACGCATGTATTTTTCATTCGGATTTTCACGGGAGTACCCATTACCGCCCATGACCTGCACCGCTGTCGTGGTGACTTCCATCGCTGTATCCGAAGCGAAGCACTTCGACATAGCGGAGAACATGGACGCCCTCTTATCTCCCTGCATCTTCAGCCAGCAAGCCTTGTAGACAAGCGCGCGTGCTGCCTCTGTCTTAGTGACCATATTGGCGATCATTTCCTGTACCATTTCAAAAGAAGCGATCTTCTGACCGAACTGCTTTCTCTGGTGTGCATAGTGGATGGCATTTTCCAGTGCAGCCTGTGCGATACCAACAGAAATCGCACCGACGACCGGACGGGATGTCTCAAGCGTCTGCATCGCGATGCGGAAGCCCATGCCTTCACGACCGATGCGGGCTCTTGTCGGAACGAAGCAATCATCAAAAATGATCTCCGATGTAGCGGAAGCACGGATCCCCATCTTGTCCTCTTCCTTGCCGATGGAGACGCCTGGCGTATTTCTATCGACAGTGAAAACGGTGAGGCCACGGATGCCGCCCGACTCACGGGTATTGGCAAAGAGTGTGATTTTGTCACAGATCGGCGCATTGGTGATGAAGCACTTCGTACCATTCAGGACATAGCCGCCATCGACCTTCTTTGCCTTACAAGATACCGCGCCCGCATCAGAACCTGCTCCCGGTTCCGTCAGTGCGAAGCAGGCAATCCCACCGTTATTCAGACAGTCAAAATATTCCTTCTTCTGTTCATCATTGCCAGCGAAAAGGATCGGGAAAGAAGCGAGCGAATTGGCAGCACAAACAGTCGCAGTACCGGCGCAGCCCTTTGCGAGTTCTTCACTGATCATCGCACCCGTCAAAAGATCAAGTCCTGCTCCACCATATTCCTTCGGGACAGCCAGCTGAGTCATACCGGACTGTTTCAAAATCTTCAGCAGCTCCGGATCCATGACACCGCTCTTGTCGATGTCCAGAGCGCGCGGCGCGATCTCCTTCTGTGCGATTTCCTTCGCCAGATTTACCAGCTCCTGCTGCTTTGCATCTAATGTAAAGTCCATTCTTGTTCCTCCATGAAATCAAAGTGCTTCTTCTGCCAGGGCTTCCCCTTAAAATTTTGCTATATTGCCATTATTATAACAGATATGCAGGGCTTTCGGATGGAAAAATATAAAAAATACTTGCCGAATCCACTCCTTCATCTTCCCGGAGGCCGCCCTGCTTTCCTGATGCTTCGTACACTTCTGCTCATGTCATAATAAGAACCTCCTGTGTTCTTCACTTTGGGGGCTTCTATCCCAATAAAAAGGCCGTTCTTCAACGCCTGCGGTAGGGCTCCCGTCCCTTTGGAAAGGCGTGTTTGTTACCATTTTGAATTATGCTATAATATATAGAAAAGGATGGCTAGAACCTTCGCCCTTTATTGGTGGGGGGGCTGGTCATCCTTTTTTTGATACCGTTATTTGAAAGGCAATAAAAAAGCGCTCGCAAGAGCGCTTTAGATTGTTAGATATCCCTCGGCAGGCGTCGCCTCTCCTGCATCTCTTTTGACCGCGAAGGTGCGTGGTTGCAACGAAATTTACCACCTCGAGGGATTTCCATAATCATTATATTTCATTTTTAGTCTCCGGCTATGCCTATTCGCCTAAAAAATTCATCTGCTAACGGGTCCCCTTTCTCAAAATTAGCGGGGTCCCAATCTTCTCCATATTCCTTAGCGATAGCTTCATCTAACTCTTCATCAGTCATTTTTTCTAGGGAAACACTGATTAAATCGTTGTCAGATTTTACTCTTGAATTTTTATGCATAGCGAGGAATAACCTGAC
>OLOW01003219.1_pt1 | contig 10539 bp, 9 predicted proteins | sample 1672801 | NCBI WGS metagenome assembly OLOW01 (sample SAMEA3136725, study PRJEB25190) | human gut metagenome | biome: human gut; feature: human-associated habitat; material: faeces | place: Austria | collected 2013
ATCATCAACGCGGTATCCTATCACACGACCGGACGACCGGGCATGTCGCTTTTGGAAAAGATCATCTACATTGCTGACGCTGTGGAGCCGAACCGTTCGTATCCGGGCGTCGAAGCGCTGCGCAAGGAGGCCTATATCGATCTGGACAAGGCGTGCCTGATGTCGCTTTCCAACACGATCGATTTTGTCAGGTCCAGCGGCAAATATTTAGATGAGGAAACCATACGCGCAAAAGCGTATTTAGAAAATACGATCAAACAAAAAGGAGGAAAACCATGACCAACAGAGAGTACGCGCTGCTTGCCGGAAAGACGCTGTCCGCTAAAAAAGCACAGGATATCGTCATCATCGACATTCAGGGAAAGGCATCATTTGCGGACTTTTTCGTCATCTGTTCCGGTACATCCGAACGACAGATCAATACATTGGTGGATGACGTAGAAGAGGCATTCGCGAAGGAAGGTCTCTTGGTAAAGTCGGTAGAGGGCAAACAGAACTCCGGCTGGATTTTAATGGATTTTGGCGATATCATCGTCAATCTGTTTACCAAGGAAATGAGAGAAAAATACAGCATTGAAAAAATTTGGGGCGACTGTGATTTCATCGAAGTGGAGGAATAGGACAAAGATGAACGAGAAGTATAATTTTAAGGAAATCGAAAAAAAATGGCAAGACTATTGGGAACAAAATCAACTGTTCAAGTGCACAGAGGATGAAACGAAGAAAAAATACTATGTGCTGGAAATGTTCCCATACCCGTCAGGCAAGCTGCACATGGGACACGTTCGAAACTATTCCATCGGCGACGTGGTAGCCAGATTCAAGAAGATGGACGGCTATAACGTGCTGCATCCGATGGGTTTCGACTCCTTCGGCCTGCCGGCAGAAAACGCGGCGATCCAGCATGGTATCCACCCGAGCAAATGGACCTGGGACAATATCCACGAGATGGAAGCGCAGCTGAGAGAGCTCGGCCTTTCCTATGACTGGGACAGAGAAGTCGCGACCTGCCACGAAGACTATTACAGATGGATGCAGTGGATCTTCATTCAGTTCTTCAAGAAAGGGCTGGCTTACAAGAAAGAAAATCCGGTTAACTGGTGTCCAAGCTGTCAGACCGTACTGGCCAACGAACAGGTTGTAGACGGGGTTTGCGAACGCTGCAAGACGCCGGTGACGAAGAAAAACCTTTCGCAGTGGTATTTTAAGATTACCGACTATGCGGACAGACTGCTGGAAAACCTCGACAACGGCAAACTGGACGGCTGGCCGGCAAAGGTCAGAACAATGCAGAAAAACTGGATCGGGAAGTCCTACGGCTGCGAAGTGGATTTCAAAATGAAGGATTCCGATGAAACGCTGACGGTATTCACGACCAGAGTGGACACCATCTACGGTACGACTTTTATGGTTCTGGCACCGGAGTATCCGACCGTTCTGGAAAATGTCAAGGGAACGGAATACGAGAAACCGGTTCTGGAGTATATCGACAAGGTCAAGCACATGAACGAGATCGAACGTACCTCCACGACCAACGAAAAGACCGGTGTGTTCATCGGCAAGTACGCGATCAACCCGTTCACGCATAAGGAAATGCCAATCTATATCGCGGATTACGTTCTGATGGGCTACGGTACCGGCGCGGTTATGGGCGTACCGGCACATGACCAGAGAGACTTTGAATTCGCGACGAAATTCGGTATCGATATCGTTCCGGTTGTTGATCCGCAGGATCCGGAAGTGGATGTGAATCGGAGAGAAAGAGCAGAACTTCATCGGGAACCACCCGCAGGGGCAGCGTCAGCTTGCCGTCCACCACCTGCACGCCGTTGCCGGCGTGATGATCAACTCCGGCGAAATCACCGGGATGCAATCCGCAGACGCGATCCCGTATATGATCGACAAGGCGGAGAAGGAGGGCCTTGGACACCGCAAGGTCAACTATAAACTCAGAGACTGGCTGATCTCGCGTCAGAGATACTGGGGCACACCGATCCCGATGATCTACTGTGAGGACTGCGGCTGGGTACCGGAGAAGGAAGAGAACCTGCCGGTTCTGCTGCCGACGGACGTGGAATTCACCGGCAAAGGGGAATCCCCAATCGCGACCTCGCCGACTTTCAAACACTGCGCTTGTCCGCGCTGCGGCAAGCAAGCGACCAGAGAAGTTGATACGATGGATACCTTCCTGGATTCCTCGTGGTATTTCCTCAGATACTGTGATCCGAAGAACGACCACGCGCCGTTCGATTCGGACAAGGCGAACTACTGGATGAATGTGGATCAGTATATCGGCGGTGTCGAACACGCGATCCTGCATCTGATGTACTCTCGTTTCTTCCAGATGGCGCTGCATGATCTCGGTCTTGTCAGAGACGATGAGCCGTTTAAGAATCTTTTGACGCAGGGTATGGTCAACAAGGACGGCAAGAAGATGAGCAAGTCGCTCGGCAATGTCGTCAGTCCGGAGGAAATCATCAAGAAATACGGCGCGGATACGGCAAGATTGTTCATTCTCTTTGCGGCACCGCCGGAAAGAGAGCTTGACTGGTCCGACGCGGGCGTGGAGGGCAGCTATCGTTTCCTGAACAGAGTCTGGAGACTGGTTTACGAATTCCACGAGAAATATCCGGAAGTACCGGCAGCGTTTGAGATCAAGACCGAAGCTGACAAATCTCTGAACTATATGCTGCATACCGCGATTAAAAAGGTCAGCGAGGATGTCGGCGGCAGATTCAGCTTCAATACGGCGATCTCTTCGATTATGGAGCTTGTAAACGAAATGTACCGCTACAAAGAGGGCGATGTGAACGTCGGCTTCTTTGGCAAAGCAATCAAAGATTTGATTTTGATCCTGTCCCCGTTCACACCGCATATCTGTGAGGAAATGTGGCATGATATCGGGCAGAACGAGTCTGTGGCAGTGATGTCATGGCCGGAATTTGACGAATCCGCGCTGGTGAAGGACGAGGTGGAAGTCATCGTGCAGATCAACGGCAAATTAAAAGATAAGTTAAGTGTTGCCAACAATCTTGATAAGGCAGCACTCGAAAAGACAGCAATGGAGAGTGATAAGATTCAAGCATTACTGGACGGAAAGACAGTTGTCAAGGTAATTTCCATACCGAACAAACTGATCAACATTGTAGTAAAATAGATAGAAACAGAATAACATCACAGCAGGCGTGCCGCTGCAGCAAGTGTTTGGCGGCGGCGCGGGTTCTGCAAGGAAATGCTGTCTTTTCATAAATAGAAAAAAAGGACGGAGAATTTATGAGAAGAAGACAAACAAAACCAAAAAAAGAAAGCCCAATGTTAAAGGTGATTCCGATAGGAGGACTGAACGAAATCGGCAAGAACCTGACACTCCTGGAATACCAAGATGAAATTTTGATCATCGACTGCGGACTTTCTTTCCCGGAAGACGAAATGTACGGCATTGATATCGTCATTCCGGATTTTTCCTACTTGATCGCGAATCGCAGCAAGATCGTCGGTATGGTGATCACGCATGGTCATGAGGACCATATCGGCGCCATTCCTTATCTGCTCAAGCATATCAAGATTCCGGTCTATGGCACGAGACTCACGCTGGGACTGGTGGAAAACAAGTTAAAAGAACACGAAGTGATCGGGGATCTGCGGACGATTAACGCAGGCGATAAGTTTAAGCTCGGAGAGTATTTTGATATCGAAACGATCCGCACGACGCACTCAATCGCGGACGCGATCTGTCTGGCGATCACGACTCCGGCAGGCGTGGTATTCCACTCCGGCGACTTCAAGATCGACTATACACCGATTGACGGAGAACCGATCGACTTTTCGAAGCTGGCGCAGATTGGTAAGAGGGGCGTGACGCTGATGCTCTGCGACAGCACCAACGCGGTGCGTCCGGGCTATACAGCCTCTGAACGCGTGGTTGGGCAGACGATTGAAAATATCTTCCGCAATTCCAAAAACCGCATCATCATCGCGACCTTCTCGTCGAACGTACATCGCGTGCAGAAGATTATCGAGAACGCGGTCAAGGTCGGCCGCAAGGTGGCGGTTTCCGGCAGAAGTATGGAAAACGTAGTCGCGCTCGCGATCGAGCTGGGTTATCTGAATATCCCGGCAGGCACTTTGGTCGATCTTAAAATGACAAAGAACATTCCGGACGATAAGCTGGTCATCATCACGACCGGCAGCCAGGGCGAACCGATGTCAGCCCTGTCGCGCATCGCTTCCGGCGAGCATAAGGCTGTGAAGCTCAAAAAAGGCGATACGGTCATCCTGTCCTCGACACCGATCCCAGGCAATGAAAAAACCGTATCCAATGTCGTCAATAAGCTCTTTGAAAAGGGCGCGGAGGTGATCTACTCCGATATCGCGGATATTCACGTTTCCGGGCACGCCTGCCAGGAGGAACTGAAACTCTTGCATTCGCTGATCAAGCCAAAGTTCTTCATGCCGGTACATGGCGAATACCGTCATCTGGTGCAGCACGCCAGACTGGCAGAGTCTCTGGGCATGAAGAAGGAGAACATTTTCGTGCTCAACAACGGCGACATTTTGAACGTTAATACGCGCAAGGCGTTTGTCGAAAAAGACCAGGTGGAGGCCGACGCGATTCTCGTCGATGGTCTCGGTGTCGGTGATGTCGGCAATATCGTACTCAGAGACCGCAAACTGCTGTCCGAGTCCGGGCTGATGATCGTCGTGGCGGCTATCGAGCGTGAAAGTCATCTGGTGGTCTCCGGACCGGACATTATCTCCAGAGGTTTTGTCTATGTCAGAGAAAACGAAAAGCTGATGGATGAGGCGCGTAAGGTGGCGATTCAGGCGTTGAAGCGCTGTCAGGATAAAAATATCACCGATTGGAACGCGATGAAGTCGCAGGTCAGAGATTCGCTGAGCAGTTTCATTTACGAAACGACCAAGCGCAGCCCGATCATTCTGCCGATCTTCCTCGAAGTATAGCGCTTCTTGCGCGGAACCTGCAGGACCGGTTTCCGGGGGGGGGCAGGTGCAAAGCGCTGCAAAGGTCCTCGCCGCTGTGCATGGCTGCCGCACGCGATTTGCTGCACAGTGCCGCGAATCAAACTCGCATCTTCGATGCTCAAACAGTGATTGCGCGCATGCTGTGCATCTGCATCACTTTGCGGGCCATGACATGCAGCGTCTGCGGAAAATGCAGTACTTTGCCCTGCACCCCGAAACGGCGCACCATTTTCCTGCGTGCATACATCTGCCGCCTCTGGCGCTGCAGAACGTGAACTTGCGCTGCGCGGCAGAATTTCACGCGCAAGCAAGGCAAGAAAACGGCGACGGAATTCTTCTGACAGCAAAGCTGGACAGAAAATTCTTCCCGTTTTCGCCGCAGCGAGTAGATGAAATTCCCCGCAAAGCAGCAGAGAGCGACTGCGCGGGCAGAGGCGGCAGATGCAGGAGTGCGCACAACGAAAGTGGGCGGAGATGCCAGTTGCAGCGACGAGGACAAATGCAAGAACATTTTGGCAGCGCGCAGGGACACTTGCTGCGAGGTTACGGACAAGTGCGGCGCGCAGAGATAAAATTTTGATAAAACGGAAAAGGAGAAATGCAAGTATGAACGTATATGACCAGGCACACGGACTGGCGTCCGCGATAAAAGAATCTGAAGAGTTCAAACAGTACAACGCCTTAAAAAACCAGATCGACGCGAATGAAGAACTTTCTAAGATGCTCAAGGATTTTCAGGCAAAGCAGCTGGAATTTCAAACCAAACAGATGATGGGCGAACAGCCGAACGCGGAAGATATGGCCGGCATTCAGCAGCTTTACACGATTATGGCCGCTGACCCGCTGACGTCTCAGTATCTGCAGGCCGAAATGAGATTTTCTTTGATGATGAAGGACGTTTACGGCATCATCGGCGAAGCCATCGGTGTCGGCGACCTTCTTGGCTAACAGCGAAAAAATTCATGGGAATTTCTTGAAAAAAATAGAATGAGGACTTGGCAATCGACAGGTTATTTGATATAATGAAGTATCGAGATGTCATAAATAACAGACTTAAATTAAGAATGGAGAGATAAAAAATGATTTACGCTAGTGATTTTAGAAAAGGCAGAACATTTCAGATCAACGGAGAACCGCATGTTGTGCTTGATTTTTTACATGTAAAGCCAGGTAAAGGCGCCGCATTCGTAAGAACCAAGTATAAGAACATCATCACCGGAGCGACCAGAGAAGAAGCGTTCAATCCGGATGACAAATTCGAAGAAGCGATCATCGAAACCAAAAAGATGCAGTATCTGTATGATATGGATGGCCTGTATTATTTCATGGATCCGGAGACTTACGACCAGATTCCGCTGGGCGCAGAGCAGGTAGAGGATGCAATCAAGTTCATGAGACCGAACGACGAAGCAACGGTGAAGTTCTTCCAGGGCAATGCTTTCCTGGTAGAAGCACCGAATTTCGTAGACCTTGAGGTCATCGAAACAGAGCCGGGCGTGAAGGGCAACACCGCGACCAACGTAACGAAGGCCGCAACTGTGGAAACCGGCGCTGTAGTACAGGTTCCGATCTTCATCGAAACCGGCGAAAAGATCCAGATCGACACCAGAACCGGCGAATATCTGGGAAGAGCGAAATAGTTGATACAAAAGCTTGAGTGGCGGAAGGACGCGCAGCAAAATTCTGCCGTCCTTCCGTTTTTCTTGATTTATTGTGAATACAATATCAAAACGCGAAATATCTGAAGAGAAAGCAAACGATACAAAAGGGGATATACATGAGATCATCAAAGCATCTTACTAAAATTTTGATTCCTGCGCTCATCGGTGTACTGCTCCTTGCGGTAGGTTTTTGGATCTATATGGGCAGTATGGGGAAACCGTATGACAGCGAAAATGCCGCATCAGTCAGCATAGAGATTCCGTCAGGCACCAGTGCCGCGGGCATCGCGCAGACGCTGGAGGATAACGGTATCATCGCCAGCGCAAGCAAATTTCGGCTTTGGTCGAAGAGTAAGGGTTGGGACAGCAAGTACAAAGCGGGCACTTACGCGCTTTCTCCATCCATGGATTATGCGGAAATCGCGGAGATCCTGGTAGGTGGTAAGGTCAGCATGAAGACGTTTACGGTACCGGAGGGACTGACCGTAGCACAGACGATCCAAAAACTGGTCGATCAAGGCATGGGCGATCAGGAGACATTTGAACAGATTGTCAAAGATCCGAAATGGTTCGATACTTATGAGTTTCTTCGTTATGCAAGCAATGAGGAAGCCATGCGCAGCAGTCTTCCGGACAATTATCTGGAAGGCTACCTGATGCCGAACACCTATTATGTCGCAGAGGGCAGCTCAGAAGAAGAGATCATCAATACCATGCTGCGCCAGTTTGATCAGGATGTCTTTGAAGGCATCTTCAAAGGACAGGAAGCGGAATGGAAAGACCTTTTGACCCGATACGGCGCTTATCTGACGACCGAGCAGGGTGTGCAGCTGCGCGACATCATCAAATACGCTTCCATCATCGAACGAGAGGCAATCCTGGATGAAGAACGCCCAAAAGTCGCGGCGGTAATTTACAACCGTCTGGAAAAGGGTATGAAATTCCAGATGTGCTCGACCGTACAGTATGTACTCGGCAAGCAAAAGGACAACCTGACTTACGCGGATCTTGAGATCGATTCGCCGTACAACAGTTACAAGTATAAGGATATCCCGGGACCGATCTGTTCTCCGGGCATGGCGTCGATTCGAGCGGCATTCTACCCATCGGACGCGGATTATCTGTATTTCGTTGCCAGCGAAAAGCTGGACGGCACATCGAACTTTTCGTCCGATTATAATCAGTTCTTAAAGGACAAAGCAGCCTATGACAAAGCCTATCGGGCTGCACACTAAATACATGGAATTTACACAGAATATTACGAATGAACTCGTTACCCGATATATCAACAGCTTCTATCATCCATTAACAGCGGAGTTAGGGGCGCTCAGACAGGAAGCGGAAGCTGCGGAGATTCCGATTATCCTGAGGGAAACCGAAAGCTATCTGCGCGCGACGCTCGCGATTCTGCGGCCAAAAAGAATTTTGGAAATCGGCTGTGCTGTCGGTTATTCCGCGATGTTTTTCGCGGAGTGCTGCGGTGCGGAGGTCGTGACCATCGAAAAAGATCCGGAAACTTATGAAACGGCGTGCGCCAACATCCGCAAACTTGGTTATGAGAAGCATGTCACCGTACTGTGCGGCGACGGAGCGGAAGCCGCGGCAGAACTCAAAGCAGAGGGAATCGCACCGTTTGATCTGGTGTTCATTGACGCGGCCAAGAGCCACTACCGACGGTTTTTAGATGCAGCCATGAAGGTCTGCACCACAGAAGCCGTAATTCTCTGCGATAATGTCCTCTTCAAAGGAAAGGTCGCGGACGATTGCTTTGACCCAAAAGGCAAGCATAAGACGAATATTCGCAAAATGCGCGCATTTTTGGAATATATTCAAAGCTGTCCGAATATGGAGACCGCGGTGCTGGCAGTCGGAGACGGTATTTCGGTGACAAAATTAAACGCAACCGCAAAATAGGAAAAATATGATAAAAAAACCAGAACTATTAGCCCCGGCAGGGGATCTCGAAAAATTGAAAATCGCGGCGCTTTACGGCGCGGATGCCGTTTACTTCGGCGGTGAGCTGTTTTCCCTGCGCGCGGGAGCCGGCAATATGAGTCTCGCGGAAATGACTGAGGGCATCGCCTTCTGTCACGCGCATGGCGTCAAATGCTATCTGGCGATGAATATCTACGCGCACAACGAGGATATCGAGCCGCTGCGCGATTATTTGAACAAAATCAAGGATTTGGATTTGGACGCGTTCATTGTCAGCGATCCCGGCGTGATCACCATGATACAGGAGATCGTACCGCAGGCGGAGATCCATCTCAGCACGCAGGCGAATATGACGAATTATGAGACCGCGAAATTCTGGCATCGCATGGGCGTGAAGCGCATCGTGCTTGCCAGAGAGCTGACATTTGAAGAGATCCGGGAGATCCGCAGACAGACACCGGAAACTTTGGAGTTTGAGGCATTTGTGCATGGGGCCATGTGCATTTCCTACTCCGGAAGGTGTCTTTTGAGCAATTTTATGATCGAAAGAGACGCCAACCGCGGGCAATGCGCCCATCCTTGCAGATGGAAATATGCGCTTGTCGAGGAACAAAGGCCCGGACAGTATTACCCGATCGAAGAGGACGAAAGAGGAACCTATATCTTGAATTCCCGCGATCTGTGCATGATCGAATCGATCCCGGAGCTCGTGGAGGCTGGCATTTCGTCTTTGAAGATCGAAGGTCGTATGAAGAGCGTGTTCTATGTGGCAACGGTCGTCGCGGCATACCGCAAAGCCATCGACGCGTATTTTGCAGATCCGGACGGCTACGCTTTTCGCGAGGAATGGATGACGGAGCTCAAAAAAGTCAGTCACCGGGAATTTACGACAGGCTTTTATTATCATAAGCCGACCAACCATGACCAAAACTATCAGACGAGCGCCTACACGCGGGACTATACTTTCACCGGTATGGTCAGATCCTACGACCCGGAAACCGGGTATGCCATCGTGGAGCAGCGCAACAAGATGGTCATCGGCGATGAAATTGAAGTGTTCGGTCCACATACGGACTTTTTTACACAGGTATTGGAAGAGATGTATAATGAGGAGGGCGAGCCGATTACGGCTGCGCCGCATCCGCAGCAAATCTTGAAGATAAAGATGGCAAAGCCGGTTGACGCGCATTTCATGCTGCGTAAAAAGAAAGAAAACGGGAACTGACACCGCGAAACAGGCGGGAACAAAGCCATTTTGCACATGGTTTACCGTATAAAATTTTAAGTAAATCAGATAAGGAGAAAAACAAATGTCAAGCGACAGTAGCGGTGCCCCCGGTCCGAAAGAATCGAAGGAGCATAAAGACAAGGGAATCAAAAAATTTTGGAAGAAACTGACCAACCAGACCAATGGCTCGCAGATGGAGGAAGAGGTCATGTCCATTCTGGAGGCCGGGCAGGAGTCCGGCGTACTCAAGGAAGAGGGCAAAAAGATGATCAATTCCATCTTTGCCCTGGACGATAAACTCGCCTATGAAATCATGACGCCGCGTACGGATGTGTTCGTGATCGACATCGAGGATCCGCCGGAGGAATATGTGGATGATCTGATGAAACTGCGTTATTCACGCATTCCGGTCTGTCAGGGCGAAACCGATAATATCATCGGTATTCTCAACATCAAGGATTATCTGATCCAGGCCTGGGAAAAGGGCTTTGAGTCAGTGGACATCGCTTCGATTCTGCGTGCACCATATTTTGTGCCGGAGACCAAGAATATCGACGCGCTGCTGTTTGAACTGCAAAAGATGAAGCAGCAGATCGCGATTCTGATCGACGAGTACGGCGGCTTCAGCGGGATACCGTCTGACCAAGTTCCTGCGATCCAACCAGGGCACCTGCATCAACCAGCGGCCCATCGTGGAAAAAGGCGAGAAAGTCATCAAGGGCCAGGTGCTGG
>OLOW01003224.1_pt1 | contig 10511 bp, 7 predicted proteins | sample 1672801 | NCBI WGS metagenome assembly OLOW01 (sample SAMEA3136725, study PRJEB25190) | human gut metagenome | biome: human gut; feature: human-associated habitat; material: faeces | place: Austria | collected 2013
GTCGAGCGTGATCTCCTTCTGGTAGAGCTGCACCGACTGTAGTGTCTCCCACAATTCCTGTGACCGGTTCTGACTGTATGCTCTGCCTGCATCCGGCTCTGCACCAAGATGAAGGTCTGCTATATGAATAAATTTCATTTCCAATTCTCCTGCTTTCGTATGATAACCTGATAACTTTTACTTCTTGTTGCTCAGCGTCTATAGATATGGAAGTCATTTCACATCTGATAGAATCTGATACTCTATACTATAAGGCATTTTCTGAGCTTTTGGCAATCAAAAAAACAGACCACCGGCTCACGCACACAGAAATGTGCATCAAACGGCAGTCTGTCTTTATTTATGACTGCTGCGCGACCACGCCGGGCATGGTTAAAATCATTTCGGCACTTAGCTTTGCCGTGTCGATGCCCTGTTCCTCAAAATACACGCTCACGCCGATTTCTTTCAGCATACGCACGCTTAAAAGGAGTTCCTCGGTGTTTCGCGCAAACCGGCTGACGCTTTTGGTGAGGATGCGATCGATGCGGCCGCCTTTACAGTCATTAAGCAGTCGGTTCATTTCATCGCGTCTTTCCATGGAGGTTCCGGTAATGCCCTCGTCTGCGTAAATGTCGACCAGCTCATACTCCGGATGTTCGCGCGTGTAGGTGCTGTAGTAACGAATTTGATTGGCAAATGAGTGCAGCTGGTCCTCTGAATCCGAAGAGACTCTGCAGTATATAGCAAGCCGGATTTTTTGCGTGCCCGCTGCCTCGATTGGTTTGATCTCTGTAACGTTCATTTTGCACTTCCTTTCTGTGTTGTCCGCAAGGCTTTTCTTGCGGCAACAACAACACTACCATAGAAGTTCAAATACATCCAGCGTTATTTGCAATGATTATATTTTTATACAATTCTCATCTGAAGCTTTGTAAAATACAGCGTTTGCGGCTTTGATCCGCACAAATTCTTCTTCGGTGATCACGCTGATTTCCAAAAGCATGCTCAAAAGGTTCACGCAGTAAAGGTGCGCAGCAAGACGCATGACCTGCTCGGTTTCTTCCTTCTTTTCGTTTTTCATAACACTTTCTCCAATTCTCCAAATAAAAAATCCCCTAAGATTTTTGTTAGAGGATTTTATTGTTTTCTTTTTTATTTGTATGACTAAGCCGTTGATCGTTCACCTTGATCGTTCACCCGATCATTCTCCTTTTCGTTCACCTCTTATCAGATTTTATTTCCCAATAGCCTTTACGAGCTGAGCCAATTCGCTCAATCTTCCCTTTCTCTTTGAGTATTTTTATCTTTTGTGCAACTGTTTTCCTGCTGATTTCAAGCTTTTCAGCGATTCGCGATAGTGTATATCCGGGATCTTCTTCAAGGAGATAGAGAATATCTTTCTCCATATCATTCACCTTTTCATTCACCCAATCGTTCACCTTTTCGTTCACCCGATCGTTCACCCTGTCCGCAGGTGCATGCACGAAGCGATCTTGCGGTGCTGTAAATTTTATCATAATATCATCTGGATGAATCACATATTCCGGTTGCGGTAATCCGTCTGCCTTACATGTCGCACAGATTTTTTCAATTCCGCGTCCCCAGCTTTCAATAAAACCGGTCAAATAAAAAACATGTGCAAGATTTGGATTATATGGTTTTGATGCGTGTTTACTCAGTAAGTTTTCCATTGTCCAGTTTTCCGGCAGAGATCCACAATTCGCAATGTACAGCTTATCTTCATATACGCTAATTTGAATCGGAATGCCTGACTGATATTGCTTATGGCATAATGCATTTAATAATGCCTCTCGCAAAGCTTCTTCAGGCACAAAATATCGTTCAATTCGCTGCATTCCTTCATAAGTGATTTTCGCTTTCATGTATTTTAAATACAATAGTTCCACGGTCTTATCAACCTGTTCTAACAGCGAACCGTGAATTTCATCTTGGTACAGTAAATCCGCATCAGATTCAAAATATCCTATTTTCACGAAAGCTCCAAGCTGCCACTTCTCCGGATCTTTACTGAACAAAAGCATCGCTGCATTGGTTAGATACTCCCCATTAGTCAAGTGTAACTTTTCCATAAGCACTTGCTTTGGTTCTTCCAAGACTTTCGCATCAATACGCCCATTGCTCGCTGCAAGGCTTTTAAATCTATCTACAAGGCAATCTTCCACATCTGCAATCGAAAATGCAGGAAGCGGAAGGCTGTCCCATGTAACTCCGCGCTTGCGCATCAAAAAAGCTTCCAGTGCAGGTCCTGTTAAAACCTGACGCGTGCTGCCACTACGATAATAATAAACACCTTTGCAAGACACTCCAATCGGATAGGTTGGCACATCGATTTCAATGTATGCTTTTTTATCTTTTTTCAAAAGATTGACATCTACTATGATTCCCATAGATTCTCGAATTTTGTTCGGAATATCTTCAAGCAGTTTATGTGCATCATCGACACCTTTCACTTCTCCTTTGTCATCAATTCCGATATATAATTTACCGCCCTGTGCATTTGCAAATCCGCAAATCCACTTTAGATATTCATCACGCCAACTTTCTTTATACTCAATTACTTGGTTTTCCGGCATACACACCTCCTGCTTTTTTGCGATCCATGTACAAAATCATTATATCCTATTTTTTGTAAAATAAAAAGTCTTTTCATGTCTTGCCATATCCTTTTACAGAATTTTTTTTGATATGATTCCCGTTATATGTACTTCCTGCTGTTTTTCTTCCGCGTAGCTCCCGGTGGTATCAGTCCGATGCTGAGTTTCAGCGCGCGGTCGATGTCACGCATTTCCTTTTGGCTTATGCTGCCAAGATAGCCTTTGAGCCTGCACTTGTCGATGGTGCGGATTTGTTCCAGCAGCAGCGTGGAATCGGTGCGCAGCATATAGGCGGATATCGGCATATGTACCGGCAAAGCTTTTTTCGTCTGCTTTGCGGTAACAGCTGCGACGATGGTCGTCGGGCTATAGAGATTTCCGATATCGTTCTGAAGTACCAGAACAGGGCGGATACCGCCCTGCTCACAGCCAATCGCCGGATTCAGATCCGCAAGATATACATCTCCGCGTCTGACGGTTCGAACAGCTTGATTCATCACTTTCACCCCCTGATTTTGTTACTCTGATTTTCTTCTCCATATATAAGTTCATTCTTTGTATCAGCCGCCCTGAAAATGCCTCTGCGGTATAGCGCAATGCACCATCAAGGCGGCTCTTTCATTCTAAAGTATCTATTTCCATTTTCGGCTGTATTTTCACGCAATCCCCCAATCCGCAGGGCGCTTAGCAAGCGAGGCGCGGCTGCCTCTCATAGGAATTTCACCTCCCGAGGGTTCTCCACGGGCTGCCCCCATTGCGTGATCCCGCATCCCTGCAGGGCTGTGGCTGGACAGAAGTATCATGATCATCCGCTACTTGTCATCGCCATACCGATGGCTGCCAGACCATCGGCAGGATTTTCACTCTTTTCCTTTTTCTTTCTTTGGAAAATTCATGCGGAAAATCCTTACGGCTTGCTCCGGGTTAGGAAGTGGCAGCGGCAAAGTACTTGCTAAAGGTTTATGCAGTTTTCAAAGTGCAATGAGAGGTCTTTTTTATCCCCTCATTACTGAAAGCCAAAAAAACTGCACCTTTATGCACAAAATTTTTAATTTTTTTCAAAATTTTTTTCTGCAGCAGGATCTCCTTCCAGTTCCTTTCGCAGTTTACTAAGAATTCTCTGCAGAGACCTGCTGATCGAAGACTGATTTACTCCGTACCGCCGCGCGAGTTCCTCCTGCGTCGCATGAAAGAAGAAATGCGCGAGAATGAGATCGCGTTCATCGTTTGTCAGTCGGTCGATGGCGCAGCGCAGTCTCTGGATTATGTCCTTTTCTTCTGCAATAGCATCCGGTAACTTTTCATTTTCTGCAGGTAGGATGCTGCCCTCAAGGCCTGCTTCGATGCAGTCCTCAAAAGAGAGGATCTGCACCTTTTGTTCCATTTCCATCAGGTAGCGCATCCTGCGGCAGATGCGGTAGTGCTCCCGGTATGCAGGCTCGTCCACTTCCAAAAGCATTCCCTGAACCAGAATGTATCTGCGATTTTTCGCATCAAAGCCCTCGGTTTCTTCTTTCTTTTCGCAAAATTCCTCATAGCTGAGCTCAATGTACTTTCCGCAGTCCAGCAGAAACACCCTTTTCGGTATGTAATTCATAGCGTTCTCCTTTCCGTTCCAAAACAACAAAGCTGCTTTAGAATGAAAGGAGGCGCGCGGGCGCATCGATTAAAATAGCCAATCAAAACGTTCGAATTCCATTTACTGCTTCCGACAATTGGTCTGAGAATTTTCTCTATTGTAAATGCAGGGGTTTATCACCCACTACTGTTTGCGCTTACAAACAGCTGTATTTTCTGCGTTATTGTCTGTCTCATAGGTTCCTTCCTTTTTGCATCTGCACACTTTCCTTTGCGGATGCACTTTCTATGTTTTTTTCCAAAAACGAGGAAACTGCAAAGCGTACACCCACTCTGCAGTTTCGATTTACATCAATTTATTCCTGAATTCCTTGATGTCCTGTTATGTAATTTGCCTATCTGCTCCACGCTCTGCTTGCGTACTTGCACTGCTTGAGTGCGGTTTTTGCGGCAAGCTTGCCGTCCGCGTCGTAAACTCTGACTTGCACCTTGTAATAATACTTCGTGCCTTTTTTGCCGCCGGTATTGGTATAAGTGCTCGTCTTTTTCGTGACTGCTGCTTTGTAGCCTGCGGCTTTCTTGGTCGAACGATAGAAGCGGTACTTCACAGTATAACCGGCATCTTTGAGTTCCTTTATGATCGCCTTATCCTGCTTGTCGAGGCTGACTGTTACCTTGACGTTCTTCTTCGCGGTCTTTGCAGAGCGTGCGATTGGTGTCAGCTTCGCGGTCAGCGCCTTGGCGTCGACTGTCGGCTCTTCCGCCACTTCCAGTCCCAGTTCGTCCGCATCGACGAGTGCAAAGGTCGAAAAATGCGGCGTGGTAAATTCGTAGTATTTCTTGCCGCCGATGGTCAGGACTTTGCCTGCCAGCTGTTCGATCTTGCCGTCGTCTGCGATGTGAATCGCTGCAACCTTCTTGTCAAGCAGTTTGGAAACGATTTCCGCAACCACTTTGACCTTGCCCTTGTTGAAGTCAGAGATGACCTTGTCGCCGGATTTGATCGTCAGCTTGAGCAGATGACCGTTTGCGCCTGCTGCCTTCTTCTGTGCCTCGGTCGGCTTCGATACCTTGCTCACTTCGAGCGTGATCGTCGCGCCCTTTGCCTCAGCAAGTACAGTCTTGATCGTCTCTTGGTCGAGCGTCACCTTGCCGTTTTCGGTATTCACCGTCAAATCGGCATCGGTTTTGTCGGAGATGTTCTTCACGAAGCTGACTTCCAGAGAAAGCTGTACGCTGTCTGCGCCCTTGCTGTCTGCCTTGCTGACCTCGAGGATAATCTCTGCGGACTTCTTCTCCGCAGCCTGCTTGAGGATTTCACTTTGGTTCTCAGCCTTGACGGTCGCTGTCGCGGTAGTGCCGCTGACCTTGACCTCGGTTGGCGCAGTTGTGGTCGCAGAACCGGCAGCACCGGAAGTGGTGACATTCTGAGGTTTATCTTCCTCAGTCGCCCAGCCCTGCGTGTCGGATTCCTTTGTCCAGTCATCCGTATAATGGAAAACAATTCTGTCTCCATTGTTCAGGAACTGCTGTGCCACACCTAAACTCGAATGCTTCCCATTGAGGGTGTACATCCAACCTGAGTTTGGGCCATTATCATATTCCGCCAAAAAAACGTCTGTTTCCGGATTCTGAACTGCTGAAATGTACATCGTTCCGTATTGATTATCAGCACTTCCTTTCCATGATATTTTCGCAGCCGTTAGTTCTCGGTCAATAACATCATAAACGGTAGTATTGTTATCAATAACGACCTCCTTTGTCGAAATCCATGGTTTAAGATTATTATACGATAATGTATGCGGACCACCCATTTCATTTGCTTCCGCATTAGGGTGTGTCACATCCCCAAGCAATGTAAAAGTTACTGTTACCTCTTTGACCTGCGATGGATTGTATAAAACAGTGACCTGATACGATGTTTTAATAGAACCATAAGTCACGATAATAGTCTGTACCGCTCGCTTACTGGAATCAAAACCGCTGAATGTGACTTCTGATAAAGGAATAGGGTTTGAGGTACCATCAGAATACATCCCCGTTACGACGATTCCTTCCTTGCTGAATGCTTCTCCGGTTACATAGCTTGTTTTATAGTTCCCACTCAACTTAATTTCGTAAACCACAGGCGTTGCGCTAAATTCCGGACCATTCTTACCTTGAACCCAGTTTTTTAAGCTTGTCGATGAACTATTTAATAGCTTTGTAACTTCACCCTCCTTCAACTCTTCTGCGGAAACTGCCTTGCAAAGCTTATCTTTATCCTTGTCGATGGGGTCATCTGTACGATTGAGATCCTGTGTACTAATACTTTTTATTTTTATCGCTTCCATCGCTTTTTTCAGTTCCATCATATTAGAGTAAGCGGATGTATTTATTATGATATCTGCACCTTTGACATCTTGCGCTGATGTGTCGATTAGATGAATATACCCAATACCTTTTAGACTCTTCTCTGCAGTACAGAAAAAGTTATTTGAAATTTGATTGCATTTATTTATCGCATTGAGATATCCTACAATTCCTCCGATGTATGCATTCGGGGCATCTGCCGATATGCTCCCCGTAAACAAATTGTCGGTAATATAGGCATCTGACCAACATTGTAAAACCCCCGGTTCTGCACCAAGAATTCCGCCAACATAGTTTTTACCTTCGATATTTCCACTGGAAATACAATTTCGTATGCTTATACACGGTGTATTCGGCGCAGAATCAACGCCAAATTCTGTGCCCCCATAGCCTGCGCCGGAAATGCCGCCTACATAATCACCCGTGGCTTTGAGTTTACCGCTAAAGGTGCAGTTCAAAACTTTACAATCGCCCATGCATTGTCCTTTATCTGCAATAATACCTCCGACAAAATTGATGCCATAAACTTCGCCATCATTTACGCAGTTGATTATCGTGCCATTGAATTCACCGGCAAATCCTCCGATATTGCTTTGATTTTTATCGCATCCGATTACAACACCTTTCTCTATTTTACAACGTGTGATATAGACATTATCTTGTCCGCTCGCATAGCCGCCAATAAATCCTGACTTTACAATATTTGTCCCGTTTTTTATTGTTACGTTCGTGATAGTAATCGTTTCTCTTGTAGCATAATCCACTACATAGTTGTCCACAAGGCCGTTACCATCAATCCGCTCACCTTTTAGATTAAGATTGCTCACCGATGCTTCGCGAACATATCCTAAAAGTGGTTTTCCATCCTTCTCTACAGTAAGAGTCTTATGATTGCCGTCAATGTGCCCCATGAAAAAATTGTTCTTAGTTCCTATCGGGGTCCAATCTGCTTTTGGAATGATAATATCCTTCTCAAATCTAAAATATCTTTCGTAGCATGATATATCCTGTTCATTGACCAATTTTCTCAATTTCTGTAAATCAGTAATATTCTTAATTAAATATGGATTGTCTTGCGTTCCTTTCCCTTCAAAACCACTTACAGTCTCCAACCCTTCCGTTGTAACCTTGACAGGTGTTGTTGTCAATTCCGTTTTTATGATTTTGCCCGGTTGTGCCTTGCTTTCTCTCTGGTATATTGCTTTGCAATAATAATAATCTACGCTTGCTTCTCTTTTTGTAGGAGTATCTAAAGTAATGTTGGTTTCAAGAAAATGACCATGTATACTTTGCTCCAACTCATTAATCGGAGTGTATTTCTCTCCATCCTTGCTGGCAAACCACTGATAATATAACTGTCCGTTAGAAGAACAGGAAACGTTTATTCCAATCTTTGTCGATTTTCCCACCTTTGTCTTTCTATCAGCATATCCGTACTGATTCGGCTCATATTTAAAGTAATCTTTCGGGAATCCGAATGTGGCGATTCTTACGCTCCGGCTTCTGCTTGTAAACTTTATTCCATTATAATTAAAGGATACAAGACAATAATAGTTTGAGACAGCATCCTCATAAGTACGTTGAGAAAATGTCTGAGAATTTCCTAATTCTGCTCCAAATTGATCTTCTTCCCTGCACCATTTGTATGTGATTGTGCTCGGATCTGCAGTATATCCATCAGGTAATTCTACATTCGCTTTAATTACCGGTGTATTATCCGTAGTGCTTGCGTCAATGAAATATCCTTCATCAAGGATTGCAGTTCCATCTTCCTGCGTCAGTTCTACCACAGGGTAAATACCCTTATTGACTGTCACCTTCCAAGGCTTACTTTTTGCTATATATTCTGTTTCTTCCACAGTATTTTTCGCCTCACAATAGTAATAGTTTGTTTCGCTTGACACTTCACCAAGTCTATCAATTTGAGGTTTATATTTCTCGGTGGCTGCTCCATCAATTGGTCGAGCATCTTTTAGGTCGGCTTCACTTGCAACATACCACTGGTAACTTATCTCTGTAGGCGCTGACGCTGTAACCGACATTTCAGCCGGATTTGTTTCGTTATCATAGTATGTTTTATCTGCTGTATCGCTCTGCGCATCAATTTTTACACTTGGATTGCATTCAACCTTCAGCGTGTATTCGCTTCCTTTTTCCAAGGCCGTGTCGGAAACCACAACCAGAATCGTTGCCGTATTATCCTCTCCCCATGTGAGCTGGGATAAATCCACCTCTATGTTTCCGCTGCTGCTGTCGTTGACTTTTGTAAGTGCAACTTTTTGATTGTTTACAGTAATCTTGCGAGTGTCAGCGGTACTTTTTGTCTTGACATTTACCTGTATTCTTTCTGTCTTTGATGAAACTGCAACGGTATAGTCTTTTTTATTCCATTCGTACGTAGGTATAATTTCTTTATCATCAACAGTAAGACCACTTAATGAAGCACTGTTTTTTATATAATATTTATACTTTTTCCCGTTCAGTTCTACTGTCACAGTCTTACCTACCGGTTTCATTATATTCGCAATCTTCCCTGTAAATGTTTTATCTTTCCCATCATTATATGGTATACTAGCACCTTGAGAATGTTCAAAGTTTAAGTAAGCAAGTTTTTTTGCGCTATCTGGGATCCATACATAATATGAGTCCTCTTGTCCTTTCATAGCTTCTATTTGATATCTTGGGCTGTCTGCCTTTGCCGTAGATAGAAATACAACATCTTGACTTGTCAAGGCAACTGCCTTATCCACGCCCCCGCTTCCGATGCCCATGCCTGTAAATACCACAGCAAAAGCTAAGAGCAAAGTCAGCAAACGATTCCTGCTTCTCACACTTGTTCGCATTTCGGTAAGCACCTCCTTTCTTTTTGCTCGAATGCAAACATTGGGTGTGAGGTAAACCTCACACCCAAACACGCTATGCTTCCAACGCCGCTAAAATTGCCTGCAGCCACGGAATTAGCTGTTCATTCTCTTCACTGGTTATGCCGTTGTGTGAAAAGTAGTACGCAGTTAAGCCTGTCGTATTCGCAGCAACATTGGCGCCTTCGGTAATTGTGCTGGTGGTGTAAGCCAGTCCACCAAACTCATCGTTCGGATCCAATGCCGCAATTTGATCATAAAGAATCCACATATCCATGTCCGGACTGGTGTTTGATGACGTATAATTTCCTGTGTTGATGTCTCTGCAGCCGCTAACTGAATAGCGATAAGTAATTGTCATTCCCTGTGTAACCTCTACAGAATCCATATATCGATCTGCGAAATAATATTCGTTTGAATTTTGCGGGCGGACAGAATACATCCATCCGGAATCATAATAATATCCTCTTGGGTCAACGCTTGTTGGGGTCGGTGTCAGAATAAACGCAGATTTGATGCTCGGGCTGGAGTTGTCGATATAGTATTCACCGACCTGACCAATGCTTGTATACGCTTTGTGATCCGGTTTATTCGGCTTAACATCGTGAGCTAACTTACTTCTTAACTCCAAGTTGTTATTTGCAGCGACTTGTTCAAGAACATCCTCCACGGTACTTCCGCTCGGCACGCTAACATCGGTAAGTGTAACAACTGGTGAAGTCCCGAAATTTTGGTTTGATCTCGTTTTCATGACGACATTATTCAAATCATAACTCCTTGTGTCAAATTTAACGGTGACAGTAATGGTTGTGTTCGTCTCTGCGAACGCTGTCGCTGTCATGGCGAATACCATAGCCAATGCAAGGACGATCGCTAGCCCCTTCTTAAATTTTCTGTTCATTTTGTTACCTCCTTGAACATTTTACTTCGCATCTCTCCGTCCTTATGGCAGTCTAAGCACCTTGAAATGCGATTTCTTCTTTTGTTGAATTAAGATTCTTTTCCGGCAACTGCCTGCCGTATCTGTAAGCAGAGAATGACTTCTTTTTTAAGCTTGTTCCAAAAAGCTGCCGTTTCTCTGCTGTACATGCATTCTATTCCGCCGCTTCCGCAAGCCTTGCGG
>OLOW01003225.1_pt1 | contig 10511 bp, 12 predicted proteins | sample 1672801 | NCBI WGS metagenome assembly OLOW01 (sample SAMEA3136725, study PRJEB25190) | human gut metagenome | biome: human gut; feature: human-associated habitat; material: faeces | place: Austria | collected 2013
TTTCACGCGGGCGCGGGCGGAACCGAGGCTATGGACTGGGTTTCAATGCTGGTGCGTATGTATACGCGCTGGAGCGAGCGCCACGGCTTTAAGGTGCAGCTGCTCGACTTTTTGGACGGCGACGAGGCAGGGCTTAAAAGCGCCACAATGCTGATAGCGGGCGATAACGCTTACGGCTATTTAAAGAGCGAATCGGGTGTGCACCGCCTTGTGCGCGTATCGCCCTTTGACGCTTCGGGCAGGCGGCACACCTCGTTTGCCTCGCTTGAAGTAATGCCCGAGATAAGCGATGATAACGACATTGAAATACGCGAAGAGGATATTAAAATGGACGTTTTCCGCTCATCGGGCGCGGGCGGTCAGCACATAAACAAGACTTCATCCGCGGTACGCTTAACGCACATTCCCACGGGAATAGTGGTTGCCTGCCAAAACGAGCGCAGCCAGTTCCAGAACCGCGACCAGGCAATGAAAATGCTCAAATCAAAGCTGCTTGAAATAAAGGAACGCGAGCACCTCGAAAAAATTGAGGATATTAAGGGCGTTCAAAAGGAGATTGCATGGGGCTCACAGATACGCTCGTATGTGTTTATGCCGTACACCATGGCAAAGGACCACAGAACGGGCTTTGAATCGGGCAATATAAACGCGGTTATGGACGGCGACTTAGACGGCTTTATAAACGCTTATTTAAAAGCCGCCTCAAAGGGCGAATTACAAAAGGTATAGGAGAAAATTATGAAAAGAATTATATGTGTGCTGCTTGCAATGCTTACAATGGTTGCTTTTGCAGGCTGCGGGAAAAAGGCAAAAAGGCAGCTTTATAACGGCAAGCTTTCAAAATACATTACCCTTGCCGATTATAAGGGCTTAAAGGTTGATACCAAATCGGATGAATTTAAGGAATACTACAATAACGTAATTTCTTCCGATGTATCGTCAAACGATTTATACGTTAAAAAGACCGAGGGCACCGTTGCAAACGGCGACACCGCGAATATTGACTACACCGGCAAAAAGGACGGCGTTGCGTTTGACGGCGGCACCGCAGAGGGGTATGACCTGAAAATCGGCTCAAATTCCTTTATAGAGGGCTTTGAAACGGGGCTTATAGGCAAAAAAATCGGCGATACGGTGGATTTAAACCTTACCTTCCCCGAAAACTACAATTCAGCCGAGCTTGCGGGAAAAGCGGTGGTTTTTACGGTTAAAATAAACTACGTTAAAACCGAGGAAGAAAGAAAACCCGAGGATTATTATTCGGAGCTCGGCTTTAAATCGCTCGATAAATACACCGCCGACGTAACCGAGCGCGCGGTTAAGAATTATCTGCTTGACAAGGTGAAAAGCGGCTCAAAAATAAAGGAATATCCGCAAACCGAGATTGACACTATGTACGGCTCTTATAAAAATATACTGGAGCAAAATTTAAAGAGCAGCTACGGCGTTGACTTTGCAACCTACCTTACTTCAAACAATATGACCGAGGAGTCGTTTAAAGAGGATCTTGTAAAAAATCAGATAAAGCCCGCAATGGACGAGCAGATGGTGGCTTATTCAATACTTGATAACGAAAAGCTGGGACTGAAGGACGAGGAAATAAATAAAAAGATTGACGAGACGGTTAAGAGCATAAACAATTCGCAGGTGACCGCCGAAACGGTTAAAAGCTACTACGGCGAGTATTATTTTGAGTATATGACCGTAAGCGAAAAGGTTGCCGATTATCTTTACAAAAACGCGAAAATTTCTTAATGCGGTGCGAGGTAATAAATATCCGCACCGTGTCGAACGATGAATACCGCGATATATCGGCGCGGCAATCGGACGAGCTTAAAAAAAGGCTTGAAAATTGCGGTGAGGACGATGTAAAGCGCACGCTTGCGGGCAGACTGCTGCTTGAAAGAATGATAAAGCGGCTATACGGCAAAGAGCGGTTTGAAATAAAATACAATAGAAACGGCAAGCCGCTTTGCGATTTTTGCTTTTTCAGCATTTCGCACTCGGGTGATTTTGCCGCAGTCGCCGTTTCGGACGATCCGATAGGCGTGGATATTCAAATTCCCGGCGGCTTTAAAAAGCGCGAAAAATATATGCTTTTCTCCCCCGCCGAAAACGAATTTGTAAATGCGGAAAATTCCGAAAACCGATTTTACACTCTGTGGACGCGCAAAGAGGCATATATAAAGGCAGAGGGCGGCACTCTTTCGGACGCGGCGAAAATTTCGCTTGTCTGCGGCGGGAGACTTAAAGAAAAGCTCGGAGAATATCGCTTTGAAACCGAAAAAACGGAGTCATATTATCTGGCGGTGTGCTGTAAGTAAGTTATGAAAATAGGAAACATTGAAATTAAAGGGTATGCAGCATTAGCCCCCATGGCGGGCGTTGCAGACCGCGCAATGCGCGAGCTGTGCCGCTATTACGGTGCGGCGTTTACCGTGGGCGAGCTTACAAGCTCGCGCGGGGTGGTGCTGAACGATAAAAAGTCGGCGGCGCTGCTTACCGCGTCGGATAAGGAGCGGCCGTTCGGTTCGCAGCTTTTCGGCAACAACCCCGAAATAATGGCAGAGGCGGCAAGGGCTGCCTTGCGCTTTAACCCCGATTTTATTGATATAAATATGGGCTGCCCCGCGCCCAAGGTTGCGGCAAACGGCGGCGGCAGCGCGCTTATGAAGGAGCCGCTGTTAGCGGGTAAAATAGTGGCGGCGGTGGTGAAAGCCGTAAACATACCCGTAACGGTGAAAATGCGCACGGGCTACGATAACGAGAACATAAACGCGGTGTATTTATCGCAAATATGCGAAGACGCGGGGGCAGTGGCAATAACGGTGCACGGCAGAACACGCCCGCAGATGTACGCCCCCGGCATTGATTACAAAACAATTGCCGAGGTTAAAAAATCGGTGACAATTCCCGTAATTGCAAACGGGGATATAACGGGCGGCGAAAGCGCCGAATATATGTATTCGGCAACCGGGTGCGATATGGTGTCAGTCGGTCGGGCGGCAGAGGGAAACCCCTTTATTTTTGCCGAAATAAACGCGTATTTTGAAAAAAAGCCCTATAAAAGACCGTCGCTTGAAGAACGTCTTAAGGTGCTTAAAAAGCAAATTTTACTTATGAGCGAATATAAGGACCCGCATATAGCCATGCTTGAGGCGAGAAAGCACGCTGCGTGGTATATGCAGGGCTTAAACGGTGCCGCGGCGCTCAGAAGAATGTGCGGAGAAATAGGCAGTATGGCGGATGTTGATAATATCTGCGAAAAAGCACTTGAACAGAATAAAGATATGTGATAAAATAATAAAGTTATACGGAAAGGAAGCGTTACAATGTCAGGACATTCCAAATGGAACAATATCAAGCGTAAAAAGGAGAAGACCGACGCCGCAAAAGCAAAGGTTTTCACCAAAATCGGCCGCGAAATTTCGGTTATTGTTAAAACCGGCGGCGCAAACCCCAATGAAAACAGCAAATTAAAGGACGCAATAGCAAAGGCTAAGGCGGCGAACGTGCCCAACGAAAATATTGAAAGAATAATTAAAAAAGCGGCGGGCGACGGCGAAGCGAATAATTACGAGGAGTTAATATACGAGGGCTACGGTCCCTCGGGCGTTGCGGTGGTTGTTGAGACTCTTACCGATAACCGCAACAGAACAGCGGGCGAAATGCGCCATTATTTTGATAAATGCGGCGGTAACTTAGGGCAGAGCGGCTCGGTAATGTTTATGTTTGACCGCAAGGGCATTATTCAAATTGAGGCCGAGGGGCTTGACGAAGACACCGTTATGGAAGCGACTTTAGAGGCTGGCGCCGAGGACTTTAATTTTGACGGCGACGTTTTTGAAATATCAACCGACCCGAACGATTTGGGCGCGGTTCGCGACGCGCTTGAAAAGGCGGGCTACAGCTTTTTATCAGCCGAGGTTGAGTATGTTCCGCAGACAATGGCTACCATAGAGGACGCGGAAACCGCGGCTAAAATGGAAAAGCTTATTGATATGCTTGAAGAAAACGACGACGTTCAGGCGGTATGGCACAACTGGGATATGCCTGACGAGGAAGAGGAAAATTAAAATTCAAAAATAAAATGCTTGCATTTTAGTTTGATATGTGTTATTATCAATATGTTATGAATAAGAAAGGGGTGACAAAGATGAAGGAAGGTATTCATCCGCAGTATGAAAAGGTTACTATAAAGTGCGCTTGCGGCGCGGAGTTCGAGACACGCTCAACGAAAAAGGATATCCGTTTGGATATCTGCTCTAAATGTCATCCGTTTTTCACCGGTAAGCAGAAGCTGGTAGACACCGGCGGTCGCGTTGACAGATTTAAAAAGCGTTTCAATATGGAATAATATAACCTTTTACTCCGCAGTCACTTTAAGCGACTGCGGATTTTTTTAATTCGGCAGGGGTTTGCATATCTAATATCTAAAATCTAACATCTAACATCTAAATTGGGGTGGGCAAAACGGAAAGCTATATTACGGTTGTGGGCGAGACAGCCGCCGAATATACAGAAAAGCGCTCGCGGTTTATAGCAACGCTGAAGCACTGCGAAACCGAGGAAGAAGCGGCGGAATTTATAAACGCGCTTAAATCAAAATATTGGGACGCGCGCCACAACTGCTATGCGTATTCGGTGGAAAACGGCGCTTTAAAGCGCTTTTCGGATGACGGCGAACCCCACGGCACTGCCGGTAAGCCCATACTTTCGGTAATAGAGGGCGCGAGCATTACAAACGTCTGCATTGTGGTTACAAGGTATTTCGGCGGGGTGTTACTCGGCACGGGCGGGCTTGTGCGCGCCTACACAAAGGCTGCGGCAGACGCGGCGGCGAAAATAACAAAAGCGGTTATGACGCCCGGCACGGTTTTCTCTGCCGAGTGCGATTATTCATCAGCCGAAAGGCTTGCAAAGCTTATTGCCGACGCAGGCGGCAGTGTGGAAAACACGGTTTACACCGAAAATGTGAGGTATGAGTTTTTTATAAGCGATACCGAAAAGCAAAAATTTACCGAAAAGCTTAGAGAAGACTTTTGCGCGCGCATTACGGCGGAAGAACTGAAAAACGAGGCAAGGCCGGTGGAAATTAAATGAAAAGGAAATACAAAGCGGTGATTTTTGTGGTTTTGGGAATAGTTCTTTTAATCGGCATTGCGGCGGTTTCTTTGAGCGTATATATGGTTAAGGCAACCGAAAAAAACATTTTTACTGCCGATACGTTTAAAAATGACGAAAAAGCGGACTGCATTTTAATTTTGGGCGCGGGTGTGAGGGATGACAAGCCTAAACCTATGCTGCGCGACAGGCTGCTTACAGGCATTGAGCTTTATAAAAGCGGCGCGGCGGAAAAAATAATTATGAGCGGCGACCACGGCAGGGCGGACTATGACGAGGTAAACGTTATGCGCGCCTTTGCTTTGGAGCAGGGCGTAAGGGCGGAGGATATTTTCCTTGACCACGCGGGCTTTTCCACCTATGACAGCGTTTACCGCGCAAAAAATATTTTCGGTGCAGAAAATATTATAATAGTAAGCCAGAAATACCATTTATACCGCGCGCTTTACATTTCCGAAAAGCTCGATGTTAAGGCGGCGGGCGTATCAGCCAACCTTAATACCTACGGCGGTCAGCTTAAAAGGGATATACGCGAAATAATAGCGCGGGATAAGGACTTTTTTAAGTGCATTGTAAAGCCCGAGGCTGAAATTATGGGCGATAAAATACCGCTTGACGGCGACGGCAGTATTACGCTCGGATAAAATTCAGAAAAAATTCAAAAAAATAGAGGTTTTTAAACATTTTCGTCTAATATAATAAATAAAGGGGGAAAATGTCATATGAACGCAAGAGAAATAAGCGAACAAAACGAACGGCTTATACTGTGCAATAAGGCTATGTTCAGCAGCGAAACAGCAGGCAGAAAACTGCCCGAGACAGAAAGCAACCTGCGCACTTGCTACCAGCGCGACCGCGACAGAATTATCCACTGCAAGGCGTTCAGAAGACTGAAACACAAAACGCAGGTGTTTTTATCCCCTGAATCCGACCATTACAGAACCCGCCTTACACACACGCTTGAGGTAGCGCAGATAGCGCGAACCATAGCGCGGGCATTAAGGCTTAATGAGGATTTGACCGAGGCGATAGCCCTGGGGCACGATTTAGGCCACACGCCGTTCGGTCACGCGGGCGAGCGTGCGTTACAGGAGCTTACAAGCACGTGCTTTACCCACTATGAGCAAAGCGTAAGGGTTTGCGAGAAAATTGAAAAGAACGGTAAGGGTCTTAACCTCACTGCTGAGGTGCTTGACGGAATCCTTCACCATACGCGCGGCGAGGAGGCACACACCTTAGAGGGCAGAATTGTCCGCACGGCGGATAGGGTAGCCTACATAAATCACGATATTGACGACGCGGTGCGCGCGGGGGTAATAGCCGAAGGCGATATACCGCGCGATATTGCAGCGGCGCTGGGCGATACAAAAAGCCGCAGAATAAACACGCTTGTTGAGGCAATAGTTAAAAACAGCGACGATACAATTAAAATGGACGCCGAAACCGAGAAATATTACGATAAGCTGCACGAATTTCTGTTTGAAAGCGTTTATAAAAACCCGGTTGCAAAATCCGAGGAAACAAAGGTATCGGGAATAGTTGAAGGGCTTATAAAATACTTTTTCAAAAACCCCGAAAAAATGCCCGAGGAATATTTAAAAATAGCGGCGGCAGAGGGCAAGGAACGCGCCGTTACCGATTATATTGCGGGAATGACCGACCACTACGCCGTGACGGTATTTTCCGATATTTATATCCCGAAGGCGTGGTCAATATAAAAAAATAAAAGCGAGGAGGCGGTTTTATGATACCCGGCAGTTTTGCCGGGCAGCAAAGGGGTATTATAACCGCCATATCGCAGTATGTCAATTTAAAGCGGCGGGGCAAAAATCTCGTGGGGCTTTGCCCTTTTCACAGCGAAAAAACGCCGTCCTTTACCGTTTACCCCGAAAACGGCTCGTTTTACTGCTTCGGCTGCGGCGTTGGGGGAGATGTCTTCACCTTTACGGGGCTTATTGAAAATCTTGATTATATAGAATCGGTAAAGCTTTTAGCCGAGCGCTCGGGAATAACCCTGCCGCAGGACGGCTATGACGACTCTATGCAGCGCCTTAAAAAGAGGATATACGATATTAACCGCGATACCGCAAGATTTTTCCACGCCTTTTTAATGTCGCCGGGCGGCAAATGGGCGCTTGACTATTTAACGGGCAGAGGGCTGACTGTAAAAACAATAAAGCACTTCGGGCTGGGCGCCGCGCCAGACAGTTGGGACGCGCTTATACACCACCTAAAGGAAAAGGGTTATACAGAGAGCGATATGCTCGCCGCAAACGTTATAGGCAAAAGCGAACGCGGAGGTATTTACGACCGTTTCAGAAAGCGGGTAATGTTCCCCATAATAAACATACGCGGCAATATAGTGGCTTTCAGCGGCAGGGCTATGCCGGGCGAGGATAAGCAGGGCGGAAAATACGTAAACACGGCGGATACACCCGTTTACAAAAAGAGCGAAAACCTTTTCGGCATAAATTTTGCGAAGAATGTTTGCTCCGAGCGCGTAATATTGGTTGAGGGCAATATGGACGTAATATCCCTGCACCAGGCGGGCTTTGAAAACACCGTAGCCCCCTTAGGCACGGCGTTTACTACCGAGCAGGCGAACCTGCTTTCGCGCTATACAAAGGAAATTGTGCTTATGCTCGACGCCGACGCGGCGGGGCAAAAGGCGGTGCGAAGGGCTTCCGAATTGCTTGAAAATACGGGGCTTTCCGTTAGGGTGGTAGTAGTGCCCGACGGCAAGGACCCCGACGAATATATAAAGAAAAACGGCAAGGAGCGCTTTGCGGCGCTGCTTGAGGGCGCGGTGAGCGATATGGAGTATAAGCTGCTTACCGCCGCAAAGGATATAAACCTTGATAATGAGGACGGCAGGCTTAAATATTTAGCCGCCGCGGCGGAAATAATAGCCGCGTCGGACGATATTATGACGCGGGATATTTACATAGGCAGGCTTTCGGAAAAGTACGGCGTTTCAAGAACCGCGCTAAACGCCAGAATTGAAGAGCTGCGCAAAAGAAACCGCCGCCAAAAGCAGAAAAAGGAAATATCCGACATTATTCGACCGAAATTTACAAAGGACGACATAAACCCCGAAAGGCGGAAATCGGTAAAGGGCACGGCGGCAGAGGAAACGCTTATAGCGGTGCTGCTGAAAAACCCCGATTTTTACAAAATTGCAGCTGAAAAGCTTCCGCCCGAAAAAATGCTCACCTCGCTTAACCGCAGGATATACGAAACCATACTTTCGGTGCTGGAGCGCGGCGGCACGCTTGATATTTCAGCGTTTGCCGAAAAGCTGCTGCCGGCTGAAATAGGGTATCTTGTATCCCTGCAAAACAGCGAAAAAGCGGGTAAAAACCCCGAAATTGTATTAAAAGATTGCATAGGGGTAATATTAGAAGAGGATATGCTGCTGGAGTCTTCCGAAAAGTCGGAAAATTCGGTTGAAGAATGGGCGGCGGGTCTTCAGAATCTTATCGATAAAAAAGTGAGAGGAAAGTAAACAATGGAAAAGAACAAAAAAACAGAGGAAATTAAAGAGAACACCGCGGCAGAGACCGACGCCTTTGAATCGGAGGAGGACAGAAACCTTACGATAGACGATATTGAAAACGCGCCCGACGACCCCGAGGAGCTTTTTTCGGAGCCGCCCACTCTTGATATTGATTTTGACGAGGAACCGACCGACGACGAATTAAAGCTTGAGGAAATGGACGTTGACGCGCTTGACGACCTTTCCTTTGACAATATGAACCTCGACGACCCGGTTAAAATTTATCTGCGCGAGATAGGCAGGGTGCCGCTGCTTTCCTCTGATGAGGAGGTTGAGCTTGCGGTTAAAATTTCCGAGGGCGACGCATATGCAAAGCAGCGCCTTACCGAGGCAAATTTACGCCTTGTTGTAAGCATTGCAAAAAAGTATGTGGGCAGAGGTATGTATTTCCTCGACCTTATTCAAGAGGGCAACGTGGGACTTATTAAGGCGGTTGATAAGTTTGATTATCAAAAGGGCTTTAAATTTTCAACCTACGCCACCTGGTGGATAAGGCAGGCTATAACCCGCGCCATAGCAGACCAGGCGAGAACCATACGTATTCCGGTGCATATGGTGGAGACTATTAACCGCCTTAAGAAGGTGCAAAGCCAGCTTTTGCACGAAAACGGTGTTGAACCGAGCGAGGAGCTTATTGCGGAAAAAATGGATCTGCCGGTTGAGCGCGTGCGTGAGATAATGCGCGTGGCGCAGGAGCCTGTTTCAATGGAAACCCCAATAGGACCCGAGGAGGACTCGCGCCTGATGGACTTCATACGCGATGAGGACGCTTTAGCACCCGATGAGGCGGCGCTTAAAACAATAACCAATGAGGATATTGACGGCGTACTTAAAACCCTTACCCCGAGAGAGGAATCGGTTATACGTCTGCGCTTCGGCTTGCAGGACGGCAGGTGCCACACGCTTGAAGAGGTAGGCTCCGAATTTAATGTAACAAGAGAGCGTATTCGCCAGATAGAGGCTAAGGCGCTCAGAAAGCTGCGCCACCCGGTACGCAGCAATAAATTCAAGGAAAGATAAGAGGCATAAAGGCAATGGAATTTTCATATAAAACTAAGGGAGTATGTTCAAGAGGAATCCTTATTGATGTAGAGGACGGAATTTTAAAAAGCGTCAGGTTTGACGGCGGCTGCAGCGGAAACACGCAGGGCGTGGCAAGGCTTGTAGAGGGAATGAAGATTGATGACGTTATAGACCGCCTTGCCGATATTAAATGCGGATTCAAGAACACCTCGTGCCCCGCGCAGCTGGCGGAGGCGCTAAAGGAATATAAAGCCGCAAAGGGTGAGTAAATTTGTGTTCGGACAGCGATATTAAAATTGCCATTTGAAGGAAATTGATGCGGTCAGGTATGGCCATGAATAATTTTATTGCATCCATGAATACTTTCTGAAAAGATTTGCTTATATTTACAACTGATTCGAGAGCATTCCTGCACTCGGATTGGTATTGCATAAGGAGTGATTCTTTAGTCATAATTAAAAGTAGTGAAGTACTTCTAATTTACTAATAATCAATGAATTATGCAATACTTTTCCTCTTTGTTTTCAGCTGTTTAGCATATATTTTTCATCCCTTCTCTTACTTCTTAACGATTCATTTTTGACAGTATTTCAATGATCTCTTGAATATATTTTTGAACCGGATTATGCCGATTCTATGTTTAATTTTAATTTATCGGTAAAAATTTACCGAAGTATTGTTGCTATATTAAACTCAATTTATTTGATAAATGGATGTTACAAGTGAAGTACAGCTTGATTACATTACATAATCTCATCGTTCCTTTCCTCTTGGTGTTTCTTCACGGAGCTCTCGTCTTGCTGCGGTT
>OLOW01003228.1_pt1 | contig 10510 bp, 10 predicted proteins | sample 1672801 | NCBI WGS metagenome assembly OLOW01 (sample SAMEA3136725, study PRJEB25190) | human gut metagenome | biome: human gut; feature: human-associated habitat; material: faeces | place: Austria | collected 2013
ACAGGCTGGTAGCTGGTCCACCACTGCGTGCCTTGGATGGATTCCTGCGGAGGCGTTTGCGCGAATGGTGCGCACCATGCCGCCCACCTCGTCGCCATGGGCATCCATCATCACGCGCGGACGAGCGCGGTCGCCGTCAAGCCCCGTGCCGTTCGGCACAATCAAGCCATCACGCAGCGTGTTTTCTTCCACCGTGGCCCATCCGTCACAAAAGTCGCGAACCACATCGATAACCTCATCCTCAAAACCCGAAGGACCCTTGGCATTGGAGAGGCGCTCGAGCAGCCGAACCACCTCGTTGCGATCGATCTTCATTGCTGTCCTTTCAACAAAACGACCCCCGCAGGCCTGCGCCGGCGGAGGTCGAGCATGCAAACGCTATTGGTAAATCTACCTTAGCAGACCTTGAAGACCCAGTTGTGCTTATCCTCAACGGCACCATCCTGGATGCCAGTGAGCGTCTCGCGCAGTTTCTTCATCACCGGGCCGCACTCGGTGTGGCCGCCGGGGAAGACGACCGTCTCGTCGGCACCGTAGACCTTGTTGTCGATCTCGCCCACCGGGGAGATGACGGCTGCGGTACCGCACATGCCGCACTCGGAGAACTTGCCTGAGGCGACCTCGGCCCACTCCACCGGGCGCTCGTCCACGGTCATGCCCAGATCCTGGGCCACCTGTACAAGGGAGCGACGGGTGATGGAGGGCAAGATGGAGTTGGTGTGGCTCTTGGGAACCACAAGGGTGTTGCCGTCGACGAACAGCACGTTGGCGCCGCCGGTCTCCTCAACGTAGGTACGGGACTCGGAATCGAGATACAGGTTGTCGGCGTAACCCTGAGCGTGAGCCTCGACGGAGGGCTTGAGGCTCATAGCGTAGTTAAGGCCGGCCTTGATGTTGCCAGTGCCGTGGGGTGCAGCACGGTCGTAATCGGAAATACGCAGCTTGACGGCCTTGAGGCCACCCTTGTAGTACGGGCCAACCGGCGTGACGAGGATGCGGAACGTGTACTCAGGAGCAGGAGCAACACCGATCACGTTGCCGGAACCGATCATAAACGGGCGGACATAGAGCGTAGCGCCCGAGCCAAAGGGCGGAACCCACGCGGCATTAGCGGTAACGACCTGCTTAACGGCCTCGACAAAGCGGTCAACGGGGAACGGAGGCATCTCGAGGCGCTGGGCAGAGTCATACATGCGCTGTGCGTTCTGGTCGGGACGGAAGCACACGACGCTGCCGTCCTGAGTGGTATATGCCTTGAGGCCCTCGAAGACCTCCTGGCAGTAATGGAAAATGCCGCCGCACTCGGAAACATGCAGGGTATGGTCGGTCGTCAGGCCGCCCTCGTCCCACTCGCCATCCTTCCAATGTGCCTCATAGCTGTAGTCGGTCTGCATGTAATTGAAGCCGATGTTGCCCCAATCCAGATCCTTCTTCTCAACGGTCATACTGTGCTCCTTCTCTTGCAATAGTCCACGCGCCGCGTCGGCATTTGAACCACGCATGCCTGCAGCACATGTGTGGGCTTCTCGCCAAGACGGTCGCATGTTGGGCATTCTACTCCCACCACCGACCTGTGGCACATTTTCTCCCGTTTGAGGACAAACGAAATACAACCGTAACGTTTCGCACGTGGAGTTATCCGTACAAGCAAGGACGCCCACCTCATGAGGGGTTGATGTTCCGATACTCATCGAGAGGACGGGGCGTCATGCGGCCATCCAGCGCCAGCGCCGCCACATGGCACGTTGCGGCCGCAACAATCTCTATACTGAAGGTAAGCATCCCGATGTTGCAACGGCAAGGAGAGCCGCATATGACCGTCACCATGGAAAAAGAGCACCTGACCGAAGACCTGCTCAAGCGGCTGCTCGCGAGCTCGAGCGTCGAAAGCTATCTCGATACACATGAGACGGTCAACACGACGCTGACGGAATTTCTTCGCGAGCTCATCGATGCTCGCAGACTCAAAAGGTCCGAGGTTGCGCGCGAATCGGGTCTCAACCCCACAGTGGTGTACGACATTTTCGCCGGCAAGAGCAGACCCGGACGCGACCACGCTATCATGTTGGCGCTCGGCATCGGCTGCACGCTCCGCGAAACGCAGCGCCTCCTAAGACTCGATAGCGTCGCCGAACTCTGGTGCAAGGACCGCCGCGACGCCATCGTCATCTGGTGTATCGAACACGGCATGAGTCGCGCCTGCACCGACGATGAGCTCTACCGTCTAGGTGAACGGACGCTTCTGGGAACAAATTCGCTCAGATAGAATTATCTGGGTGTCGGCCTGCGTCCCCCACCGCCCCTTGCATCGCACCTTGCGATTCAGTTGCCAACTGAACAAACAAAGCAGTCGTTGACATATCATTTTTGAAGCTTTTGCCCAGTTACCATGAAGGGAGGGCGGCTTGAACGACAGCCAGCTCATGCATGCCATGAGCCTTGACGATACCTATCGCGTCGAGCAGGTGCTCGCGCGCGGCGAAGACGGCATTACCGAACTCGTCACAATCGACGGAGCCGGTCCCTTCGTGCGAAAAAAGATGCGGCAAGAGCTCGCCCGCCGCAATGTTTGGTCGGCACTCACCGAATGCAGCTCGCCCCGTCTCCCCCGGGTCGAGGCCACCTACGAGCTGCCCGAGCACTTTGTTGTCGTATACGATTTCGTTCCGGGTCAATCGCTTTCCAAGCGTATCGAACAAAGCGGTCCGCTAACCCCAAAAGATGCCACGTCGCTCGGAATCGAGCTCTGCGAAGCAGCCGGAGAGCTTCACAAACACGGCATTATCCACCGCGACATCTCTCCCAACAACATCGTAATCGCCGCGGACGGAGCACACCTCATCGACCTTGGTATTGCCCGTATGCGCGTTGAAGGGGCGAGCAAAGATACAACCTCTCTTGGAACCTGGGGATACGCCTCGCCCGAACAATACGGCTTTGCCCAAACCGACGCACGAAGCGATGTCTACTCGATCGGACGCGTCCTTGGCTTTGCGCTCACGGGTGTCCGACCAGATGACGAGGCCTACGAGCACGCGCTAGAAGACGCTCTCAAAGGCGCATCTGCAAAGCTCGAGCACACCATCAGGCGCGCATGCTCTTTTGAGCCAAGTGCGCGATTCCAGTCTGCAACCGAGATGGCAGAGGAGCTCACCGGTTTGCCTTGTCCGGAAAGCGGCGAGCGTCGCCCCGACACAGACGAACAAACCGCCAGCGCCAATATGCAGGCACAATCGCAGAAACCAAAGGCGGTCTCTGTCGAATCCAAGTGGCAGGTCGCCAGCCGCCTTCTGTTCAGAATAGTTCTCGCCTGCGCGATACTCGCCGGGCTGCTAACAATCGGCGGGATTGCCATTTCGTCCTTCCAGGCCGCTCGGGAAAAAAGCAGCAGCCCCGCATCCTCGCCACAAAGCAGCCAGCCCAGCGGTGCCTCGACCGCGGCCAAGGCAAATACGGCGAGCGATGCGGGCAACTTGACTGCCGAGCTCTCAATCGTTGAGTCCGGCTGGTCTGCAGGTGAGGGTGGATACGTCTATTTTGGCATCGGGCTCAAAAACTCCAATGGGTCCGCCGCCATCGCATTCCCCACCGTTAAGATCTACGGATACGACGCAAACGACAACGTGATCTTTACGGACGAAAAAATCTACAGCGCCATCGAGCCCGGCCAGACCGTTTATTTTGGCGACCAGACGGGAAATGGCACCATCCCCGCTCGTATAGAATTCGAGGCCGTCCAGCCCAGAGGCGTCGCGCTCGCCACCCCCACCGAAGCACCGACGTACAAAATCTTCGATAACGGCGAGTCCGATGGGGCCGACGGCATGCATTCGTTCTCGGCAAAACTCAAACTCCAAAGCGCCCCGAGCGATTTTGATAAGACCCAGGTCTTTCTATCGGCCATCCTGCGTGACAAGCAGGGCAGGATCGTTGCCGGCTACGACGAATTCACCGATTGTCCCGCCGTCGGCTCTACGGTCCCCTTTTCGATAGACGTCTATAATCCACCCGAGTACGCAAGCTGCGATATATACGCCGCTCAGTGGTAAGTCAGCCGCACCGCAAATAATCGCACGGAGTGACCGCAAGACAACGCCGCGTCGCTCTCTTTACAGCCCAAGAATCTCGCGCTTCTCGATACTCGTTCGCTTCTAAGATTCAGTTGCCAACTGAGGACTCACAACGTCCGTATCTTCACAATTAAATAACCAGTGTTGTCAAACGGACACCGAGCGCATACAAGGGTTTAAAGCGAAGCTGACCCCAAGTTCTTTTGGGTCTTCTACAGGCAACTCATAACCCGTGCGTAAGCAAAATCCGCCGACCTGGCACACATGAGCATGCAACCCCGAAGGTAGGCAGACATGGCTTTTTGCCCAAAATGCGGAAATGAATTACGCACTGACCTGCATTTTTGTCCTAAATGTGGTACAGAGATAGACGCTTCCAGATGCACTCCAGAAGCCCGTCGAACCGGTCCCGACAACGCCTCCCCTGACAAGGCAAACAATATCCCCCCAATTCCCCACAACTCCGCAAACAATAGCACCGCAAGCGAACTGTCTGATAGCCTGGCAACTGCCGCAGACGCGCTTGGCGGACTAGCAGCAAAGGCCGGAACCATCGCGGCCGGTGCCGCGAGCGAACTCGCTAGCCGTGCAAAAGACGCCCTTAACGACGCGACGGCAAGCACTGCCGGCAAACAGGAAATGAACTCTACGGCGGATGATTCTTCCGCCAAATATCGGGATGCCGCCGAGCTCGATGAGCCCTTTGAAGCGCAGCCAGCGAAATCAGCTCACGGCGAAGAAACCCCAAGAGTTTTTGGTTCCATCGCTCGCAAATCCTCGGCCTCGATATCGCAAGCTCGAAATAAGCTCGGGGCAAATCATGCGCCCCAACGTCCCTGGCGAATCCTTGGAATAGCCGGCATCGGCCTAGCAATAATAGTCATCTTCGTAGCAGCAGCAATCGCACTCGGTGCAAATGGCTCAAAGAAAACCAGCAAACCCGTTCAGGATGCTTCAAGCTATCAAGTCCATCTTTCCGTGGATTGCAGCGAGAATCTCCTCTTCTCTCGCTATGACCTTACCATCTACGTTGATTCGAAAGAAATCGGTACACTCGATCACGGAGCCGAAGATTCATGGGACCTCACGCTCGACAAGGGACAGCACACGCTTAGGGTCCAAAAAAAGGACGACTCAAGCGTCGACGGAAGAGAAACATTCAAGGTCGATCAGAACGAAAAAGTCAGCTGCACTGTGTATACAAAACATGATCAGATTGAAATCAGCCACCTAGAAGTTAAAGCTTCAACCGATAGCGGCAACAGCACAGAGGCACCATCACAAGCAAGCAAAAAGAAAAAAGAGGAAAAGAAAACGGACAGTGAGCCTTCCCAAAAGAAGGAGACCGAGGAACCAGAAGCGGAGGATGCGGACTCTCCCGAGCAAACCGGTGAAGCCACGCAGCCCGCTTCCGATCAAGACACCGTACTGACAACGGCTAATTGCCCCGATCTTGCAACCTTGCTCTCCTCCGGCGACATGGACGCAAGCTGGTTTGTATCTAAGTACGCGGGCAAAACCATTGAGTTTGACGGAAATATCGCCTACCTCGCCCCACATGCTAATTACACCACGCGCTGGGATGTTTTGATCAACGCCGGCGACTACGACCCCAATCATGCTCTAGGCCCCGAAATGCAGTACGAAAACGTCAACACCATTGACATGGGATTTGACGACAGCCTCGATGAAATTCGCACCGGCACAAACGTGCACATCAAGGCAATAGTTAAAGACTACAACGCATCGACGTGCCTGCTTCACTTGGAACCCGTCTCGATGTCGGCACGCTAAGGAGTTGATAATGGCCTACTGCACAAACTGCGGGACGAAGCTCGTTGATGGCGACGTCTTTTGCGGAAACTGCGGAAAGCGTATCGAGGCAGCCACGGCACCTTTCGAACCCGTTTTCCCACAAGCGACCGAAAAACCTGCTATACCCATCGAGGAGAGCGCACCTCCCGTAAAGGAGCGGAAGTCAAAATCCAAGATTGAGCGTTGCCCCGCTTGTGGCGAGATTGTCGACAAGAATGCAATCATCTGCCCGTCGTGCGGCTACGCAATCCGCGATGTGGCGGACGGCTCGATTGCGTTGCTTTCGCAGAAGCTCGACTTGATCGAGAGCAAGCGGCCTCAAAAAAGTAAGAAGGACAAATACGGCACCATCTCCGCAACCGATGAGCGCAAAATCAGCCTGATCCGCAGCTGGCCCATTCCCAACAACAAGGATGATCTTATTGAATTCGCCGCCATGGCCAGCGGCAACTGCATCGCTCCTCCCCATAGCTATCGCACTGCAGAGGACGCACTTGCCGATGCATGGCGCTCCAAGTTCGATCAGGCATATGCGAAAGCGGAACATCTCTTTGGCGACAGCGAGGACTTTACGCTGATCAAGGACCTCAAAACTGACATTCAAAAGAAAACGTATATCTCTAGGCGTAGTGCTTGGGCGCGTACTTGGGGACCTTTCATTGCGGTGATGTTGTTCTGGGTTGCCATCATCGGATTTTGCTGCATCATGTCCGCCTGCTCAGGGGAGTAAATCATGACCAATCTAAATCGTGCCGGCATGATGGATGAAATCCGCTGCGATGAGAAGGACTATCTCATCTGGAAATGGCGACCCGCAAACAACGCACGACGTGAAAACGCAATCCGCTGGGGATCATCACTCCGCGTGCGCGAGGGCTCCGTTGCCGTTTTCATCTGCCGTCACAAGGGGCAAGACGCAATCCAAGAATTCATCGAGGGACCTTTTGACAAGGCGCTCGATACCTCCAACCTTCCCATCATCGCGAGCTTTGTTGCAGCAGCATATGGCGGCGGCACTCCGTTTCAGGCGGAAGTTTACTTCATCAATCTTGCCAAGGTTATTCAATCGCGTTTTGCCGTACGGTACTTCGACATGTTTGACCAGCGATTCCCCGATTTTGGGGTACCCGTTGCCGTGCGAGGAACTCTTACCTTCAAAATAGCCGACTACCGTGAATTCATCGAGCTTCACCGTCTTGATGAATTCACACTCGAAGACTTTCAAACCCAAGTTCGAGATGTGGTCTCGCGTAGAGTTAAATCTCTCGTCGCCAGCATACCCTCAAAACTCGGAATCCCTCTTTTGCAGCTTGCTGGCCGCACCGACGACCTCTCAGAACTTGCCAACGAAGACCTTTCCCCGCAGCTGCGCAAGGTCTTTGGCATAGAGCTTTCGTCTTTAGACATCGCCGCCATCGACGTGGACGAGGAGAGCGATGGCTATGCTCGTCTCATGGCGGTAACACGCGATGTGACCGAGGCAACTGTTCGGGCCCAAACCGAAGCCAACATCAAGAACATCCACGACATGCAGCGCGTTCAAATGGAGAACCTGCAAGAACGCCTGCGTATTGAGCGCGAGGAAGGGCAGTATCGCGTCCATAAGCAGACTCAGACTGCCAACTTCCCCGCCTACCAGGTGGAGGCGCAAACCACCGTTGGCGTCGCCGGCGCAGAAGCACTCGGTCACATGGGTGAAAACGGAGCCGCTGGCATCGACCTCGGCAGCAGTGGCAATGGAGGCATGGACATGGCCGGCATCGCCGCGGGCATGGCCATAGGTGGATCCATCGGTCGCAACATCGCTGGAACGATGGACAGTATGATGGGCGGCACTCCGACGGGAATCTCTGGCGCCCCCGTTCCCCCGCCCATTCCTCGGCAAGATCGTTTCCACGTTGCTATCAACGGCGCGGCAACCGGGCCGTTCGACCTCATCACGCTGAGTTCCATGGTTGCCTCAAAATCGCTTGCTCCCGAATCTCTCGTTTGGCAAGAGGGCATGGCAAACTGGATGCCCGCAAAAACCGTTCCCGCGATTGCGGCACTCTTCAATAACGGCCCCACCCCACCGCCGATTCCAGTTGATTAGCTTGCCATCACGCTGTTTGATGCCAAACGCTATTCGCACCCACTCCCCCTCCAACGCAAACGGGATCCGTCGACTCCAAGCGACGGATCCCGTTTTGTTTTGAGCTATGTAGCGCAACTGTTAGCGCACAGGTTTTCGCACGCAGATACTATGCAGCCTTCTTCTTGCCAAACTTTGCCTTGAGCAAGCCCACAACCGTTGGGACAACCGAGACGGCAACGATACCTACGATCAGCAGCTCAAAATGCTCCTGTACAAAAGGAATGCCGCCAAAGAAGAATCCCAGCAGCGTGAAGAGCGTGGACCAGGTAATACCGCCCAGCACGTTGAAGAGGACGAAGGAGTGCCACTTCATGCCACCCACGCCGGCGAGAAACGGCACGAACGTGCGGATGAACGGGAAAAAACGACCCAAGAAGATGGCCAGATGGCCCCACTTGTCGAGGAATGCCTCGGACTTTTCGATACGCTCGGGCGTCATGACCTTGACCTTGCCCGAAGCGATGATCTTCTTGCCAAAGAAGTGGCCGATCATGAAATTGCACTGGTCGCCCAAAATCGCTGCGCACCATGCCACCGCGAGCAGCGTGAAGATATTGAAGCTGCCATCGGCGGCAAAGCAGCCGCTTGCAAACAGCAGCGAATCGCCGGGCAAAAAGGGCATGAAGACCACGCCGGTCTCGATGAAGATAATCAAGAAGATAAAGCCATATGCCGTGAGCGGGCCCGCTGCGATCCAGGCAGAAATCGCCGTACGCGGGTCTTTAAGCAGCTCGACGATCGTATTGATGAAATCCATGGAGTAAAACCTCTCTGCTGTGGGCGCGGAATACGTCCAAGCAAAAAAGTATACGTGCGGCGGCACCGCGCAACAAAAGCCCAACGCGATTAGCAGCAACTATGCATAAGTAACAGGTGTAGCCGTCGCACACGACGCCCGGGCGTGCACCGTTCTACAATCCCGGGAAACGCTTTCGAGGATCCCCGGCAGACCACTCGATATCGATAATCGTCACGCAAAGGGCCGCTTCATCCACCGTGTAGTAAAGCGTAAAAGGCGTATCGGGAAGCGGCAAATATCTACAGGGAAACGGCGGTCGAGCCGCTATGTACTCAGGATCGTAGACGGGACCCAGGGATGGAAACGCCGACAGCATCTCGACCGCCCACTCAAAGCGCCTCAAGACCGATTCCAACGCCACATTCTGCTCGATAAAATCGGCAGCGTAATCGGTAATCTCAACGTTATAGCTCACGCTACCAGCCCTTTTTTTCGCGAATGGCACCAAGGGCGCCCCTTGCGTCCGACGTCTTTCCATCAAGGACGTCGGCATAGCCACGCATCAAGCCTTGGTAAACATCCATCTCACGTTTTTGCGCACGCTCCTTGGCCGACACCATCCGGTCAAAAGCCGCAGCGTCCATCACCACCACGCTCGCTTTTCCGTTGCGCGTTAGATAGATAGGCTCTTGGGTTTTTTCCAATGTATCGATAAGGGCTGTTTGATTGCGATTGAACTCCGAAAGCGATGCAACGGCTGGCATGACAGCTCCTTTCAGCGTAGTATCATATTTACAGTAAATATACAGCAAATAGCCTTCAGGTCAAACCAATCGAACTTCGCGAAACGTATTATTCTTTCTTCTCTCCTGGAACTCATTAATCCTAGTAATTCGCTATACTTAAGCGCATCGTTTGCACGGGAGGGGTGCCGAAGATGAGCTTTATCACGACAATTCGCGAGGATATCGCCAACGTTAAGCGGGAAGACCCTGCCGCGCAAAACGGCCTTGTCATCTTTCTTACCTACCCCGGCCTTCACGCCAAATGGAACCATGTGCCCGAGCACTGGCTGTGGAACCACGGTTGCAAAAGCCTTGCCCGCATCATGTCGCAGATAACCCGCCATATGACCGGCGTCGAGATTCACCCCGCCGCACACATCGGCAAGCACTTCTTCATCGACCATGCCATGGGCGTCATCATTGGCGAGACCGCGGTCGTTGGCGATAACTGCACGCTCTACCAGGGCGTCACCCTGGGCGGCACCGGCAATGAGACAGGCAAGCGCCACCCTACGCTGGGCAACAACGTAACCGTTGGCTGCGGCGCCAAGGTACTGGGAAACATCACCATCGGCGACAACGTCAGAATCGGCGGCAACTCCGTGGTGGTCAAAGACGTCCCGGCCAACTGCACCGTGGTAGGCGTGCCGGGGCGCATCGTCAAGCGCAACGGATGCCGTGTCTTTGAAGAGACCTTCGACGCCAAGCGTCATCGCGAGTTCATGCCCGATCCCGGCGAAGAGGCGTCGGCTCGCAACCGCGCAAGTATCGCCGAAAACGCTCGCCGCGTCACCGAACTCGAGGCGGAGGTCGCCAAGCTCACCGCCCTTGTGCGCCAACTGACCGATCAAGCTGCCAAAAAGTAGCCTCGCGCGCATAAACAGGCCTTTTTACGTCGCAACAAAAAGGCGATGTATTAGACCAAGCTACACTTGATAGATTTGCAATTATTGATTTTGATTATGAC
>OLOW01003230.1_pt1 | contig 10503 bp, 7 predicted proteins | sample 1672801 | NCBI WGS metagenome assembly OLOW01 (sample SAMEA3136725, study PRJEB25190) | human gut metagenome | biome: human gut; feature: human-associated habitat; material: faeces | place: Austria | collected 2013
CCTGGCACTGCGGCAGGCGGTGTACGCGGGCCGCGAGGGCGGGCCCAAGCCCATGAACCTCATGGACGTGGCCACCATCGGCGCAAAGGCGCTCAAGGCGCAGGGGAAGCTTTCCAACCTTGACGAGAGCGAGGAGATCAACGCCTGCTCCATCAAGATCGACGTGGACGTGGCCGGGCGCAAAGAGCCGTGGCTGCTCATGTTCAAAAATGAGACGCACAACCACCCCACCGAGATTGAACCCTTCGGCGGCGCGGCCACCTGCATCGGCGGCGCCATCCGCGACCCGTTGTCGGGCCGCACTTACGTCTATCAGGCCATGCGCGTGACCGGCGCGGCGGACCCGCTGGTGCCCGTGGCCGACACCATGCCGGGCAAGCTCCCCCAGCGCAAGCTCGTCACCACCGCCGCGCAGGGATACAGCGCCTACGGCAACCAGATCGGTCTGGCGACCGGGCTGGTGGACGAGATGTACCACCCCGGCTACGCGGCCAAGCGGCTGGAGATCGGCGCGGTGGTGGGCGCGGCCCCGGAGCGCAACGTGCGCCGTGAGCAGCCCGCGCCCGGCGATGTGATTATCCTTTTGGGCGGGCGTACCGGCCGCGACGGCTGCGGCGGCGCGACGGGCAGCTCCAAGGTGCACAAGGTGGAGAGCCTGGAAACCTGCGGCGCTGAGGTGCAAAAGGGAAATCCCGTTGTGGAACGCAAGCTCCAGCGCCTCTTCCGCCAGCGCAAGGTGACGCGGCTGATCAAGCGCTGCAACGACTTTGGCGCGGGCGGCGTGAGCGTGGCCATCGGCGAGCTGGCCGACGGCCTGAACATCGATCTGGACCGCGTGCCCCGCAAGTATGAGGGACTGGACGGCACGGAGCTGGCCATCTCCGAGAGCCAGGAGCGCATGGCGGTGGTGGTCGCGGCGGAGGATGCCGACGCCTTCATCGGCTATGCCAACGCGGAAAACCTCGAAGCCACCGTGGTGGCCGAGGTCACGGAGGAGCCGCGGCTCAGGATGACGTGGAAGGGCCACACCATCGTGGACATCAGCCGTGAGTTCCTGGGTTCCAACGGCGCGGAAAAGCATGCCCGCGCGCTGGTCATGGACGCGAAGGTGGCGCCGGTGACGTTCGCGGGCGAAACCTTCGCCGAAAAGCTCCGGAACATGGCCGGGGATTTGAACATCTGCTGCAAGAAGGGCCTGAGCGAGCGCTTTGACTCCACCATCGGCGCGGGCACGGTGCTCATGCCCTTCGGCGGCCGCTACCAGATGACCCCCATCCAGACCATGGTGGCCAAGCTCCCCGTGACCGAGGGTGAAACCACCACCGTCAGCGGCATGAGCTACGGCTTCCATCCGCAGGTGATGGCGCAGAGCCCCTACGAGGGCGCCTACCTGAGCGTGGTGGAGAGCCTGATGAAGCTGGGCGCGGCGGGCTTTGACACGCGCAGGGCGTATCTGACCTTTCAGGAGTACTTCGAGCGCATGACCGGCGCGCCGGAGCGCTGGGGCAAGCCGCTGGCGGCCCTGCTGGGCGCGCTGGACGCGCAGATGGACTTCGGCGTGGCGGCCATCGGGGGCAAGGACTCCATGAGCGGCACCTTTGAAAACCTCGACGTGCCGCCCACGCTGGTGAGTTTTGCCATCGCGCCGGGCGTGAGCGGTGAGGTCATCTCGCCGGAGTTCAAGGCGGCCGGGCACACGCTGTGCCTGCTGCGCGCCAGCGCCTTTGACGCCGCGGGCGTGAGGCGCAATCTGGACGCGCTGTACGCGGCCATTCGCGCGGGCAAGGTGCTCTCGGCATGGGCGCTGGGCCTTGGCGGCGTGGCGGAGGCGGCGCTCAAGATGGCGCTGGGCAACCGCATCGGCGCACACATTGAAAACGTTGAAAACCCCTTCGCGCAGGACTTCGGCGCGGTGCTTCTGGAAATGGCTCCCGGCGAAACGCTGGGCGAAGCCGTGGGCGAGACGCTTGCGGACTACGTGCTGGAATACGCGGGCGAGCGCGTGGACCTTCTGCCCGTGCAGGAGATCTACGAAGGAAAGATGGACAAGGTGTTCCCCTGGCGGGGCGAGGGCGAGAAGCTGCCCGCCGTCACCTTCGCGGCCAAGCGCTGGCCCATGCCCAACGTCCTTAACCAGCGGCCTGTGGCCTTCATCCCCACCTTCCCCGGCACCAACTGCGAGGTGGACACCGCCCGCGCCCTCATTCGCGCCGGGGCGGAGCCGCGCGTGCTGGTCATCAACAACCTGACCCCCGCGGCCATCACCGAGAGCATCGAGGCGGCGGCGCGCATGATCGGCGAAAGCCAGATGATCGTGCTGCCCGGCGGTTTCTCCGGCGGCGATGAGCCCGACGGCAGCGCCAAGTTCATCAACGCCTTCTTCCGCAATCCCCGCATGAAGGACGCGGTGCACGAGCTGCTCAAAACCCGCGACGGCCTGATGCTGGGCATCTGCAACGGATTCCAGGCGCTCATCAAACTGGGATTGGTACCCTATGGCGAGATCATTGATATCAACGAGGCCTGCCCCACGCTGACCTTCAACACCATCGGCCGTCACCAGAGCATGCTGGTACGTACCCGTGTGGCCAGCAATATGAGCCCCTGGCTCCAAAAGACCCATGCGGGCGATATCCACACCGTGGCGATCTCCCATGGCGAGGGGCGCTTTGTGGCGGTGAACGGGGTGCTGGAGCGGCTCAAGCTCAAGGGGCAGATCGCCACCCAGTACGTTGATCTGGACGGCGATCCCACCATGGACCTGCGCTTCAACCCCAATGGCAGCGCACTGGCCATCGAGGGCATCACCAGCCCCGACGGGCGGGTGCTGGGCAAGATGGGCCACACCGAGCGCGCGGGCCACGACCTGTACAAAAACGTGGAGGGCGACCGCTTCCAGCCCATCTTCGAGGGCGGCGTGGCGTACTTCCGGTAAAAATGAAAATAAGGGACGCATGCCGAATGCAGCATGCGTCCTTGCTTTTTCAATAAAAAAGGGAGGCCGGATTTCTCCGGCCCCCAGGGAAGGGTTCTGAATTACTGCGCTGCCGCGTCGAGCATGGCCAGCTCCACAGTCAGGTCGATGTACTCGCCATCGGGAATGGAGGTCTGGTCCTCATAGCTGTCCAGGCCGCCTTCCACGCGGTAGACCTTCAGGGTCGCCGTGTCGCCCGCCTGCTTGCTCTGCAGGATGGAGGTCATCTCCTCCATGCTGGAGACGCGGGTGCCGTCTACCTCGACCACGATATCGGCCACCTGCACGCCCGCCTTTTCAGCCGGAGAGCCGCTTTCCACATCCTGCACATAAGCGCCGGTGGGGATCAGGTTGTTGGCTACAGCGTAGCTGTTGGGGTTGAGGTTGCTGACGGTAACGCCGATACGGGGCTTGTCACCGGTGGAGATGCTGGCGCTGCCCTGCGTGGAATTGGAAGTGGAGCCTTCCACATTGCCGTTGCCAGAGAGCACGTCATTGATCAGGTCCTTGGCCTCATTGATCGGGATGGCCATGCCGATACCTTCAACGGTGCTGCCGGTAAACATGGAGCCGGTATACTTCATGCTGGGGATGCCGATGAGCTCGCCCGCGACGTTGAACATGCCGCCGCCGCTGTTGCCGGCGTTAATGGCCGCATCGGTCTGGATCATGGTATTGACGGCGCGCTTGCCGTAGGCATCGGTGGCGCTGCTGGTAACTTCACGGTTGAGCGCGGAGATCACGCCCACGGTCGTGGTGCCGGTAAAGCTGAGCGGGTTGCCGATGCAGATAGCCCAGTCGCCCACGGACAGCTGATCGCTGTCACCCAGCACAACGGGCTCAATGTCCAGGTCCTCAACATACAGCACGGCGATGTCCTTGGCCTCGTCGGTACCCTTGAGCTCGGCGGGATAGACCTTGTCGCCGCTGGTGACCTCCAGCATGGTGGCATCCTCGACCACGTGGTAGTTGGTCAGCACGTAGCCGTCCGCTACCACCACGCCGCTGCCGCTGCCCTGCAGTACCTGACGGCTGGTGTCGTCGTCGTTATAGCCTCCGCCGTAGCCGTAGCCAAATCCGAAGCCATAATAGCTGTTGCGGTAGGTGGTGTAGTTGTTGACGCCTACGACGCTGCCGCGTACCTTTTCAACAGCCTCCGTGAAGGGGCTGGTGACGACGGTGGCGTTTTCGGTAAGCGTGACGGATTCCGCCCCCGCGGTGCTGTCATGCTGAATCAGAGCGACCGAGGCGACGACCATCAGCACAAGCGCCAGCGCCGCCGAGGTAAATGCGTAGAAATTCTTTCCGGAATGATTGTTGTTACTCTTCATGTAGTGTCCCTCCTTACTACGCGATTATTATAGCCGCCATTTTTGACCTTATCGTGAACGAGCCATGAAAATACTTTTGTAAATTTGGAAAGCCGCATGGCGTGCGTGTTCATATTTGGCGGGGGAGGGAGAGAAAAAGGGGAAGCAATCAGGCATTTTCGCGCTCGATGGCCTGAATGGCCATGGCGCACTCCAGACGCTTTTGCTCCAGCTTGCATTCCATTTCGTAGGGCTTGGAGATGTCGCCGTTGAAGGCATGGGCGTTGGCCTGGCAGCCGCCGCTGCAATAGAAGCGCGCCCAGCACTGGGAGCATTTTTCCTTGGTGAGCACGGTGTTGTGCTGGAAGCGCGCCTGCATGGCGGTATCAAAGGTGCCGTCCAGCACCGAGCCCATGCGCATCCCTTCGCGGCCCACAAACTGGTGGCAGGGGTAGATGTCGCCGTCTGCAGTCACGGCCACGTACTCGTTGCCCGCGCCGCAGCCGGTAAGACGCTTGCGCAGGCAGGGGCCGCCGGTCAGATCCACCATAAAGTGGAAGAAACTGAACCACGTGTCCGGATTGCGGCGGCGGATTACGTACTCGCGACCCAGACGCTCGTATTCCTCGAATACGCGGGGCAGGTCACTTTCGCGGATGGCGTAGTCGTGGCTCTCGTCGGTGACGACCGGCTCGATGGAGAGCTGCTCAAAGCCCTGGTCCGCCAGGTGCAGCACGTCGTTTGCAAAGTCCAGGTTGTAGCGGGTGAAGGTGCCGCGCAGGTAATAGCGCTGCTGGCCGCGCCGCCGGGCGAACTCCTTCGCCTTCTCGATGATGAGGTCATAGCTGCCCTTGCCGTTGGGGGTGGGGCGCATGCGGTCGTGCACCTCCGGCCGTCCGTCGATGGAGATGACGACGTTGTCCATCTCGCGGTTGAGGAAGTCCATGATCTCGTCGTTCATAAGCACGGCGTTGGTGGTGGTGGTGAACTTGAACACCTTGCCGTAGCGCTTCTCCAGCTCGCGGCCGTAGGCCACGACCTCCTTGATGACAGGAAAGTTCATCAGCGGCTCGCCGCCGAAGAAGTCCACCTCCAGATTTTTACGCTTGCCGCTGTGCGCCACCAGCCAGTCCAACGCCTTTTTGCCCGTCTCGGCGCTGAGCAGGCAGCGGCTGTGCATGTGGTACTCGCCCGTGTCCGCAAAGCAGTACTTGCAGCGCAGGTTGCAGTCGTGCGCGGCGTGCAGGCACATGGCCTTGACCACGCCGCTGTCGGCAGGTTTGACGTCGGAGTAGTCATCGGGGGTGTCGAGATACCCCTCGGCGATGAGCTGGCGGAGCTCGGAGACGGTTTCCTCCGCTTCCTCGCGCGGGTATTTTTCCGCAAGCCGCGCGGCGATATCCGCATTTCGGTCCTCCAAAAGCAGGGAAAGGGCGTCGTAGGCGATGTCGTCCAGCGACATCACCGCGCCGCTTCCCACGTCCAACGCCATCTTGCGGCCCAGGGCCTCAAAAAGATGAATCATAGAAATCCTCCTGACGGATGGGAATCACATCAAAAAAACGCCGCATCGCACCGGAGCAATGCGGCGACGGGATGCCATGCGGCTTACTTGCCGAAGGAATGGTTCACCTTGCCATCGCGGCCGGCCAGAATCTGGCTGTCCTTGTTGGCGCAGCTCTGGTTGGCGACGGTGCAGCTGGTCTTGCAGGCGCTCTGGCAGGAGCTCTGGCACTCGCCGCAGCCGCCGTGGGCCAGGGACTGACGCAGGCAGGGCTCGGAGATGGGCTTGATATGCTTCATGACGGATATCCCTCCAATGTGAAATTTCATTGTGCACCATTCATTATACAGCATGCCACGGCGCATTTCAAGATTTTTGCGGGGGAAAAAGGAGAGAGGCGGGTTTGAGCGCCGGCGGCTGGTCCAAATGAAAACCGGCCGCTGTCCTATGGACACGGAAGGGGCAGTTCTGTTATAATGTGTTAAATTGTATTGTACTTTGTTATATTCGCTATGGAAGCAATGCAAATCACAGCAGGAGGCGTTGCCATGGTCCCAAAAGAACAGGAATGAGTTTGGGGAAGAACCGTTTACTTTCCATCACTGGCAGAAGATACCGACAGGAAGTGTGATTATGAGCAAAAAAGCATTGGCATTGATAATGGCGATACTGGTTTGTTTCCCTTGCTTGGCCTGGGCGCAGGAGGAGGCGGTCGACTTTGAGGCGGCCTTTGAGGCCATGTCCGTTGATGAGCTGAAGGCTACGCAGGATGTGCTGCAAAGCGTGCTTAACGAAAAAATCGTTCAAAACGCGACGCTTAAGCTGTCCGCTCCCGGGGAACGGGTGGCCAAAGGCAAAACGTTGAAGCTGACCGTCGATTGCGACGGGCGGGAAATCACCAAAAAGACGGTCGTTGAATATGCGTCTTCCAACGAGGAGGTTGCCACCGTTTCCAAGGGAACGGTGAAGGGCGTGGAAGCGGGCGAGGCCGTGATTACCGCCACGGCAACTTTTGAGGATGGGGGCGTGCTTACGGCCCGGTACACCGTTGAGGTGTATGAGCCGGTAAGCGCCGTGAAGCTGGAGTCCAAAAGCCTTACGCTGCTGATTGGCCAGACGGAGGACCTTTCCGAAACTGCTTACGTCACCCCGGAGACGGCCACGGAGCAGGGGCTGCGCTTTGAGGTGGACGATCCGCAAATTGCCTCTGTGACAAGCGACGGCGTGCTGAGCGCGAAGCAGACGGGCACAGCAAAGGTTACCGTCACCTCAAAGGAGCCGGGGGAGAAGCCGAAATCCGCTACGCTTCAGGTGAAGGTGCTCAAGCCCGTGGATTCCATAACGCTGGACAAAACCGAATTCGATGTGGGCAAGGGAAGAACGTATACCATCGCCTGCAATGTGGGTCCGGAGGATGCGAGCAACCCCAAAGTGGTCTGGACGTCAGCCGATCCTGAGATAGCCAAAGTCTCCTCCAAGGGCGTGGTTACAGGCGTGGGCACGGGGTCGACGACCATCACCTGTACCGCCGACGATGGATCGGGCGTTAGCGCAAGCGCGCATGTAACGGTGATTACAGCGGTCAAGAAGGTGGCGTTCGAGAACAGGTCTCTGGCTGTGACGGAGGAAAACAGCCTGAGCATTTCCGCCTCGGTAACTCCGGAGGATGCGACCAATCCCGCGCTGAAATGGACCAGCAGCAACATGGCGATTGCAAGCGTTGACGAGAACGGAAAAGTGACCGCTAAGAAATCGGGCGAATGCACCATCACCGCCGAGGCGGCGGACGGAAGCGGCGCCAAGGCCAGCATGACGGTGTATGTGGAACCGAAGCTTCCGGTTATGGTCGATTACATCTACTGGCAGACCAGCTGGGGCCAGAAAAGCGGCCGGATGGGTATTGAGGCCCAAAATTTGTGCCTCAGTCGGAAAATCAAATCCTTTGACTACAAGGTGGAGTGCTACAACTACAATGCAGATGATCCTGTCGTCAGCTATCTGACTTATGACGGTTCCTCCATCAGCCCCGGCAAAGCCGGAAAAAGCAAGCTTTCCGAGAACAATGTAAGCGGATTTACCAATGCGTATCGGATAGATATAACGCCCGTATGCGTATATTATTCGGATGGAACGGTGGAAACGATCCCGGAGGAGAGCCAGTCCACCAGTTCTTTCTGGTTTTAAGTGGACGCAAGCCCTCAAACCGCAGGTTTTGAGGGTTTTTTTTCATCGGCAATGCAGGAACGGTCCAGACGGAAAAAAGCCTGACAGCATGGCGGTTTCGTTGGCTTGGTTCACGGCAAGGGTTGTCAGAGGCGCAAGTGCACGGCTGGTGTGGCGGACGTGGACGTGCTATGATAAAGCAAGCAGGCTTCTGCCGCATAGAAAAAGGAGGTCCCCCGCCATGACGCTGATGGAGCGGCTGTCCGCCTACATTCCCTACAACGAGCAGGAGGCGCGCGACCGTGCGCTGCTGCTGGAGTGCCTGCGCCGCGAACCGGACGTTATGACCCGGCAAAACCCGCTGGCGCATTTCACGGCCTCGGCCTGGATCGTCAACCCCGCGCGCACGCGGGTGCTGATGGTCTATCACAACATCTATCATTCCTGGTCCTGGCTGGGCGGACACGCCGACGGCGAAAGCGACCTGCTGGCTGTGGCCCTGCGCGAAGCGCGGGAGGAAAGTGGCATCCGGTCGGCGCGACCGGTATCGGAGAACATCTTCAGCCTGGAGACGCTCACCGTGGACGGGCATGAAAAGCGCGGGGCCTATGTATCGTCCCACCTGCACCTGAACGTGACCTATCTGCTGGAGGCCGACGAGGGAGAAGCCCTGACCGTCAAGCCCGACGAAAACAGCGGCGTGCGCTGGTTTACGCTGGAGGAGAGCGAGACGGCGCCTTCGGAGGCATGGTTCTGCGCCAGGGTGTACCATAAGCTCAACTGCAAGCTGCGCGCCATGGCCGGGCCGGAGCAGCCGAGGTAGCGGAAAAAACCGGACTGCAAAATTTTTTTGCGGCCGGTGAGTGGATTGCCTCCCGTCAGACGTATTGGAAGTGCCGTCGGAAAGGACGAGCGACAAACGGGAGGTTGAAATTCATGAAGAAACGAATTGTGGCAATGCTGGTGGCTGCGGTGCTGTGCATGGGTGTGACGGGCGCGCTGGCGGCGTATGGCCGCGGCTATATGGACGCGGACGGCGACGGCGTATGCGACAACGCGGGCGCGGGCTGCGGACTGTACGGTATGGGCCGCGGCTATGTGGACGCGGACGGCGACGGTGTGTGCGACAACGCGGGCGTGGGATGCGGGCTGTACGGTATGGGCCGCGGCTACGTGGACGCGGACGGCGACGGCGTGTGCGACAACGCGGGCTACGGGGCGTACGGCGCTGGGCGCGGAGCGCGCAGGGGCAGATAACGAAACAGGAAAGCGGGACGCGGTATGCGCAGCGAGCAGGAGGTCAACCGGGCCATGGAGCGGCACGCCGATACGGTTCGCCGGCTGTGCCTGATTCATCTGAAAAACCACGCGGACACCGAGGACATCTTTCAGAATGTGTTTTTGAAATATGCTCTCAGCTCCATCCGTTTTGAGAGTGAGGAGCACGAGCGGGCCTGGTTCATCCGGGTGACGCTCAACGCCTGCCGGGATCTTTTGCGCCGGTTCTTTCGCAGGCGCACGGTATCGCTGGAAAAGCTGGTGGAGCAGCCAGCGCAGATCGCCCCGGATCACCGCGAGGTGCTCGAGGCGGTGCTGGCGCTGCCCCAGCCCTACCGCGACGCCGTCTACCTGCACTACTTCGAGGGCATGACGGCCCCACAGATCGGGGAGGCGCTGCGCAAAAACGTCCATACGGTCTATACGCTGCTGACGCGGGCGCGGCAGCGGCTGAGGGAAACGCTGGGAGGCGATGCGTGTGAATAACCGGATCAAGGAAGCCTTCGGCGACGTACATGCGGAGGAGTCGCTCAAACGTGGCACCCTAGATGCAGTCCGACGCCTGACGCACGGCTACCGCCGCCGGGTCGTAACCCGCCGTCTGGCGCCTGCGCTGGCCTGCCTGATGATCGCGCTGGGCGGCATGGGCGGGCTGTACTTCACCCCTACGTCGGTCATCAGCATCGATGTGAATCCCTCCCTCGAACTGAGCGTGAACCGCTTTGACCGGGTGGTGGGCGTCACGAGCTACAACGAGGATGGTCGGGCGCTTGTGCAGGAGCTCACATTGACGCACCAGAACTACGCCGAAGCCGTCGAGCAGGTACTGGACAGTCCTGCTGTTGCGGATTGCGTATCGCGCGGCGAGGAGGTTACCCTGACGGTGGTGGGGGAGAACGAGGGGCAGAGCATGCGCCTGCTGGCCGGGCTGGAAGGCTGTGCGGCCGGACGGAAGAACACCTTCTGTTGTGCGGCACAGCCTGAAGAGGTAGCCCTTGCGCACGAGGCCGGGCTGTCCTATGGCAAGTACCGTGCATTTCTGGAGGCGCAGGCGCTCGATCCCTCTCTCACTCCGCAGGAGGTGCAGGGGATGAGCATGCGGGAGATCCGGGAGCTGACGGAGGCGTTGGCGGCGGGAGAGGAACCCGCTGCGCAGGAGGACACACAGCCGGGCCGCCACGGCGGCGGAGGCGGCAACGGAAAGGGAAATCAAGGAAATGGCGGGGGCGCGGTGCGCGATCGGATTACGGGGGTATCTGGCGCTGAAGATATTG
>OLOW01003232.1_pt1 | contig 10495 bp, 12 predicted proteins | sample 1672801 | NCBI WGS metagenome assembly OLOW01 (sample SAMEA3136725, study PRJEB25190) | human gut metagenome | biome: human gut; feature: human-associated habitat; material: faeces | place: Austria | collected 2013
AGTGCTTCCGATGCTGGAAGTCTTTCCATGGCAGGGAATACGATAAGCGGCTTCATTCAAGATATGAAAGTGTTATTCAATGAACATCCCCAAAATAGATCATATCAAGTGAGAGCGGTTTATCGTGATGTGGTTATGACGGATGCTATTGATGTGGAGCTAGAGAATCCGGTGCAGTTGCCGAATTCTGGGATGGAGGAGTGGCAAGTAAAGCTGCTTGGTTCATTTGTTGGTATTCCTGACTTCTGGAATAAATATTATTATTACGATTATTTGCCTTATAAGGAAGGAGAAACTGATATTTTTTGGACTACGAATATGAGCGTTCTAGAGCCTATTCAGTATCTCGTGTTCATGTAACATCTAGCCCTTGTGTTAGTTCTTCGGAAAATATTAGGCATACAGGTTCTTATTCCGCATTAATCTATACATCGGGTCATGGAGGAGAGTATGCTTCCACAAATGGTACAATTTATCCAGCAGGGGCTTTCGCAGGTAGTCTATTTATTGGAAAATATAGTTGGAATGATAAGACAGAATCTATTACTCCAGGACATGCTTTTTCCTCACGTCCATCAGCGTTAAAATTTTATTATAACTATGTGCCAAAGAATACCGACACATTCAAGGCTTATGTGGAGTTCATCGAGTGGGAAACGGGCGTGCCCGTGCGGATTATTTCGGTAGGCCCCGACCGCGATGAAACGATCGTGCGGTAAATACAGATACGAGTAAAATTTATTCATTTAAAATAGTACAAATGAAAAAACAGTTGAAAATTGTTGTCCTGGCAAAGCAGGTTCCCGATACCCGCAACGTGGGTAAGGATGCCATGACCCCCGAAGGGACGGTCAACCGCGCTGCGCTGCCTGCAATCTTCAATCCCGAAGATTTGAATGCACTCGAGGCTGCCCTGTTTCTCAAGGACGAAACGGAAGGCAGTACGGTACATATCCTGACCATGGGTCCTCCGCGTGCCGCCGACATCATCCGCGACGCCATTTTCCGGGGGGCCGACGGAGGTTATCTGCTGACCGACCGTAAATTCGCCGGCTCGGATACGCTGGCTACTTCATACGCTCTTTCGTGTGCGCTGCGCAAGATTCAGCCCGACGTGATCGTCGCAGGCCGCCAGGCCATCGACGGCGATACGGCCCAGGTAGGTCCGCAGGTGGCCGAAAAGCTCGGTTTGCCGCAGGTGACCTATGCCGAGGAGATTCTCGAGATCAAAGATAAGTCGCTGGTCATCAAACGTCGCCTGGAGCACGGAACCGAAGTGGTCGAATGTCCGATTCCCGCCGTGGTGACCGTAAATGCTTCGGCTGCCGAGTGCCGCCCGAAGAACGCCCGCCGCGTGATGAAGTTCAAGAATGCCATGACGGCCTCCGAGATCGCTGCGGAACCGACGTCGGAAGCTGCCAAGATGGCCGCGTCGAAGCCCTACCTGCAGATTTTCGAGTGGAGTGCCGCCGATGTCGATCCGGACGATAACCAGTTGGGCCTGACCGGTTCCCCGACGAAGGTGAAGAAGATCGAGAATGTGGTGTTCCAGGCCAAGGAAGCCAAGAAACTGACTGCCGACGACAAGCAGATCGAGGAATTGATGGTTGAACTTATCGCGAGCCACACGCTCGGTTAATCAGGGAGGAAACGAGATATGAATAATGTATTTGTATATATAGAACTCGAAAACGGGGTACCTGCGGACGTGAGTCTGGAGTTGCTGACCAAAGGCCGTGAGCTGGCCACGACGCTCGGCGTGAAGCTCGAAGCCGTCGTACTGGGTCATAATCTGGGCGACATCGCTCAGGAGTTGGCCAAATACGGCGCCGATACCGTGTGGACGGCCGACGACAAGGAGTTCGCTCCGTTCCGCACGTTGCCCCATACGGCTGTGATGTGCGGTCTGATCGAGCAGGAGAAGCCCCAGATCGCCCTTTTCGGTGCGACTTCCATCGGCCGCGATTTCGCTCCGCGCGTATCGTCGGCGCTGTTCAGTGGTCTGACGGCCGACTGTACGCAACTGGTGATCGGCGACCATAAGGACGCGAAAACCGGTACGGAGTATGAGAATCTGTTGTACCAGATTCGCCCGGCCTTCGGCGGCAACATCATTGCGACGATCGTGAACCCCGACCACCGTCCCCAGATGGCGACCGTCCGCGAGGGCGTGATGCGCAAGGAGTACGCAGCCAAACCGGGTGCCGGCGAGGTGAAGCCGATCGACTGGAAGAAGTTCCTGAAAGAGAGCGACCTGGTGGTCAAGATCCTCGACCGCCAGATCGAAGAACGCAAGATCAATATCAAAGGCGCGAGCGTGGTGGTTGCCGGCGGTTACGGCGTAGGCTCGAAGGAGAATTTCAAGTTGATTCACGAACTGGCTGAGGTGCTGGGCGGCGAAGTCGGCGCGAGCCGTGCTGCGGTGGACGCAGGTTTCACGGAGCATGCCCGCCAGATCGGTCAGACGGGCGTTACGATCCGTCCCAAACTCTACATCGCGTGCGGTATTTCGGGCCAGATCCAGCATACGGCCGGTATGGACCAGTCGTCGATGATCATCTCGATCAACACCGATCCCGATGCGCCGATCAACAAGATCGCCGACTTTGCGATCACGGGCGACCTGAACGAGGTGATCCCGAAAATGATTAAGTATTACAAACAAAACTCGAAGTAATGGCTAATTTCTTTTTAGATAATAAGGATTTGCAGTTCCACCTTCAGCATCCGCTGATGCGCAAGATCGTGGCGCTGAAAGAGCGTAACTATACGCTGAAAGACCACCACGAGCTTGCTCCGCAGAATTTTGAGGACGCGATGGACAACTACCGCCGCGTGCTGGAGATCGCCGGCGAAGTGTGCGGCGAGGTGATCGCCCCCAATGCCGAGGGCGTCGATCACGAAGGTCCCAGAGTCGAGAACGACCATGTCGTTTACGCCGAGGGTACGGCCCGCAACATCGACGCCATTACCAAGGCCGGCTTGAGCGGCATGACCCTGCCTTACGAGTACGACGGCCTGAATTTCCCGCTGGTCTGCTTCGTCGTCGCCAACGAAATGGTGGCACGCGGCGATGCCGGTTTCGAGAATATCTGGGGTTTGCAGGACTGTGCCGAAACGCTCAATGAATTCGCTTCGGAAGAGCTTAAGCGGATGTTCCTGCCCCGTGTTTCTGCGGGCGAGACCTGCGCGATGGACCTTACCGAGCCGGATGCAGGTTCGGACTTGGGTGCCGTGATGCTCAAGGCCACTTACGACGAGAAGAGCGGCCGTTGGCTGCTGAACGGCGTGAAGCGCTTCATCACCAACGGCGACGGTCATATTTCGCTGGTGCTGGCCCGCACCGAAGAGGGAACTTCGGACGCACGCGGTCTTTCGATGCTCGTGCACGACAAGCGTGACGGCGGCGTCAAGGTGCGCCGTATCGAGAACAAACTCGGTATCAAGGGTTCGCCCACCTGCGAGCTGGTCTTCACCAACGCTCCGGCCCGTCTGGTCGGCGACCGTAAGATGGGTCTGATCAAATACGTGATGTCGCTCATGAACGCTGCCCGTCTGGGTATCGGCGCACAGTCGGTAGGCCTTTGCGAGGCCGCTTACCGCGAGGCGCTCAAGTATGCGCAGGAGCGTGCCCAGTTCGGCAAGCCGATCATTCAGTTCGCCGCCGTTGCGGAGATGCTCTCCAATATGAAGGCAAAGTTGCAGGGGGCCCGTGCGCTGCTCTATGAAACGACCCGTTTCGTCGAGATTTACAAGCAGTACGGCCACATCGCGCAGGAGCGTTCGCTCGAACCGGAGGAGCGCCAGGAGATGAAGTTCTACAATCGTCTGGCCGACGGTTTCACGCCGCTGGTAAAGCTCTTCGCTTCGGAGTATGCCAACCAGCTCGCTTACGATGCGGTACAGATTCACGGCGGTTCGGGCTTCATGAAGGACTATCCCTGCGAACGCCTCTACCGTGATGCCCGTATCATGAATATCTACGAGGGTACTTCGCAGTTGCAGGTCGTTGCGGCGATCAATGCCGTGACCAAAGGTACGTTCCTGGAGCAGATCAAGACCTACGAGGCTGCGGACTATGCCCCCGAAATGTGCGCCGTGAAGAGCAAACTGACCGACTTGCGCGTGAGGTTCGAGGAGATGGTCGCCCGTGTCGAAACTCTCGAGAAGGAGCGCAGCGGTTACAAGGATTTCCATGCCCGCCGTCTGGTGGAAACTGCCGGTCATATCATCATTACTTACCTGTTGGCTCGTCAGGCCGGAGAATCGGCCGAATACATCGATTCCGCGCGGATCTATTGTAAACTGGCAGAAAGCAAAGTCGCCGAAGCCTACAATTACCTGATGCATTCGGATGTCGAGGATGTCGATCTGTTCAAAAAGGTCGGACAGGAGGAGACGATCGGTTAATTGCCGTCGGATGTTTTGAAAGGGAAGCGGTGCGTTGTACCGGCGAAACTTTCGAATTCGATATATGTTGAGAAGGGAAGCGAACGACCGCTTCCCTTCTCATTGATTTTGGCGGGAATTTTGTACCGTGACGAAAGGGCGGGTTATTTATTAAAAATTATTTTTGTATTATCCTATAATCCTGACAGTGACAGTTATGTTGAAAAAAGTGCTTCTGATGGCGGCCGTTGTGTTGCTCGGCCTGCCCGGTCTGGCTCATGCCCAGTTGGGGCGCGGTGAAATTTCGGTGGGGTACGGAGTCGCTCCCGTGACCGACTGGATCGACGCTTACAGCGATAAGTTGCTCGACGTGCTCGATATGAAGGATGCGTCGATGGACAGCTGGGGCGGTGTGTCGGTCAATTACACCTTCCGTATCGTCGGCGGGTTGGGTGTGGGCGCTACTTTCGTCTATTCGGGTAACAATCAGCGGTTGGCCGGTAAGAAAATCTCGACCGACTATTATTCGATCATGCCGCACCTGAAGATGCGCTGGCTCAACCTGCGCATCCTGTCGCTCTATTCCCGCATCGGTGTGGGCCTGACTTTCACCGAATCTTCGGGCGAGGGGCAGAGCGAATCGGCCCGGCAGTGGGCTTTTCAGGTTTCACCGATCGGTGTCGAAATCGGGGGCAAGGTCGCGGCCTATGCCGAAGCGGGGATCGGTACGATGGGATCGCTTGTTGCCGGTCTTCGCTTCCGCTTTTAACGGATCGGTCCAGTGTAGGGGACATCGCCACGGACCGGCTGTCCGGTCGGTTCGAGAAGGAGAGGTGCTGTGTCGCTTTCGCAAGGATTTTGCGCCTGGCATGCGATGCCGGCGATTTGCCTGCGAAAGAGCGATCGTATTCGAACGAGAGGGAGAGGAAGATGTGGCTGACGTTTCGATTTGCCAGAATCTTCGGAAAGAACGAAAAAAACAGGATCTCGAAATTGCATTGCTTCGAGGTCCTGTTTTTTCAGTGCCGATCGCGGGGGCGATTGGCTGTTCTTTAAGCCGCATTCCCGGCCGCTTCGTATTCGGCCTTGATTTCAAGGTAAAAATTCGCGAAGACAGTTTGGTAATAGGGGACTATCCACAGCATAGCGATACCGAGCGTGAGCAGGCTGAGAAGCGACCAGCCGATCATGCCGAGCTGCATGAGAAATAATCGCATCTTGTGTCCGCGCATCATTGCCATACTGCGTTCGATCGCCTCGTCGCAGCCGATTTCCGGATTGTCGGATACGATGTACAGCGCCATTGCATACGACAGTCCCTTGATGATGCCGGGGACGATGAGCAGCAACGTCCAAAGGAACGTGTAGATTCCAGATAACAGGCCCGTTCCGATGGCTTTCCAGTAATAGGTATTGTTGAATGCGCAGAACAGTCCTTCGATGGTCAGGGGGCGCTTGTCGCGGGCGAATGCGAGGAATGTTCGCAGAAGCCCGAAGTTGATGGGCAGATAGACGAAGATCAGGAGCAGGACCGCAAGACCTGCAATGGCTCCTCCTCTGTTGAGGATGCCGTAAGGGACATAGAGTACGCAAGATACGACGTAGAGCAGGATCGCCGATCCCCAGTTCCCCTTCATTGCTGCGAGGGACGATTGTCTGATTTGGGAATTTGTTTGCATAGTGGAGGTTTTTATGGTTTCTTTTGCAAAAGTACAAAATCCCCCCCCCGTGCAAGTTTTCGGGCAGAAATGTTACTTCGGAATGAAAAAAAGCGTTTTTTCGGCAGCGTACCCTTGCTGTTATTCGCGCCCGTGTAGTCGGGTGATGACGATCGCTTTTGGCCTGTCAGCGGTCTATCCCGTCGCGGGAAAGGACGCCCTGCGTGTAGTAATGTTTGATTTCCCGCATTTCGGTCACCAGGTCGGCCGCGTCGATAAGTTCCTGCGGGGCATAACGTCCCGTGACGACGACTTCTACCGCCGGATGGCGGCGGTTCAGGGCATCCAGTACGGCGTCGATCGTCAGCAGTCCGAAATGCAGGGCGATGGTCAGTTCGTCGAGGATGACTACGTCGTATTCGCCGCTCTCCAGCAGGGCGGCGCAGCGGGTCAGACCGTCGCGTGCCATCCGGATATCGATCGCTTCGGGATCCTTGCCGATAAAACATCCCCGACCCAACTGTTCGATCTTCACTTGGTCGAAGAGTTGCCCGATTTTCGTTTCGTTGTATCGCATCGACTTGACGAACTGTCCGATGTAAACGCTTTTGCCGGCGCACAAAGCTCGCACGGCCAGTCCGAACGCGGCCGTCGTCTTGCCTTTGCCGTTTCCGGTATAGACGTGAATATATCCTTTCGTTGAGTCCATGCGGCAAAGATAGTGCAGGTTTGTGGCAGAGCCAAATAAATTTGGGCGGAACCGAGGGCGACCGCTGTCCGGAAAGACGATATAAATCCGAATCGAAGCGGGGTATATTTGCTCTCATGAGCAAGGCCGGTTGCGAGGTGACAGCCGGTTGTGGAAATTCTTTCCAGCGGATTTTTTGCAAAGGCGGAAAAGGTCGGAGCAAATTCGTGCCGGAAAAAATTTGAAAATAGAATCCCTTTCGTTTTTTCGGGAATACGTCGTTTCAGAGGTTGATCCGGTTGGCTTGCGTGAAGATGGCATCGAGCAGCCGGAATAACTCCGCTTCCAGCTCTTCGCCTCCCGGATCGCCGCAGAGTGTGAAGATTTTTCCCGGAGGAGCCCCGTAGCATATCGTGCCGGCCGCACCGCAGGTTTCGGACCCGCAGATGATGACTGCATCGATCGCATCCTCGTGACGCATCAAGGCGTTGTAAAGAGCCAGCAACTGCCGGGGTGCGGTTATTTTCGGGACGGGGAGCAACGCTCCGCAGGTTCCGATTTCTTCGATCGAATGAATGAGTTCCAGGTCGTAACGTCCGGCAATCAGCTCGGCTGTATCGGCCGGTATTCCATAGAGTATGATATTCATCGTTATCGGTTAAAAAAAAGTGCGGCGACATCCTAATCTCTTGAATGTTATGGCAGTAACAATGGTTATCGCCGCACTTTCGTTTGTCGTTCATTACTGGAAATACCGCTGTGGCAGACGAGGAAATCTCTTGTACCGGAACGGTACAACGATCCCTGTGTCGGGACGGTTTTCCTAAAATTTATCAAGCGAAACACAACCGAAATCAAACGCCTAACCCACGAGCGCCTTTGACATCGAATCGATCTGGCAGGTCTTCTGACTCACTCCTGTTCCGAAGCCTTCCCGGTCCGTGCGGACCAGTGGCAGAGATGTTCGAAACGTCGCGGAGCTTCACAGCAGCGGGACTGTCCGGGATTCACACCCGATTCCCTTTTCATTCCTCTCCTTGCATAAGGAGCCGGAAACCAAATCTGCCGCAAATATAACGGTATTTTTCAGGAAACAAAAACTCTTTCCGGGAATTTTTCTTTTCGCCGGTTGTTTCCGATTTGGCGGGAATACACTACTTTTGTGCCGTCATGAAAACAAAACAGGAACTCACCGACATTCTCGATTTCGTTGCGGAATACGCTTCCTATCTGTTAGGATCGGGAGTGCACACTTCGCGTGTGATCCGCAACGCACAGCGCATCGGAACCTCGCAGGGAGTGGATATTCAGTTGTCGAGTTTTCAGAAAAGCATAATCATCACCGTACACGACGAACGGAGCGGCGAAGTCGTTACCCGTGTGGTAAAGATCCCTGCGCTGCCGATCAGCTTCGAACGGAATTCGGATCTGAGCGCTTTGAGTTGGGATGCCGTCGATGAACACCTGTCGCTGACCGACCTGCGCGACCGTTACGGAGAGTTGATCGCCAAGCCGCGTATGGACCCGATTTTCGTCCTGCTGACGGTCGGCCTGGCGAATGCCTCCTTTTGTCGTCTGTTCGGCGGGGACTGGACGGCCGTGGGCATCGTCTTCACCTCGACGCTCGTCGGTTTTTCCGCTCGGCAGCGGATGCAGGCGCATGCCGTGAATCACTTCCTGGTTTTTATCCTTTCCGCCTTTCTGGCTTCGCTCTGCGCCTCGTCGGCATTGGGCTTCGACTGTACGGCCGAGGTGGCGATAGCCACCAGCCCGCTCTTTCTTGTTCCGGGCGTTCCGCTCATCAACGGGGTGATCGACATCGTCGAAGGGCATATCCTGATCGGTTGCAGCCGTCTGATCAACGCCCTGCTGCTGATCGTCTGCATTGCCGTAGGTCTTTCGGCGACGTTGATGATCGTTAAAAACAGTTTGCTATGATTGCAGTGGATATTCTGTTCGACGGGGTGTTCGCGGCCGTGGCCGCTATCGGATTCGGGGCGATTTCCGATCCTCCGGTGCGGGCATTTCCCTACATCGCCCTGCTGGCGGCCGTCGGACACGCCTTGCGTTTCTGCCTGATGAGTTATGCGGGGATCGACATCGCTACGGCTTCGCTCTGTGCTGCCGTCGTCATCGGTTTCGGCAGCCTTTGGCTGGGACGGGGTATTCGTTGTCCGATGACCGTGCTTTACATTCCGGCCCTGCTGCCGATGGTCCCGGGTATCTATGCCTACAAGACGGTCTTTGCCCTCATCATGTTTCTGCAATCGCTCAACGATCCCGGGCAGGGCCTGGAATATATGCAGCAGTTTTTTCTGAATGCCACCGTGTCGTTCAGCGTGATTATCCTGTTGGCTGCGGGCGCCACGCTGCCGATATTCATCTTCAACCGCCGGGCTTTCTCGCTCACACGGCGCAGACGGAGCCGTGAATAAACTCTTTTCGTATGGATGTTTTCTGGAATACGATCGCCGCATACAACGCCGCCACGTGGCCCGTACAGCTCCTGCTGGTTGCGGTCGCTGCGGTGCTGACCCTTTTGCTTTATCTGCGTCCGACGCGTGCCGTGCGTGTGGCGATGAAGGTTTTTATGGCCGCATTGAATTTCTGGATCGCGGGTGTATATTATTTTATCTATTGCGCTCCGCGCGAACATTACGATATTCTGGCCCTGTTCTGGGCGGTCATGGGTTGTATCTGGATCTATGACCTGGCGGCCGGACACGATTCGCTCGGGCGCACGGGACGACACCCCCGGTTTGCTTTGGTGCTGTTCTGTATGCCGCTCGTTTATCCGCTCTTCTCGCTGGCCCTGGGGCGTACTTTTCCGATGATGACCTCGCCCGTGATGCCCTGCTCGGTCGCAGTCTTCACCGTCGCGTTGATGCTGGCTTTCTCCGAGCGGGCGAATATCGTGTTGGCGACCTTTCTCTGCCATTGGGCGCTGATCGGGTTTTCGAAGGTCTATTTCTTCGGGATTCCCGAGGATTTTCTGCTGGCGTGCAGCGTCGTACCCGCTCTCTTCCTCTTTTTCCGACGTTATATCCGGAATCGGGCCTGCGAATCCACCAAACCCTCCCCGCGTGTGCTGAATGCACTGCTTGCCGTCCTGTGTGCCGTCATCGGGGTTTTCTTTACTTTTACGTTTCTGCATCAATTCGATCTCTTTACCGAAATATGATCCCATACCGAGCCGAAGATTTCAGCGTGACGATTCCCGTCGCCGATTATATCGCCCGTTTCCGCGATGCCGAGCGTTTCGAGGGTTGCTGCCGCACCTGTCCGAACTATGGACGCAGTTGGGGATGTCCTCCCTTCGATTTCGATGTCGAGGAGTACCTGACCCGGTATTCCAGGGCATTGCTTATTGCGACGAAGATCGTTCCGGAACAGGGCGGTCTTCCCATTGCGGAGGCAAAGCGGTTGATCCACCCCGAACGGCAGCGGCTCGAGAGGCGTCTGCTCGAAATGGAGCGGCGGTATGGAGGACGTTCGTTCGCCTACGTCGGCAGTTGCCTCTATTGTCCCGATGGTACCTGTACACGTCCCGAAGGGAACCCGTGCCGCCATCCCGAATTGCTGCGCTTCCGCCACCATCGTCATCTCGTTGAGGGCACTTTTGACCGTGCATCCGTGGCCGATCAGGAGCCCCAGCCGCCGGTTGCGGCTGTATACCGAGTAGCAGGTCACCAGCAGGTCGCCCAGGTAGCCCGATACGAGCGCGCCATCAGCAGCGTTCTGCCCTTTTCCTTACGGAATT
>OLOW01003237.1_pt1 | contig 10490 bp, 13 predicted proteins | sample 1672801 | NCBI WGS metagenome assembly OLOW01 (sample SAMEA3136725, study PRJEB25190) | human gut metagenome | biome: human gut; feature: human-associated habitat; material: faeces | place: Austria | collected 2013
AACATCAGCACCACCATCGACATGAGCGCTTTGTCGGTGCAGGCGCGACGGTAGCTACGCCAGATGGAGAATTGTTGCGATCGCTGCGATTCCGCCGCTTCCGCAGGCTGTTCCACAACTTGTTTCACAGACGATTTCGCAGCACGCCCGCCAATTCCAGCTTCCTTGAAAAACACAATCATCAGCAACGTCGCGAACACCAGCACCGCCGCTTCCGCATAAAACATCAGCGAATAGGAGATTTTGACCAGCTGGTTGGCGATGATCGGGCCGATCGCAAAACCAAAATTCGCGGCCCACGTCTGCAGCGAATACGCGCGCTTTTGCTTGCGGAACGGCACCACGTCGGAAACGTAGGCCGCGACCGCGGGCGTCGGCATGGAGGAAATCGCGCCGTAAATCAGCAGCGCAATCGCCATAATCCATGGATTGCCGATAAACGCCAGCAACACCAGCATCACGGCGGAACCGAGGTTGCCGATGACGATCATCGCCGGCCGGCCGAACCGATCGGACAGCGCACCCCCGTACAGGCAGCCGAAAATGCCGCCGAAGCCATACATGGAGACGATCGTGCCGGCAACGCCCGCACTCACGTGCATGTCGGACACGAGATACATGGAAAGAAACGAGGTGACGAAACGGCCCATCCACAAAATAAGCAGCGTGACCCACAGGCCCCAGAACATGATGGGCAGTCCGAAAAACTCTCTCTTCTTTTCCATTCTTTTCATCATACTTGGCCGACCGCCTGCAGCCGAGCCGCTTTTCTGAAGCGCTTTTCCCGAGGCACTTTTCCCGGGGTGCTGGGACAATAGACGGTTATGGGAGCAATGAAAAAAGGACCGACCAAGGGGTCGGGCGGAAAGCATCGTAACGCGCTGAAGGGCAAGGGGCCGACCCCCAAGGCCGAAGATCGCGTATATCACAAGGCTTACAAGGCGAAGAAGGCGGCGGATCGCCGCAAGATGGCCGATCCACGACTGGCCGCACGTCGTCGCGTGGCAAAGTTCACGTCGGAATCCGACGATCTGGTCATCGGTCGTAACGCGGTGCTTGAGGCGCTGCGTTGTGGCGTGCCGGCAACCACGCTGTATGTGGCGGCACGTATCGAGCATGACGATCGCACGCGCGAAATCGTGCGTCTCGCCGGCATCCACGGACTGCATCTGCTGGAAGCCGACAGGCTCGAAATGGACCGTATCGCACGCTCGTCGAACCATCAGGGCGTGGTGCTGAAGGCGCAACCGTTCCAGTATTCCTCGCTGGCAGAGCTCGTGGACCGCGCCGATAAGAAGGCGCGTGCCATGGAAGCAGCCGATTCGGAAAGCGCGCGCATCGCGGCACGTCCGCTGTTCATCGCGCTCGACGGCGTCACCGATCCGCAGAACCTCGGCGCGGTCATCCGTTCCGCGGCCGCATTCGGCGCGAATGGTGTGATTCTGCCGGAGCGCCGTTCCGCTTCGGTCACGGCCGCCGCATGGAAGGTGTCCGCGGGCGCCGCCGCGCACATGCCGGTGGCACGCGTGGTGAATCTGACCAAGGCGATCGAAAGCCTGAAGGAACGTGGCTACTACAGCGTCGGCCTTGACGGCGGCGGTGACGCGCTCGTCGGCGAAACCGGCTTCGAAACCGATCCGCTGGTGGTTGTGCTCGGCTCGGAAGGCAACGGCCTGAGCCGTCTGGTACGAGAGGCGTGCGATTCCATCGCCGGCATTCCGATGTCGAATATGGTCGAATCGCTGAACGCCTCCGTGGCAGCGGGCATCACGTTGTATGCCGTGGCACGCGCCCGTCGCGAGGCCGCAGCAGCCAAGTAATCGTTTATTACGATATTTATGAAAAAGCTCAAGCCTTGTGGCTTGAGCTTTTTCATATGCCATTAACGGCTAATGGCTCCACACCGCAGCGTCCGGATCATCGTCCGGGTTGTAGCCGTCCTCGTCGGTGCCGTAAGTGTATTCGTCATCGATCACGCCGGAATCGGCCTCGGCGTTCAGCGCGTCGACATCCTTCGAATCGAGCTTGTACTGCGGCAGCACGTTCTCCACATAGCTCTTCACGGCTTCGGTCATGGACACGTCGTGGCCGGCCTTCTCCGCAAGGAACCAACGATGGTCGAGTACCTCATGGAAGAACTGCGCCGGCTCGATCTGGGAGCGGTATTCGCGCGGAATCATGCGCACGGTCGGCTCGAACACCTCGCGCATCCAGTCGGTGGCCACGATTTCGAGATCCTCGCCATCACGCCACGTGGAGGTGCGGTAGGCGTCCAGATCGTTGAGCAGACGGCGGGCCTGATTCTCCTGCACGTCAAGACCGGTCAGTCGCAGCAGCTTGCGGTTGGCGTAGCCGGCGTCCACCACGCGCGGACGCACCAGCACGCGCTTGCCGTCCTCGGCGGTCTTCATTTCCAGCTCGTCCACGTCGAAGCCCAGTTCGTTGAGCTTATTGACGCGCTTTTCGATCTTCCACATCTCGTCCGGGCTGAACTTGTCGGTGTCGGTCAGCGCGCTCCACAGCGAATGGTAGCGGTCCACCAGGCGGTTTCCGATTTCGATTTCGTCCACGTTGCTCGGCAGCAATGCGCCGGAAGACAGATCCATCAGTTCGCCGATGATGTTCGTACGGGCCAAATCCACATCGTATTCACGCTGGCCTTCGGTGAGGTTCACCTGCAGATCGCCGGTTTCGGCGTCCACCAGGAACGCGGAGAAAGCGTCGGCGTCACGCAGGAACAGCACGTTAGACAGGGACACATCGCCCCAATAGAAGCCGGACAGGTGCAGACGCACCATCAGCACGGCAAGCGCGTCGATGAGTCGTTCGGCGGTGTCGGGACGCAGGTTGCGGGCGAACAGCGCGCGGTACGGCAGCGAGAATTTCAGATGCTTGGTGACCAGGATGGCTTCCAGCGGCTCACCTTGCGCATTATGGCGGCCGGTGACCACGGCAATCGGCTGCACGGTAGGCAGTTCCAGCTTCTGCAGTCGGCGCAGCAGCTCGTATTCGCGTTCCGCCACGTTGCGTGTGATTTCCTTCATGGCGTAGACTTCGTCGCCCACGTGCACGAAACGCACCACGTGCCTGGAGATGCCTCGCGGCAGGTTGACCAGCAGGTCCTCAGGCCATGTTGCCAGCGGCTTCTCCCACGGCAGCGTGAACATCTTCGGATTCGAACTCGCGGCGGTGATCTTCAACGCCTGCGGCTCCGGGCTCTGCGCTGCGGGGTCCTCGGCCTTCACGGAAGTGGCCTTAAGCACACGGGGATCCATCTGTGGCAATTCATGTGATTCCATAGCTCTTCAATTTACCCGCTGACCTACCCACGGCAGGCGGCAAAGGGACTACGAGTGTCACGATGAGAACAGCGGGAAAAGAAAAGCCCCGCACCAACGCGGGGCTTTTCCAACGAGACAATAAGAGAGGAAAGAGAATGTCTCGTTTAATGGTTGACGGACGTTTGCACATCCGCCAAGTATTGGTTCAACCACCCGCCAAGCGTTCCATAAGGAACGCCCGACGGTTGGTTACTCGTTATCGTCTCAGTTCAGACGCAGCTCGGTGGACGGAGCGAACAGGTGCATCTTGGACGGGTCGATCTTGATCTTGACGGTATCGCCGACCTTCGGGAGAGCACGCGGGTTCACGCGGATCGTGGTGAGCTTGTTCTGGTCGGACATCATGGTGGACGCCTCAGCAGCGGAGCCATCGGTGATGATGTTGCCGTAGATGTAGCCGTCGGAGCCCAGATCCTCAACGTTCATGACCTTGAGGGAGAAGGCGTTGGCCTCATCCGGGGCAGCCAAGGAGGCGTCTTCCGGACGGAAGCCGACCACAATCTGGCCGTTGTCTTCGGCGGTGAGCTTGTTGACGGCCTCAGTCGGCAGATCCACGGTGTCCTCGCCGATCTTTGCCTTGCCGTTGACCACCGGGTGGGTGTTGATGTTCATCGACGGGGAGCCGATGAAGCCAGCGACGAAGACGTTGGCCGGACGATCGTACAGCTCAGTCGTGCTGTCATCCCACGGATACCAGTACATTTGGTAGCTGCTGAAGCAGGTCCGGGCCGCCATGGGAAGGCAGACCCAGTACAGTTCCACCATTGGATCTTGGGACAGTCTCTGGAAGGTTCGCTCCACATATTCCGTTGTAACGGTGTATTGGGCTTCAAAATCCTGATGAAATACCCCGATGGGTTTACTTGGGTAGTATTTTTTTTGGAAATCCAGAGTTAAGTTTAAGAGAAGACCGCTATCTTTCCCACCGGAAAACGAGACAAAAATATTATCAAATTCTGTAAAAATAAAGTGCATCCGCTGCTGAAAGGCTTCATATACGTTTTGCGTTAGGTACTGCCGTGTCATACAATCATAACCTTTTCTATTCCAGAGACAGGAAAAATCATCCAGTTTATGTTGCAGTTTATTGTATCACACTTTGTCGAATTGTGAAATATATTGTCGAAAAGTATTTTAAGAAATTTAATGTCGCCCAGACAAGCTATCTGGAATGCCTGCTTGGACGAGTATGCCAATGGGTATTTTTGATGCAAAAATATAAAAAAGAACCACGGCAGAATAACTGCAGTGGTTCTCTTCTTGGTGGACCTGATCGGATTCGAACCGACGACCCCCACAATGCGAATGTGGTGCGCTCGCAAGGTGGTAAGTTTTCTGCCCACGGACCGCAGTGTATGGTTTGATGAAAATGCTATCAGACCATGCGGGTCAAGATGGCCGAGGAGCAGAAGAATCTGAGGCAGAAGCAAAAAATGTGGGCATTGAGGAAACCAATCCTCGACACCCACATTTTTGCGTTACAGGAGAAAATTCAAAAATTAGAGCTGGAAATCGATAGAATTGTGATAGAAAAAATTATATGTCAAATCTAATTTGATTTATCTTGCAACTCATAACTTTTCGTTCCGTTATTTTATCATCGGAGCCGACTTCGCCAAAAAGCAAGGGCGAGTCGGGAATGTGCTTGGCGAAATTTGAACGCACTGTTTTTTCACTATAATTTGCGTAACAATACTTACAGCCATTACGGCATGAATTATATGCTCCGATATCAATGCTTTCAATGCAACCGCACTCAAGACGTTGACTTTTATCTTTCCCTATGTCGAGAGGACATTCTAACAGTTTGCTTAGTAAGCGATCATCTATACATCTGGCATGTTCAATACCGTATTCCTGTAATTCAATACCTTCTGCACAAGTATCAATTAGTAGACCATAGCTATGGGCAATTGCAGCTAACTCTTTCGCAAGACTCTTTTGAGTTTCTTCTGGAAAATCACGTAGAGATAAGCCAGAAACATTTTTTGAGGTATTTCGGTAGAAATCGATAAAGCTGATGGTACATTTTTTTGTATATGGGCTTAATTCTTTTGCGATTCTTTCGAAATATCGAATATGGTATTCTGGAGTATATGTGTCGTTTAGAAAAATAGGGTCATATCTCCAGATAACACGATCAGGACCAATCATATCCGATAGTTTTTTAAATGCAGGAATAATATGTTTCTGCTTATTAGGAACATGCGCCTCAACATCCTGTGCATACGAATTAAGTGTAAACTGAAAATAATACATATAATCGTGTAAAATCTTCAATTCATTGAGCATTGGAATTGGGTTTTTGGTCCAAAAAACAATCCCATCAACAACATCAGGGTTCAGAGCTATCTTGCTTATCTGGTGCGCATTCATGGGATTTCGAACCAGTACATAGCCATCCATAACTCGATTGAAAAACCAATTTGAATAGTATGTTGGAATGTCTGTTCGTCGACTGGCGCTTATAATCACAAATCACACCTCTTTTCTAAACTCAAATATTTGCCAATGAGCTTGCTTGCAAGTAAGTATTGGCCACCAGCTGAGTCTTCGCTCACAATCGTCTTCACAGTGTTCTCCAGTATGACTATATCCTATGCAAGACGAATGCAGCTCATCTTTCAAGAAATCAACAACTCTCCAAGGGTGGCGAAAATCTTCGTCAACGTCTTTGATTTTCTTTTCACGCCAATCTTCAGAAAAATGACAATATATGTTAGGATCGTCATCTGAGTGGAATCCATTTTCAAGCATAGCTTCAAAAAGGGCTCTTGTCCGACACACATCTCGTTCCATGCTGCCTCTGTCTGTGCGTAAGGAAAACATAAAGAAAACTGTCTTGCCCATCGGAGTCTTTTCGCCGAAGAGCTTTCCAATTTGCGACATTGCAATGACTGGAAATTCGCTTATAGATTTCGGGAAAATATACACATTAGAAGAAAGTGTATGTGCCCGAAGCAGGCAGTCAATGGCATCATTACATATGAAACGCACATCGTCTTGAATCCGCGCTTCCATTTGATACGCCCAGTCTATCGTATCTATCCCTCTATAACGAATATCACATGACCGAGGGACGACATTCGCGAGTGCCCAATAGTCCAGCATACTTCCGCACCCAATGGAAGTAACAGATATATTTTTTCTGAAATTCGTTCTATCGAGCAGAGTTCTATACATGCATTTGTATTCGAAAGAGTATGCATATGCATAACGAAGCAGATACAGTTGCTGAACATGAATATTTGAATAATCAGGAATTTTTCCTGCATCAAAATGAACACTCTTTAAATCGCAGAGTCTTATGCCGGAATGCACATAGTCTTCAAATTCTTCCAAAATATCATCCAAATAGTCGTTGATAGTGAACATTTAGACACCACCATTCAACATATTTATTAAATATCTAACGGAAACTGGCTACTAAAAGCAAAAAGCTACATTTCGTCTTAAAATGGAGAAATACAACTTGCTGTTTGGTATGAGTAGTAGGGGACAAACCCACACAAATTACTCCGCTGAAGCCTAAAGGTGATGTAACCTCAGTGACACATTTGAGCTATACCGATGTATGAAGAAAGTTCCTGACCCGTTCTATAAGTATATCTTGGGTATTAGCACAGGGACGCAGACGATTTGCCCACTCACGTCCCGGATGCAACTCGTCCCAGGGCGACTTTTGCTGCGCATATCTTCCACTACCTGGATCGTGGTTTCCGAAACCATCCAATACACGATTCCAGATAGGTTGGAACTTTTCGATTAACAACGATTCAGCAAGAGGAATCCAGATATCATCCACAACAAGGTATCGGCAGAAAAAATCGGATTCATTCAGGTTCTCAGCGGCCTTTACGGACTCAAAATGTTCATTAAGCCTTTTATAAAGCGCGGTGCCGGGGTCACCTCCAAGGCCAAACCCGCCCTTCCGGGCGCCAGGAGGAACCGCTTTCCCCACATAGATGGGGCGGGAAAACATATTATCGCGATTGACTTCAGCCAGGTTCTGATAAGCCTCAAAGTCTCCTGTATAATATATGGCATAGATGCCAGCGCCCTTGAACTTTTCCGGGGGCAAGGGGTGTATTGGGCTTTTTAACATTGCCGAAGCAACGCTTTCACCCAAGTGCCGTTTGTCCAAGGGGTTAAAAGGAGCAGGCGCAAGAATATTTTCTTCTGGCATTATTTTTCCACCCTCCTAAGTTCCTTGATAACAGACTCGCCAATCATCTGCGCGAGTCTTACTGGAACGGCGTTTCCGATTTGACGCATACTTTCGGTCCAAGATCCGAAGAAAAGATAGTCATCAGGGAAAGTTTGAATACGGGCACTTTCACGAACGGTATAATAACGTACTGAGCCGTCATCCAAAACAACTGTGTTTTCACCGCCTGGGACACCATGCGCACCCGCTTTAATAGTTTTAGAGGGCTCGTCCAAAACGCTTCCAGTATGACCAGCATATGACCGAGCTCCCGGGCGAAATTCATGGTTCGCTATTTTTAGGGCGGCTTTGCTTTGGGGATCTGGCAAATCGCCTATCGCGTCTCTAACCGTTTGCCAAGGTTTTGGCGCCTCTTTCACATCTGCGTATTTGGAAGCAAACAGCTGAGCTTTTTTTAATTCTGATGCTGTTGGTGTGGTACGATGATTGGAAGCTACTCTGTGAGATTCCCAATATTCACCTATAATATATTTTTTATAAAGAAGCGCTTCGCGAGAATAGTCTCCCTCAGGGAAAGACCATTCCACACCCAAGTTTTCGCGGAAACCAACAATTACAACTCGATGCCTTGACTGAGGAACACCATAGTCGGCAGCATTTAAAAGGCGTGAGACCACATTGTATTTCACTCCGGAATAGTGTCCGCTGGTGTGCAACTTTTCTAATATCGCCAAATGCTCGAACCAAGTTTGGCTCTCCGTTCGAATTACATCAGGGTATGTTAACTGGAGAAGAATGTAATTAAAATATGTGGAAAACGACTTTCTCAATAGACCCTTTACATTTTCAAATACAAACGCTTTGGGTTTTAATTCTCTTACAGCTCGTACGGCCTCTGGAAACATGTCTCTATGATCATTGTATGCTTGATGTTTTCCTCCCAGAGAAAAAGGTTGGCAAGGTGGTCCTCCAGAAATTAGTTGAACTGAAAAATCCAAAGAAGAGTAATTAATTTTTCGAACATCAGACTGAATCACATGCCAGTCATGTGCTGGAGGATATCCGCTGGAAATGTTCCCGCGAAGAGTATCGCAGGAGTCTTTATCCCATTCAATTAATGCACGATGATGGCAGCCTGCCAGTTGCATACCCATGGCTAAGCCACCCGCGCCGGTAAATAACTCGATTGAATTAATGGTCATACTTGTCTCCGTCCATAAAAAGGTGAATTCGCTTTTCGAGGGAAGTACGATTCGATTTTTTCATCTCGCATTCCCATATTATTAGGTATTCCCACCCAAGCTGTGTCAATTGTTTGTAAACCTCCCTGTCATGGAAGACATTTTGAGAAAGTTTCTTTTCCCAAAATTCAACATTGCTTTTGGGTAGACGTGTATTCGAACAGCCTGGATGGCGATGCCAAAAACATCCGTGCAAGAAAACTACTTTTTTTCTTTTTACAAATACTAAATCCGGCTTCCCCGGCAACTTACTCCAATTGCTGTATCGATAGTGATAGCCAAGCTTCCAAAACAGATGCTTAAGCTCGACCTCGGGTTTGGTGTTTTTGTTTTTAACAAGTGCCATCTGCTTGCTGCGTTCTTCTCTTGTCATGTTATCCGACATAAAACCACCATCCAAGATTATCATATATTATATGGGATTTTTCAAGAATAGACAAGGAAATCCGCTGCAAAACTTTCTCTGACAAATTCCAGGGGCGCTTTTTGTTACTCTTGATGAATGGCTTTGGAACTAAAAACATGGTATTGTCCTGTCTAAAGAGGTGGTTCGCAATGAATGACAAAGAAATACAAGAAAAATATGAACGCTCTTTTAAAGAGCTCACAGACACACTCTCTCCCCAGCAAATCAAACTCTTTGAGTGTTGGTTTGAGGTAGCATGCCTACTGTATACAACCAAGATAGTCGAAAATCGTAGTTTAGGACTACAAGAAGGACTAAGAATAGCGAGAGAACTGATATCAATCACAGGAGATGAAGAATATGGTTTTTTCAACAGTTAGCCAGCAAAAGCATCATTTGCTGGTTAATAGTTCTCGGGAAAATACAAATTATCAGTAACCATTTTTTAATCCTGTGGTATTGTGTGTTGCTACCGGGAGGTGCAACACATGAAAACACGACTCAAGGATTTGTATAACTGCTTCTATACCCCACCCGAGTTTTCGGAGCAGAAGCAGGAAGTGGAAGAATGCCACCAAGCACTGATTCAAGTGCTGGAGAAGCCGGAACGGCGGCTGGTACTACGAATCATAGATGCCCAGAGTCTGATGGCGGAGGAACGCTCCATCGACAGCTTTATCTCTGGATTTGAGCTGGCGTGGCAGCTCTCCATGGAACTGAATCAATATGAAAATGAGCGCTCAGTCTCTCGCTGTACGTCGAAGAGATCGAGCTCTCTTTCCATGTCCGGAATGGAGGAAGCAATATGAAGAAACGAATCATCACTGCTGCAACATTCGCAGCCTGTCTGGCCCTGTGTGCGGCTATGTGGCCACAGAATTAACCAGCCGGGGAAACAACCGCACTGCCCACGCCAGCCGCTGTAATCGCCACACAGCCCGAAGTTCCGGAGATAGTAGAGATGGAAGAAGTCATACCGCCAGAGGAAGAAAAGGCAGGAGCAACACTGCCGGAACTGGTCGAGGAAGCGGACATTGTCCCGGAGCCATCGCCTGCTCAAATGCCCCCATCGAGTAAAGTACCGGTTCTACCTGAACAGGATGTCACACCCCCACAAGAACCAGAACCTACCCCGGCACCTGACAGCGAACCGGACAACATGGTCTATGTGCCGGACTTCGGCTGGATAAAAGGCCAAGGACCCAACCATGCGGAATACGCCGAGGATATGTACGAGAATGACAATAAAATCAGGATCATGGAATAAATAAAAAACAGTGCGGTATAAGGACAAAGCCTGGTGCCGCACTGCTTATTCTGCACCCCCGACCGCT
>OLOW01003238.1_pt1 | contig 10488 bp, 9 predicted proteins | sample 1672801 | NCBI WGS metagenome assembly OLOW01 (sample SAMEA3136725, study PRJEB25190) | human gut metagenome | biome: human gut; feature: human-associated habitat; material: faeces | place: Austria | collected 2013
TCGGCAAAGCCATCCCCTTCGGCCTGCAGCACGTGCTGGCCATGTTCGTGGCAAACGTCACGCCCGTCATGCTGATCGCCAGCGTCGCCGTGTATAACGGCGAGGCGTTCACCGCCATCGACACGGCGCTGCTCATTCAGGCCGCCATGCTCATCGCCGGTATCGGCACGCTCATCCAGCTCTACCCCGTCTGGCGCATCGGTTCGCGTCTGCCCGTCGTGATGGGCCTGAGCTTCACGTTCCTGTCCGCCATGATGACGCTGGCTCCGGTATGCCGAAGATCGTGAGCGACATTTTCGCAGGCAACCCCGTCGCGGGCGTGTTCGTGATTTCCATGATCCTGTCTCTGACGCTGCCCAAAAAGGTCAAGATGGAGGATGTCGGCGCGCTGACCGAAGGAACCATGGAATCTTCCAAACCGGAACAGGAATAAGCAATCAAAAAAACGCAGGTGCGGTTTTCCGTACCTGCGTTTTGTCATATTCCGATTAGTCTTTGTCCTGCAGCGCCGCCTCATAAAGCGCGTTGCGGGGGAGTCCTGTCTGTTTGGCGACGAGCTTTACCGCGTCCTTTTTGGAAAGCCCCTTTTCCATCTCCGCGCGCACAAGCGCCGCGCCCGCATCCAGCGTGATTGCCTCCACAGGCGCCTGCTGCGCGCCCTCGACGACCACGACAAACTCGCCTCTTGGCGCATTTTCCGTGTAGCGGGCGACCGCTTCGCCGAGCGTGGTGCGCACGACCTCCTCATGGAGCTTCGTCAGCTCCCGGCAGAGGCTTACGCGCCGGTCTGCCCCGAAGGCATTGGCAAGGTCCTTGAGTGTGGCAAGCAGCTTGTGGGGCGCTTCATAGAAGATCATCGTCCGGCGCTCCTGCTGCAGACCAGCCAGATGCTCCTGCCGGCTTTTCTTGTTGATGGACAAAAAACCCTCGAAGCAGAATCTGCCCGTGGGAAGCCCCGAAATCGACAGCGCCGTAATGACCGCGCACGGACCGGGAATCGCGCAGACGGGAATGTCTGCCTCTGCGCACAGGCGAACCAGATCCTCTCCGGGGTCTGAGATGGCGGGGGAGCCTGCGTCGGAGACCAGTACGCACGTCTCGCCGTCGAGAATCCGTCGGACAATCTTCGGACCGCTTTCGAGCTTGTTGTGCTCGTAGTAGCTCACAAGCGGCTTTTTGATTTCCAGATAGTTCAGCAGCTTCAACGTTACCCGCGTATCCTCGGCGGCGATAAAGTCCGCCTGCTCGAGCGTTTTGCGGCAGCGCACAGAGATATCGGACAGGTTTCCGATGGGTGTCGGGACAAGATAGAGCATTCCGGTCATGGTCAGGTCTCCTCGTGATAGAGTCTTTTGTAATCGGCGGTTTTCTCGCCGGAGGAAGTGTATAGAATCAGATCATTCTGTAAGGTAAGCCCGGGCTTTGCGCCGCTTCTTGCCTCCACCAGCACGAGGCTGACGCTCGCCTCCGGGTGATGGCGCACAAATTGCAGACGCTTCGGCTCCAGCCGGTTTTCGCGCAGCGTGACCAGCAGATCGGTCAGCCGCTCCGGCTTGTGGACCAGAAAGAACGAGCCGCCGAAGCGCAGGCACCACGCCGCGCATGCGCATAGATCGGAAAGCGTGCAGCAGACCTCACTTCTTGCGATGGCAAGCGGCAGCTTGTCCGGCGCGGCGCCGCCCGATACGGGGTAATAGGGCGGGTTGGAGACGACAATGTCAAACCCGTTTGCCGGCAGCAGCGTGCGGTATTCGCGCAGATCGCCATGCAGCACAGAAAACTGGGAAAGCCCGTTTTGGGCGGCATTTTCTGCAGCACACCGCGCGGCAGGCTCCTGAATTTCAACGCCCGTAACCTGAAGCGTTTCGCACTTAGCCAGCAGCAGAAGCCCCAGCGCGCCGCAGCCGCAGCCGAGGTCGCACACGCGCGCGCCCGAAAACACACGGGCAAAATCCGCCAGCACGATGGAATCGGTGCTGAGGGAAAACTGCGTCTGCGAAAGCTCCATCCGGTATTTGCCGCCGATTTGTTCCTCCATGCGCGCCTCCCACAAAAAGATCGTATCTATCATACAATGCCCGGCAGAAAATCACAACCCCAAAATACAAAACGAAGGACCTGTGCATTACAGCACAGGTCCTTTGTCTTTTGATCTTATTCCTGCGTGATTGCGTCGTTCGGGCACTCAGCAGCGCAGGTTCCGCACTCTACGCACTGATCGGCGTCGATGACGTACTTGCCGTCGCCTTCGGAAATGATACCGAGGGGACATGCATCTGCGCAGGTACCGCAGTTGACACAGTTGTCGCCAATAACATAAGCCATAGTATTGCACCTCCATTTATTTATGCGCCTTCATCATAACATATTTTTCTGAAAATGCAAATGATAAATCTGTAAACTTTGTGAAAAAGAGCGGGAAATATTTTTCTGCCGTATAAATCGCCCGTGCGAGGGCGAAACTTCCAGCAGAAAGGACGTGAGGCGTTGAAAAAGCAGGAATTATCCGGAAGACTGCGGGGACTGATCGTGCAGGCGGGGCGTTTTGCGCGCGAGCTGGGGCACAGCTACGTCGGAACGGAGCATCTGCTGCTGGCGCTGTCGCAGGAAGCGGGAAGCGCCGGACGGGTTCTGCGCGCGGCAGGGCTGGAAGAACCGTGTCTTCGGTCGATGGTTCTGGCAGGAGCGGGGCTCGGCAGCCGGACGCTGTTTCTGCCGCAGGGACTGACGCCCAGAGCGCGCCGCGCGGTCCATCAGGCGGGCGTGGAAGCATCAAGGCTCAAGACAGGCGGCGTCACGCCGGAGCATTTGCTGCTGGCGCTGACGCGGGACGACGGCTGCACGGCGTGCCGGATTTTAAAGGGCAGCGGCATTGAGCCGGACTGCATTTTTACCGAAACCTTTGGAGCGCTCCGCACGCCGGAGCAGACGCAGCAGGGGAGGCAGACAAGCGTGAGACTGTTGGAGCAGTATTGTGAAAATATGATTGAAAAGGCGGCGCGAATGGAGCCTGTCGTCGGGCGCGAACGTGAGCTCTGCGAGGTTGAGCAGATTCTGTGCCGCAAGAACAAGAATAACCCCGCGCTCATCGGAGAACCGGGCGTGGGGAAGACTGCAATTGTCGAGGCGCTGGCGCAGCGGCTGGCGAGCGGACAGGCGCCGCAGGGACTGGTGGGAAAGAAGCTCTATCGGCTCGATCTGGCAAGTGTTCTGGCGGGGACCAAATACCGCGGCGAATTTGAAGAGCGCATCCGTGACATTCTCGCGGAGATCCGCCGGGCAGGAAATATGATTCTCTTTGTCGACGAGATGCACACGATTGTCGGCGCGGGCAGCGCCGAGGGCGCGATAGACGCGGCAAATCTTCTCAAACCGGCGCTCGGGCGGGGCGAGATTCAGCTCATCGGCGCGACGACGCTGGAGGAGTATCGAAAGTACATTGAAAAGGATGCAGCGCTGGAGCGCCGGTTCCGGCAGGTGCTGGTGCGCGAGCCGACGAAGGAGCAGACGCTGCGCATTCTGCAGGGGCTTCGTCCGGGGCTTGAGCAGCACCACCGCATCCGCATTTCGGACGAGGCGATGCAGGCGGCGGTGGAGCTTTCCTGCCGGTATCTGGCAGACCGGTTTCTGCCGGACAAGGCGATTGATCTGCTCGACGAGGCGGCAGCCTCCATCTGGCTGTCCGGCGGCACGGTAGATGCGCGTCTGGAAGAAAAAAAGCGCAGACTCTCGCAGGAGCTGGAGCATGCGGTGCGCGATGGCGCGTATGAGCATGCGGCGGCGCTTCGCGACCGGCTGCAGGAGCTGGTGAGAAGACAGGCGGAGTCCAGCCGCGCGCAGCGGATGCTGCTGGTGACGCGAGAGGATGTGGCTGGCATCGTTTCGCAGCGCACAGGCATTCCGGCAGGCGCACTCAGCCGGACGGAAAAGGAGCGGCTTTTGCAGCTCGAGCAGGCATTGCACGAACGGGTCGTGGGGCAGAATGCGGCGGTGGAGGCGGTCTGCCGCGCGGTCCGGCGGGGAAGAAGCGGCATGGCAGACGAGGAGCGCCCGGCAGCATCCATGCTCTTTGCAGGACCTACGGGCGTGGGAAAGACCGAGCTGTGCAAGGCGCTGGCGGACGTCGTATATGGAAGCGCGGAGAGCCTTGTGCGCATCGACATGAGCGAGTATATGGAGCCCGGCTCCGTGACACGGCTTATCGGCGCGCCCCCGGGCTATGTCGGGCACGAGGAGGCGGGCACGCTGACAGAAAAGGTGCGCCGGCGTCCGTACTGTGTGGTTTTGCTTGACGAGGTGGAAAAGGCGCACCGGGATGTTCGAAACCTTCTTTTGCAGGTCATGGACGATGGCATGCTGACCGACGCGATGGGACGGACTGTTTCGTTCAAAAACGCGATTGTCGTCATGACCTCGAACGCCGGAAGCAGCGAGGACCGCAAGGGCGGACTCGGCTTTTTGCCGCAGGAGGCATCGGAACGGTTTGCTCTTGCGCTGCGGCAGCTGTTCAGTCCCGAGTTTCTCGGAAGAATCGACTGTGTCGCCTGCTTTACGCGGCTGGGTCTGCCGGAGCTGACGGAGATTGCCCGCCGGCAGCTGGAAAAGCTCTGCGCGCGGGCAGGCTCGCACGGCCTTGCGCTTTCAGTAGAGCCCGGCGCGGCAGAGGAGCTGGCGCGGCAGGCGCTCTCGTCTTCCGGCGGCGCGCGCGAAATCCGCCATCTGCTGCAAACCTGTGTGCAGACGCCGCTTGCCGACGCGCTGCTATCGGACACGCTGACGGGAAACCGGGTCGTTGCGGTGCGCGAGGGGAAACTTGTCGTAACGGTAACGGGAGATGACAGAACGGAAACGGGGAAATAGAACATGTGTTCAAAAATTGAGAAAATGCCGAAAAGAGGTTAAATTTTGTAAATATTTTCTCCAATCGATTTTGAAAAAAGGGGTTGCATTTTATGTTAACGACCTTTATTATATAAATGAAGTGGAGCCAAGTGGAGCAAAAAAGATGAAATAGGAGCGAGGTGAGAGGGAATGTACGGAAAATACAGACACACGGTCGACCCCAAGGGCAGACTGTTCGTTCCCTCGAAGCTGCGCGACGAGCTCGGCGAGGCTTTTTATGTGACTTTGGGTCTGGACCACTGCCTGTCTGTCTACACGGAAGCCGGCTGGCAATCGATTCTGGACAAATATAATGCGCTTCCCATTTCGCAGGCGCGCAAGATGCGCTTCCTCTTTGCCAACGCCGCCAAGTGCGAGCCGGACAAGCAGGGACGCTTCCTCATTCCGACGGAGCTTCGCCAGTATGCCGGTATCCGGCAGGAGGTCACGTTCATCGGACAGGGCGGTCATGCGGAGATCTGGGACAGCGAAGCATATGACAAGCTGGAGATGGAGACCCTGACGCCGGAAAATCTGGCGCAGGTGATGGAGGAATTGGGCTTCTGATGGAGTTTTCGCATAAATCGGTATTGCTTTGGGAGTGCATCGACGCGCTCAACATCCGCCCGAACGGGATCTATCTCGACGGGACGCTCGGCGGCGGCGGGCACTCGCTGGAAATCTGCCGCCGTCTGACAAACGGCAGACTCATCGGCGTCGACCGCGACGAGGTAGCGCTGGAGGCGGCAAAAAAGCGGCTCAGCCGCCACGCGCGCAAGGTTACGCTGGTGCATGATAACTTTGAAAACATTGCCCTGATCCTGGACGCCCTGAATCTGGACAAGATTGACGGGATGCTCTTCGATCTGGGCGTTTCTTCCCCGCAGCTCGACGACGGCTCGCGCGGCTTTTCGTATATGGCGGACGCGCCGCTGGACATGCGCATGGACCAGGGCAGTTCGCTGACCGCCTATGAAATTGTCAACAACTATCCCAAAGACGAGCTGCGCCGGATTCTGTATGAATACGGCGAGGAGCGTTATGCGCCTCAGATCGCGGCGGCAATCGAGCGCGTGCGCTCCGACCGTCCGATCGAGACGACGCTGGAACTGGTGGACATCATCAAATCCGCCATGCCCGAGCGGGCACTGCGCGAAAAGCAGCATCCGGCAAAGCGGAGCTTTCAGGCCATCCGCATCGCCGTCAACGACGAGCTGGGCGCGGTCAGCCGCATGATGCGCGCGTCCATCGACCACCTGAACCCCGGCGGGCGGCTCTGCGTCATCACGTTTCATTCGCTCGAAGACCGCATCGTGAAAAACGCGATGCTTGATGCCGCAAAGGGCTGTACCTGCCCGCCGAGCTTTCCCGTGTGCGTCTGCGGCAGAACGCCGAAAATTCAGGTCCTGACCAAAAAACCAATCATCGCCACCATGGAGGAGGTGCGGGAAAACCCCCGCGCCAGAAGTGCAAAGCTGCGCGTGGCGGTGAAGCTCTGAGTCTAAGAAAGGAGAAGCACCATGGCTGCGGAACGCAATCCATATTACGGCACAAACGGCGCGGCAGCCTATGACGTCTACTCCGCAAACACCGTTCGCCAACCGGTTCGTGAGCCGGAGCGCCGCGAACTTCCGCAGGAGGCGCCCCAGAAGCGCCAGCGCGTCCGCGCCAGAACTGCCATTGCCCCGTTTACGATTCTGGGCGCGGCAATCACGGCATGTATGATGATTCTCGTCATTTTCGGCTACGTGCAGCTGTTTGAGGCGTCCAGCCGGGTCAGCCGTCTGGAAAGCCGGCTCCAGAGCTTACAGGAAGAGCAGCTTCTGCTGCAAAGCAAATACGAAGGAAAGATCGATCTTGCGGCAATTGAGCAGCGGGCGTCAGAGCTGGGACTGCGCAAGCCCTCGCAGGAGCAGATCGTCTACGTCAATCTCACCGGAACCGATCAGGCGGAGATCTATACGACGGAAAAGAGCAGCATCCTCGGCGAAATGATCGGTGCAATCGAGCAGAGTATTTCCGACTTGATTGCATATCTGCATCCGGCGGCGGCATAGAGTAAGGAAGAAGAGCCGCGGGACACAGCAATAGAGCGTGACAGGGGCGGTTTCCAGAGAGTTGTAAACCGCCCTTGTTTTCACAATCGGGCAGAAAGGCAGGAACATGGCACGCAAAATCATCCCCCTGAAACGGGAAAAACACGAACCGAAGCTTTCGCGCGCGGAGCAGTCGCAGCGTGCCAACCGGACCATTCTCCGCAGGACGCTGGTTCTGATGGTGCTGTTCGGCGTGGTAGTCTTCATTCCGCTGATCGTGACGCTTTACAACCTTATGATCCGCGACCACGATTACTATGAGGCGCAGGCGATTGACAACCAGACGCGCTATACGAGTCTGTCTGCCTCGCGCGGGCAGATTTTCGACCGGAATATGAACGTGCTTGCCTCGTCGAAGACGGTGGAGACGGTCTTCATCGACCCCAACGAGATCGCGCAGGAGATGGCAAAGCCGGAAAACAGCAATCTGCTGGATCACATCGCGCGCGGGCTATCAGAGATTCTGGATGTCAGCACCGATTTTGTCTACAAGCAGGCGGAGGACAAGGCGTTCCGCTATAAGGTTATCCGCCGGAAGATTCCGGAGGAGCTTGCCGACGAGGTCAGAAGCTTCGTCTCTGAAAACGAGATCAAGGGCGTGTATCTGGAAACCGACGCCCAGCGCTATTATCCCTATTCGTCTCTTGCCGCGCAGGTGATGGGCTTTGTGTCGACCGACAACGTCGGCTCGGAGGGACTCGAGGCATATTATGACTCGTACCTGCAGGGCACTGCCGGCAAGGTCGTCACGACCAAAGGCAACTACGGCTCGGAGATGCTCTATACATATGAAAAATACTACGATGCCTCCGACGGAGACAGCCTTGTCACGACGATTGACCAGACGGTGCAGCATTATCTGGAAAAAAATCTCGAGACAGCGATCGAAAAATATGATATTATAAACGGAGCGTTCGGCATCGTCATGGACGTCAACTCCGGGCAGATTCTGGCGATGGCAAACCTCGGCAGCTACGATCCCAACAACTATCAGGAAATCTACGATCAGGCGCTTGCCGGGCAGCTGGAGGCGCAGTATCAGGACGCGCTGCTGCTGGACAAAGACTCCGACGCTTATCAGGAAGCGATGAGCGCGTACAATCAGGCGGTGGCGGCGGAGCGCCTGCGCCAGTGGAGAAACCGCTGCGTCTCCGACGGCTATGAGCCGGGCTCGACGTTCAAGCTCGTGACGCTGGCGGCAGCGCTGGACTGCGGCGCGGTCACGGAAAACAGCACGTTCTACTGCGGCGGTCATGAGACCTTCAACGACCGCGAGCAGGAGGTTTCCTGCTGGAAGGCGGCAGGTCACGGCATGCAGACGACCATGGAGGCGCTGGGGCACTCGTGCAACATTGCCTTCGGTCACATCGGCGTCAACATGACGAGAAAGACGTTTGTCGAATACTTCAAGGCGTTTGGTTTTCTGGAAAAGACCGGCGTGGACCTGCCGGGTGAGGCGTCGGGGCTTTTCTGGGCAGAGGATAAATTCTCCGTCGCAAACCTCATCTCTGCCTCCTTCGGTCAGACCTTCCGTGTGACGCCCATGGAGCAGGTGCGTGCGGTTGCGGCGATCGTCAACGGCGGATATCTTTTAAAGCCTTACGTTGTCAGCCAGGTGCTCGACAGCGACGGAAATGTCGTGAAGTCCAACGAACGGACCGTTCTGCGCCAGGTTATCAGCGAGGAAACGTCTGCGACAATGTGCAAAATGATGGAGTACGTCGTCACCGATGGCACGGCAGGCTCTGCAAAGACCCCCGGCTACCGCGTGGGCGGCAAGACCGGCACCTCGGAAAAAATCGATACCTACGATGAAAACGGCAAGCCGGTCGAGGACAAAATCGTCTCGTTCATCGGCGTTGCGCCGATTGACGCCCCCAAATATGTCGTGCTCGTTGCGCTTGATACGCCGAACTATGTTGCCGGCACCAGCTACACGCCGCACAACCAGTATATTTCGGGCGGCCTCATGGCGGCGCCGACGGTCCGCGACGTCTTCCTGGACATCCTGCCGTATCTCGGCGTGGAGCCGGACTACTCGTCCGACGATATCCGCGGCGTCAATATTACGCTGCCCGATGTCATCGGTATGACGGAAGACGAGGCGGCGGCACTTCTTTCCGGAAAATCCATCACCTACCGCACCGTCGGTCAGGGCGATACCGTTACCGACCAGCTCCCGAGCCCGGGCGCGGAGGTTCCCGGCAATTCCGAGATCATCCTCTACTTCGGCAACGCCGTCAAGACGACCGAGCAGGTCGAGGTTCCCAACTTCGTGGGCTACGGCATTGCAGACGTGGATTATCTGGCGACAAACGCCGGACTTTACATTCAGGCCAAGGGCACCGATCACCGCGACGAATACGTCACGGTCGCATATCAGGACATTGAGCCCGGAACAATGGTTGACAGAGGGAGTACAATTACGGTAGAATTTACTACCGGCGGAGCCTCCGACTAAGGACTCCCAAAAACAAAAAACGAAAGGAGCGCGGCGCATGAAGCTTGCGGAACTTCTGAGCGGAATCGAGATTATAGAGGGCTGCTACGACCCGGAGCTGGAGGTGACGGGCGTGAGCTACGACTCGCGGGAGACAAAGCCCGGCCAAGCCTTTGTCGCCATCCCCGGTTTTGCCTCCGACGGCTACCGGTTCATCCCCAAGGCGCTTGAGCGCGGCGCGGGTGTGATCATCTGCGAGCGCGAGCCGGAGCAGAAGGCACAGTATGTACAGGTTGCTGATTGCAGAAAAGCGCTGGCCCAGCTTGGCGCAAACTGGTTCGGCCATCCGGCGGATAAAATGACGATGCTCGGCGTGACCGGCACAAACGGCAAGACGACGATCACGTATCTTCTCAAAACGGTGCTTGAAAAGACGCTCGGCGCGAAGGTGGGCCTCATCGGCACGATTCAGAACATGATCGGCGGTACCGTCATTCACACCGAGCGCACCACACCGGAGTCCTTTGAGCTGCAAAAGCTCTTCTCCGAGATGGTGGACGCGGGCTGCACACACTGCGTGATGGAGGTATCTTCCCACGCGCTGGTTCTGCACCGGGCGGATGAAATTACGTTTGAGACCGGCATTTTTACGAACCTCACCGAAGATCATCTGGATTTTCACAAGACGATGGACGCGTACTGCGAGGCGAAGGCGATGCTTTTCTCGCGCTGCCATCACGGCGTTGTGAACACCGACGACGCATACGCCCCCAAGATCATGGAGCGTGCGACGTGCGACGTGCTGCGCTACGCGGAAAAAGACCCGGATGCGGAGCTTCGTGCGGAGGATATTGCGCTACATGCCGGAAGCGTGGAATTTACGGCGAAGACCCGGGATGCACAGGCGAGAATCCAGCTCGCGATTCCCGGCGGCTTTACGGTCTATAACGCACTGGCCGTTATCGGCGCGGGGTTAACGCTTGGGATTACGCTCGGCGATATTGCACAGGCGCTCAAAACGGCTTCGGGCGCTTGCGCTCTGCCATGTGATACAGGCGGAGTTTATTTTCA
>OLOW01003240.1_pt1 | contig 10487 bp, 10 predicted proteins | sample 1672801 | NCBI WGS metagenome assembly OLOW01 (sample SAMEA3136725, study PRJEB25190) | human gut metagenome | biome: human gut; feature: human-associated habitat; material: faeces | place: Austria | collected 2013
CAGGCACGACACTTACAAGAGCACAGGCAAAGGATATCCAGGATGCTGCTGTACCATATGTTATGATCCAGACAGAAGAACGTAACGTAAAGGTGCTTTCAAATATGGTAGTAGATCTGTCCAAGTATGTTGGATTTGATCCTGCTGAAGTAGGTATCCATGAGGGTGTATACTATCCTGTCCTTGAAACCCTTTTAAATGAATATTCAGACGAAGAAGAATTAAAGGCAGCTATCGCAAGAGATGCATCTGACCTTGTTCCAAAGCATATAACAAAAGAAGACATTATCGCTTCAATTAACTACAACATTCACCTTGAATATGGTATTGGAACAAAGGATGATATCGATCACCTTGGTAACAGACGTATCCGTGCAGTCGGAGAACTTCTTCAGAATCAGTATAGAATCGGTCTTTCCAGACTGGAAAGAGTTGTAAGAGAGAGAATGACGACTCAGGACGTAGAGACGATCACTCCACAGTCTCTGATCAACATCAAGCCTGTAACAGCAGCAGTTAAGGAATTCTTCGGAAGTTCCCAGTTGTCACAGTTCATGGATCAGAATAACCCATTGTCTGAGCTGACTCATAAGAGAAGATTATCAGCCCTTGGTCCCGGTGGTCTGTCACGAGACAGAGCAGGATTCGAGGTTCGAGATGTACACTATACTCATTATGGTAGAATGTGTCCTATCGAGACTCCTGAAGGTCCTAACATCGGTCTGATCAACTCTCTGGCTACTTATGCAAGAATCAATGAGTATGGTTTTGTAGAAGCACCATACAGAAAACTGGATAAATCAGATCCTGCAAACCCTGTAGTTACAGATGAGGTTATTTATCTGACGGCAGATGAAGAAGATAATTACAGAGTTGCACAGGCAAATGAACCTCTGGATGCAGATGGTCATTTCGTAAATAACAACGTATCAGGAAGATACAGAGAGGATACAACAGAGTTCCCGAAATCAAGAGTTGATCTGATGGACGTTTCTCCTAAGATGGTATTCTCAGTTGCTACATCCATGATTCCTTTCCTTGAGAACGATGATGCAAACCGTGCTCTGATGGGATCAAACATGCAGCGTCAGGCAGTTCCGCTTATGCTTACCGAATCAGCCGTTGTAGGTACCGGTATGGAAGCAAAGGCAGCTGTTGACTCAGGTGTATGTATCGTTGCAAAGAGAGATGGTGTAGTTGAATATTCCACAAGTAAGGAAATCTGTATTAAGGCAGATGAAGATGGAACAAAGGATATCTACCACGTTATCAAGTTCGCACGAAGCAATCAGGGTAACTGTATGAACCAGAGACCTATCGTATTCAAGGGCGAGCATGTTAAGGCTGGAGAGGTTATCGCAGACGGACCATCTACTTCAGGTGGAGAGATCGCACTTGGAAAGAACCCTCTGATCGGTTTCATGACCTGGGAAGGTTATAACTACGAGGATGCTGTTCTTTTAAGTGAAAGACTTGTAAAAGATGATGTATATACATCTATTCATATTGAGGAGTACGAATGCGAAGCAAGAGATACCAAGCTCGGACCGGAAGAGATCACAAGAGATCTTGCAGGATTGTCCAATGATGCATTAAAGGATCTGGATGAGAATGGTATTATCCGTATCGGTGCTGAGGTTCGTGCCGGAGATATCCTTGTCGGTAAGGTTACTCCTAAGGGAGAGACAGAGCTGACAGCAGAGGAAAGACTCCTTCGTGCCATCTTTGGTGAGAAGGCAAGAGAAGTAAGAGATACTTCCCTTAAGGTTCCTCATGGAGCATTTGGTGTCATCATGGATACCAAGATCTTCACAAGAGAAAACGGTGATGAACTTTCACCGGGTGTTAATAAATCAGTCAGAGTATACATTGCTCAGAAGAGAAAGATCCAGGTAGGAGATAAGATGGCCGGTCGTCATGGTAACAAGGGTGTAATTTCCCGTGTACTTCCGGTAGAAGATATGCCATTCCTTCCAAATGGCCGTCCGCTCGATATCGTGTTGAACCCACTGGGCGTTCCTTCACGTATGAATATCGGACAGGTTCTTGAAATCCATCTTGGTCTTGCTTCACAGGTTCTCGGATTCAAGGTTTCAACTCCTGTGTTTGATGGTGCAGACGAGTTTGATATCATGGATACTCTTGAGATGGCGAATGATTATGCAAATACCGAGTGGGAAGATTTCTATGAGAAATATAAAGACTCTGTTTCGGAAGAAGTAATGAATTACCTCTATGAGAACAGAGACCACAGAGAAGAATGGAAGGGCGTTCCGATCGACAGAACCGGTAAGGTACAGCTTCGTGACGGTAGAACCGGTGAAGAATTTGACAGCCCTGTAACAATCGGTTACATGCATTATCTTAAGCTCCACCATCTGGTTGATGATAAGATCCATGCACGTTCAACCGGTCCGTACTCATTAGTTACACAGCAGCCTCTGGGTGGTAAAGCTCAGTTCGGTGGACAGCGTTTCGGTGAGATGGAAGTTTGGGCACTGGAAGCATACGGTGCATCATATACATTACAGGAAATCCTGACTGTTAAGTCGGATGATGTAATCGGACGTGTTAAGACATATGAAGCGATCATTAAGGGTGAGAATATTCCTACACCTGGTATCCCTGAGTCATTCAAGGTACTGCTGAAGGAATTCCAGTCACTTGGTCTCGATGTCAGAGTTGTAAAAGATGATATGACAGAGGTTGATCTCGGTGAGACGATCGAAGCGTATGACGAGAATGTTAAGAGCATGATCGATGATGATAAACGGGAAGCTGATGGACGTGAATTTGAAGAAGCGGGCTTCAGCGGAACAGATGAAAATGATGAGCTGACATCATTATCAGACGGAGAATATCTGGATGATTACAATGACGACTATGATGGCAACTCGGATGATGAATTTTAGAAAGGAGATTTTGTAAGATGCCAGAATTTAACATGGAAACTCCAGAACAGGAACAGGCTTTAAGCTTTGACGCAATTAGAATCGGACTTGCATCTCCTGAAAAAATCAGAGAATGGTCACATGGTGAGGTTAAGAAACCTGAGACTATCAACTACAGAACATTAAAACCGGAAAAAGACGGTTTGTTCTGCGAGAGAATATTTGGACCTAGCAAGGACTGGGAATGTCATTGCGGTAAATATAAGAAGATCAGATATAAAGGTATTATCTGTGATCGATGCGGCGTAGAGGTTACAAAGGCCAGCGTTCGTAGAGAGCGTATGGGTCATATCGAGCTTGCAGCACCGGTATCCCATATCTGGTATTTCAAAGGTATTCCTAGCCGTATGGGACTGATCCTTGATATTTCTCCAAGAGTACTTGAAAAGGTATTATACTTTGCATCTTATATCGTTCTTGATCCAAAGGACACACCGCTTACTTATAAGCAAGTTCTGACAGAGCAGGAATACAGAAAGGCTGAAGAGGACTTCGGATACGGCTCCTTCCGTGCAGGAATGGGTGCTGAGTCCATTCAGGAGCTCTTAAGAGCAATCGATCTGGATAAAGAAAGCGAAGAATTAAAGGCTGAGCTTAAGAATTCAAGCGGACAGAAGAGAGCCAGAATCATCAAGAGACTGGAAGTTGTTGAAGCATTCCGTAATTCTGAGAATAAGCCGGAGTGGATGATCATGGATGTTATTCCGGTTATCCCACCGGATATCAGACCTATGGTTCAGTTGGATGGCGGCAGATTTGCTACATCTGACCTGAATGACTTATATAGAAGAATTATCAACAGAAATAACCGCTTAAGAAGACTTCTTGATCTGAACGCTCCTGACATCATTGTCAGAAACGAGAAGAGAATGCTTCAGGAAGCTGTTGATGCGTTAATTGATAATGGTAGAAGAGGCCGTCCTGTAACAGGTCCGGGTAACAGAGCATTAAAGTCTCTGTCCGATATGTTAAAGGGTAAGCAGGGACGTTTCCGTCAGAACCTTCTTGGTAAGCGTGTTGACTATTCAGGACGTTCCGTTATCGTAGTAGGACCGGAACTTAAGATCTATCAATGTGGTACTTCCATTAGGAAATGGCTATACAATGCCTCAGAATCCTTCAGATAAGCTTTTGTTAGTTGGTGGAGGTGTTGGAACAGCACCGATGTTATATTTGGGCGAGCAATTGGCTAAGAATGGTCATAAACCTACCTTTCTTTTGGGTGCACGTAGTGATAAGGATCTGTTGCAACTGGAAGAATTTGTTAAATATGGCGAAGTGTATACTACTACGGAAGATGGCAGTCACGGAGAAAAAGGATATGTTACCCAACATTCCATATTAAATAAGGTGCGTTTTGAACAGATTTATACTTGCGGTCCCAAGCCGATGATGGTAGCGGTGGCAAAATATGCCAAAAGTAATCAAATAGAATGTGAAGTCTCTTTGGAAAACACAATGGCTTGTGGAATCGGTGCCTGTCTTTGTTGTGTGGAGAACACGACAGAAGGTCACTTGTGTGTATGTAAAGAAGGTCCTGTTTTTAATATAAATAAACTACTATGGCAGATTTAAGTGTAAATATTGGTGAATTACAAATGAAAAATCCGGTGATGACCGCATCGGGTACATTTGGATATGGCGAAGAGTTCTCTGATTTCATTGATATAGCGCGAATAGGTGGTATCATTGTAAAGGGGACAACCCTTCACAAACGTGAAGGAAACCCATATCCGCGTATGGCAGAAACTCCTTCGGGGATGTTAAACGCTGTGGGACTGCAAAATAAGGGAGTTGATTACTTTGTAGAGCATATATATCCCCGTATAAAAGACATCCGGACGAATATGATTGTAAACGTATCGGGATCTGCCATTGAAGATTATGTGAAAACAGCCGAAATTATTAATGAACTTGACAAAATTCCTGCCATAGAGTTAAACATCTCATGCCCTAATGTAAAGCAAGGTGGCATGGCCTTTGGCGTGTCAGCAAAAGGAGCTTCTGAAGTAGTAAAAGCAGTACGTTCAGCTTACAAAAAGACACTTATCGTAAAACTCTCTCCGAACGTGACTGATATTACAGAAATAGCCCGTGCAGCAGAAGAAAGTGGTGCAGATAGCGTGTCATTAATCAATACATTGCTGGGAATGGCCATTGATGCAGAGCGTAAACGTCCTATCCTGTCGACTGTAACTGGAGGAATGTCCGGTGCTGCCGTAAAACCGATAGCATTACGCATGGTTTGGCAAGTTGCTAAAGCAGTAAATATTCCGGTCATAGGATTGGGAGGTATCATGAACTGGAAAGATGCCGTTGAATTTATGCTTGCCGGTGCGTCAGCTATCCAGATTGGTACAGCAAATTTCATAGATCCAGCTGTTACGGTTAAAGTAGCAGAAGGTATAAATAATTACTTGGATAGACATGGATGTAAGTCTGTGAAAGAAATAATAGGTGCACTTGAGGTATAATTGAAAACACATGATAACCCTTCGCATGAATTTTCATGAATAAGTGTTATTTTCCTCTTAACATATACTTATTGAAAGAGTCTTTTTAAATAAAGGAATTATCAAGAAAAAATGCGTATGAGGAAAATTAAATAAAATCCTTGAACAGGTCATAAATAAAAAACGACGGTGAAAACTCAATCCATTTCCACCGTCGTTTTTATTTGCATGTATTTTTACAATCAAGTTATTCTTCTAATAAATCAGGACGAAGTCTTTTCGTACGTTCTAATGATTGCTGCAACTCCCATTCTTTAATTTTGGCTTCGTGTCCGGACAATAGGATATCGGGAACTTTCCAACCATTATAATCGGCTGGTCGTGTATATACCGGTGCTGCCAACAAATTATCCTGAAATGAATCCGAAAGAGCAGACTGTTCATCGGAAATGACTCCGGGAATGATGCGGACAATAGCGTCTGCCATAACTGCCGCTGCCAGTTCACCACCTGTCAATACATAATCTCCTATACTGATTTCTTTCGTAATCAGATGCTCCCTGATACGAAAATCTATTCCTTTAAAATGGCCGCAAAGAATAATCAGGTTCTGAGCCAAAGAAAGAGAATTGGCCATAGGCTGATTAAATTGTTCTCCGTCAGGAGTAGTAAAAATCACCTCGTCATAGTCACGTTCTGCTTTCAAAGCATTGATGCAACGTTCAATAGGTTCGATCTTCATTACCATACCGGCAAATCCTCCGAAAGGATAATCATCTACACGACGATATTTATCTTCAGTATAATCGCGGAGATTATGGATATAAATCTCTGCAAGTCCTTTGTTTTGAGCTCGTTTCATTATCGAACAATTGAAAAAGCCTTCAATCATCTCTGGCAAAACCGTTATAATATCAATACGCATAATCTTTAATTTTTCGCAAAAGTACAAATATTCAAAGAGAAACCTGTATTTTTGCCTTAAACAATCTAAGAATTATGGATATAAAAGAGAAAATAGAAGGATTACGTGCCGAACTTCATCGGCATAACTATAATTACTACGTGTTGAATGCTCCCGAAATATCCGACAAGGAGTTTGACGAGAAGATACGTGAACTTCAGGACTTGGAGCAGGCTCACCCGGAATATAAAGATGAAAATTCGCCTACAATGCGTGTAGGCAGTGATATAAATAAGAATTTTACGCAGGTAGCACATAAATATCCTATGTTATCTTTGGCAAATACTTATTCGGAAGCTGAAGTGACAGATTTTTATGATCGGGTTCGCAAAGCATTGAATGAAGATTTTGAGATTTGCTGTGAGATGAAATACGACGGAACATCCATTTCGTTAACTTACGAAAACGGAAAGTTAGTTCGTGCCGTCACTCGTGGTGACGGAGAAAAAGGTGACGATGTGACAGATAATGTAAAGACAATCCGTTCTATTCCACTTGTATTGCATGGCGATAATTATCCTTCTTCTTTTGAGATTCGTGGAGAGATTCTTATGCCATGGGAAGTGTTCGAGGAGCTGAACCGTGAAAAAGAAGCTCGCGCTCTTTAACGCTCTGATACTTCTTAAATAAAACTTTATTTACCATATTAACTCTTTTATCAGTAGTTTGAGCACTCATTACTATAGCTATTAATAATTCATAGTCTTTAGTATATTCTAGTTCACACTTGGGATTAGGATATAATTCATCTAAATAATCTAATATCTTATTAATCATCATTTATCCAATCATAAAAGAAATAGTCTTTAGTCTCTTTTTTACTTTCACGGTACTTTTCTTTAGCTTCTTGTATATCTTTTTTATTCTTATATCCTTTTTTACGCCATTCATATAATATCTTTTCAATATATCTAAGACTTGTTACACCATTATATATAGCCTCTTTTAGAGCTTCCATTATTAGTTCATGAGAAAAACCATCATCTATCCAACCTTTAATTATTTGACATTCCATTGAGGATATTGTTCTACCAAACTCTTTTTCAAATATAGAGAATATATCACTATTATCTAGTGTCTTATCTTCTTTTTTATCTATTAATATATTGGCTATCTTTTTATAAAGTAATTCTAATGATATGTATTCTTCACTCTTATTATTTTCTTTTTCAACAGTTATAGATATAATCTTTTTTTCATTTAAACTATTTAAAAGTTCCATTACTTTGAATTTATCCATTCCTAGTTCTTCACTTAATTCTAATGGATTATATATTACTTTATTACCTTTATCCATAATAAATATTAAAATTATTAATTCTTCAGGAGTAATACCTAGTCTAAGATAGTAATTAAATAAATATCTTGGTAATACAATTGGTTTTTCTTTTAATATATTTTCTATCTCATTCATTGGAACCTCCTAGTACACTAGTAAATACTTCTTCATTTGTTTTTATATCATAATATTTGTATGTTAATTTATTATTTTTTCTTATTCTTTCTTTATAGTATAAACTATTTCTTGTATAAGATAAATCTAAATTACTTTTCTTTATTTCACTAGTACTTATACTATATACTTCTTCATGGTTTAAATCTAAAACTATTACTTTATCTTTTGTTTTTATTATGAAGTAATTATTATCTTTATTTAGATATTTTATATCTTTTAAATCAGTATTTTCATAAATATTATTTAGTAATTTCTTTTGGTAGTTGTTATTTTTTATTATGGGATATAGAATTATACTAAATATGAGAAGAATTATAGTTATTAAAATGGTTATTAATACTTTTTTATTCATACTACTTCTCCTCCATATAATAGATTGTATCATTTTTTTTATTTTTTGTGAATAGTTTTACCTCTTATTTTATATGAAGAAACACAGAAATTATCTTCATAGATAGTTAATGTTGTATAACTATCATTACTTATGGTATATGAATCTATCCATACTTTAGAGAGTTCATACATGAATTTATAATTAAACTTAGTATAAGCATCATAAAAGAGTACTAAAAGGTTACTATCTATTGTTATATAGAAGTCTTTATCAATATCATATAAATATATAAAATCACATTCTAAAAAATTATCTTTATTTAATCTATCTAGGTATATACAAAATGTTTTATTATTTAGTATTATTTCTATCTTATCATTTATTTTAAATATGATATCTTGTAGTACTAAAGTATCTTTTAGTAGGTATTCTTCAGTATAGTTAATGTTATACTTAGTATTATCTATTTTTATTAGGTAGTCAGTATCAGTAACAGTAGTTCCATTTAACACTAGAAGATAAAAAGTATTATCCTTATTTATTAAGAAAGATATACTAGCATCACTCTTAATAAATCTAATAGAATTATTTTCAAGAATGTTATAGTCTTCTTTATAATCATTTGAAAAAGTGCATCCAGTCATTATAAAAAGTAATATTATTATATATAGGTATTTCATAGTAATAATTATGTACTTTTTATTTGGTTTAGTACCCAAAAATGTTCAAAAGAAAGACTTTACTTAAGGCTTTCTTTTGCCCCGAAAGACTACAGGCTTAAGGGGATATATATAAAAAATACCTATATTTCTATAAGTATTTATCTTTAATATATTTAGTTATTTCTTCTTTATCATTACCAATACTACTATTTAGTATATTTACTTCTATATCATCTAGTATATCTTTAATATATTTACCAGGAGGTTTATTTAATATCATAGATATTTCTTCACCAGTTACATTTATATCTCTTCTTGTAAGTATTGGTAATTTAGAATACATAGTATTTATTTTTCTTCTTGGTATACCTTTTATTTCGGCATAGACTGTACATAGATATAAACCATATTTATATAGTAGATAGTTATCTATTTTATCATACTTTAATAGTTCTCTTAACTTAGACATCTGCTCTTTCTCTACTTTAGTAAATGGATAGATATCATCTACTTCTAGCTGACACCAAATACCTGTAAGATCAGTACACATAGTAATTGTAGCTAGTTTATCTAAATCTAAAGCATTAGTAAGATTTAATTCTAATAGTAGTCTTCTTCCTCTTTCTTTATTCTTAGATAAGAATATTTTATCTAGTTCTTCTTTCTTTCTATTTATAGATAATGATTTTAATAAATAACTATATTTAGTTAGGAAGTATTTAGTCTTCTTTTCTATATCAAAATCTAGGATAGTAGCAAATCTTATACATCTAAGTATTCTAAGAGAATCTTCTTTAATACGATATCTAGGATTACCTACTGTTTTAAGTAATTTGTTATCTAAATCACTTCTTATATTTAATATATCTAGTAGATTACCATCTTTATCAATACATAAAGTATTGATAGTAAAGTCTCTTCGTAAAAGGTCTTTTTTGATATCTTTAATGTATTTTATTTTTACTGGCTTTCGATTACTTTCATACTTTATTTCTTTTCTAAATGTAGTGGTATCAAACTTACAGCCTTTATATACAATTACTACAGATCCATATTGCATATCTGATACAATAACATCATCAAATATTTCTAATATTTCTTTAGGAGTTGCACTTGTACAAATATCTATATCATTAGTTTTTCTTCCTAATATTAGATCTCTAGGATAACCTCCAACTAGGTAGGATTCATAGTTGTTTTCAGATAATTTTTTTAATACTTCAAGTGCTTTTTCTTTCATAGTACCTCCACTTATATTATAACAAATTGATAGAAAAAATGCAAAGTAATTAGTATACTTTACAATTTTATATTTTTTTTCTATGTTTTGGTTTATTTTCTTCTTCAGTAATGGTGCTATCTTCTAGTAGAAGTGCTAATACCTCACTAGTTACAAACTTACCCGTAGAAGCATCAAAATAGAATTCGTTGGCTTCAAGGTTAGGATTCTTTAGAAGAGCAGTACTTGGTATTTCTTCTTCATTAAAGGGTATATATTCTTTGAAATGTTTCTTTATTATTTCTTTGGTATGATAAAACTTTGCTTCTTCTTTGTAGTAACCATCAAATATTTTATACTTAAACTTAGTACTAGATAATCTGTTTTTATAGATAATGGTAAATAACTCATCTAAAGCAGGAATTGGGTTTCCTGATCTGGCATGAGC
>OLOW01003254.1_pt1 | contig 10450 bp, 14 predicted proteins | sample 1672801 | NCBI WGS metagenome assembly OLOW01 (sample SAMEA3136725, study PRJEB25190) | human gut metagenome | biome: human gut; feature: human-associated habitat; material: faeces | place: Austria | collected 2013
ATTTTACAGTAAGAAGGAATTGACTACTATTATCATGCGTTCTGCTCAGGTACTTGGGGTGGAAATAGATGTAAAGGGGGCCGGAGAGATTGCCATGCGCTCTCGGGGAACCCCAAGACTTGCTAATCGTCTGCTGAAACGTGTCCGTGATTTTGCCCAGGTAAAATATGATGGCAGGATTACTTACGATGTTGCCTGTTTTGCTTTGAATCTTCTGGAAGTGGATCAGTATGGCCTAGACAAGCTGGATCGGCAGATCTTAACTACGCTGATCGTGAACTTCAAGGGAGGCCCTGTGGGTCTGGACACCATGGCTGCTGCAATCGGTGAGGACTCCGGTACATTAGAAGATGTATATGAACCGTATCTTTTGAAAAACGGTTTTTTGAACCGTACTCCCCGGGGAAGAATGGCCACAGAACTGGCCTACGAACACCTTGGATTTCCCATTCCTGAAACAGAAAAGTAAACTTTTGTAAAAAATCCTATACTTTTACTTTGCACGTATTCTCAAGGCTTATCTGGGGGTATCATTTGTTGTTCTGAAAACCCGGAAAAGCAAATTAGCGATAGGGACACCCTCAAAAACACAATAAAATTTGCACAGACAAGCTGCTGTTAAGTTGAGGGATTTGCTTAAAAACCGCATAAATACGCCATTTCAAGGCGTTGTCATAAGAAAAGGTGTTGCTTTCGGGCAATGCCTTTTCTTATGTCCTCTTAGAGCAGGTTGGTGTGGAGGAGGTGTGAAAAATGCCAGAAACCGCCATGCTGGACTACTTCTACGGCGATGAAGCGGAACAGTACACTTTTTACCGGATACCCAAGGTGCTGTTCACAGACCCGGCTTATCGGCGTATTTCTTCCGACGCTAAAATCCTTTATGGTCTTATGCTCGACCGCATGGGGCTGTCAGTTCGGAATGGCTGGCTGGACGATTGCCAACGGGTATTCATCTACTTTACGCTGGAGGACGCTTTGGAGTATTTATTCTGTGGGCATACAAAAGCGGTATCGCTGTTTGCTGAACTGGATAAGGGCGGACTGATTGAGCGTAAAAAGCAGGGTCAGGGAAAGCCCACCAAAATCTATGTGAAGAACTTTGTTCGGAAAGTGGAAGAAAAGACTTCCGAAAAACGGAAGTCTAAAGTTCCGCAAACTGGAAGTCAAGACTTCCGGAAAACGTACTCTAATAATACTGATATAAATAATACTGAATTGAATGATACTGATCCATCTATCTATCCGGACAGGGGGGGCTGCCGGAAGATAGACCGTCTGCGGCGGATTCGATGGATACGATGCGGTTTTACCGAGAAATCATAAAAGAGAATATCGACTATGAAATCCTACGGCAGCAGGATCCATCACGGAAGAGGCAGTGCAGGAAATCCTGGGGCTGAATAAACCGGTATCTGAGGTTAGAAGGCCTGTCAGCGTAAAGCTTCCTGCAAAGGTCTATCACAGATACTTCGCAAATGTGGCGGCGAAGGATGTGCAGAGTATTCTGGAAGAGGCTCTTGATGCGTGGTTTGCAGGAAAGGAGGCTGCCTATGTTCAGCAGTGAAGATCTGAAGTGCTTGGATTCGAAGTATTTCAACGTCATAACCACAGATGCCTATGATGTGACAATCATGACCGCAACACGGGGCATTACTGGTATTTGCATAATCCAGAGTACCCGGATCAGGGAACGGTGATTATATTCCATAAATATCGGGCATCTCATCCGTACCACCAGCATGGAAGGACAAACACCCTGCGGCAAGCGATACGGAGTATCCGGGGACATGACCGGTGGCAGATGAATGGGAGGAAAACCATACCTAAATATAAACAAACCGATAGGTAATATAATAAAACAGTTGATAGATCTGACCCTATGTGCTATGATACTTAAGTGTGTTTCTTGAAAAAAGCGAGGTGCATAATGAGTGAATATATAGCCGAAAAGTGGATAGGCATTGATGAGGCCGCAGAACATTTAGGAATAAAACCGGTTACGTTGCGAGAGTGGATTAGAAAAGGGAAAGATGTTCCTGCACATAAAATTGGTAAACAATGGAAATTTAAGTGTTCCGAATTAGATGACTGGGTAAAAAGCGGTCATAGTGCGAAATAATACTGATTGACGATTGGAGACCAAAATATGGATAACAATAAAATTGTAGCTTTAAGCCTTTTCTCTGGTATTGGAGGATTTGAGGTTGGGATGGCAAAATGTGGATTTACATTTGCCAAAACATTAGAGTGGGATGAAAAATGTTGTGAGACATTAAATCAGAATAAAAAACTTCTTGGAACAGAAGAGGACAATATTGAGCCAATAGATATTATGAAAATGGCACCAGAGGACTTTTATGAAGGGAAGGTGGATTATATTGTTGGCGGCCCGCCATGTCAAAGCTTTTCTGCAGCGGGGAGAAGAGCTGGTGGAGTAGCAGGAACAAGCGATATTCGAGGAACCCTTTTTGAATATTATTGCAAATACGTGAATCATTTTAAGCCGAAAGCTTTTGTATTTGAAAATGTTAGGGGGATTCTATCGGCAAATAAAGGGAATGATTTCAAATTAATCATGAAATCATTTGAGGAAGTTGGCTACAAATTATATTGGAAGTTACTTAATGCGGCGGACTATGGAGCACCACAGCTAAGAGAGAGAGTTTTTCTTGTAGGCATAAGAAATGATATAGATGTTTCATTTCGATTTCCTTTGCCTACGTATGGACCTGACAGTCCAGATAAGAAGAAGTATGTTACGACCGGCGAAATGATAGCTGATTTACAAGATGAAAATGAAGTTGTGCCGCCATATGGTGGAAAGTATGGAGATTTATTACCAGATATCCCGCCGGGAGAAAACTATCGATTTTATACAGAAGAAATGGGACATCCGAATCCACTTTTTGCATGGAGATCTAAGTTTTCCAATTTTCTGTACAAGATGGATCCTGATGATGTATGTAGAACAATCATTGCATATCAGGGACGCTACGATGGTCCATTCCATTGGAAAAACCGAAAGTGTACCGTTGATGAATTAAAAAAACTTCAGGGCTTTCCTTCGGATTTTGAAATTAATCAAACTTATACGGAGGGTGTAAAGCAGGTGGGGAATTCGGTATGTCCACTTGTTGCTGAACAGATTGGCAAAGCTTTACGTTATCAGATTGAAGGCATTGAAAAGTACAATGTGCCGTTAATTGCGGAAGGTCAGCAGTTATCGTTTGATAAAAGAAAAGGACTTAAAGCCAAAAAATCTAAAGCAAAAATAAAGAATCGTTATGGTGATATTCAGCAGATGACACTGGATGATTTCCTAAACAGTGAACCAATAATTTATAAAGATTTTCAAAAGGAAAGAGAGGAAGGAAATCAGAAGGTAACGTGGAAATTTGAAAATGGAGACTTGAAAATCAAGATTGTTGTAAATAAAGCAAGAAAAAAGCGGGGTTCTCTCCGATTGGATTTTATGGGAAATGTAACTTCCTCCTTTAAGATGATGGATATTGGCATTTTTTCTGATGAGTGGGATGATAATTACGTGAAAATGTTATGGGATGAGGCTCATGCTGCCGTAAATGCCTTGTCATCATATGATTCTTTGATGCCTTTGTATGGACATTTTACAGAGCCATATCCTAAATTTGTTATAAAATTTAAAGCAGAAGAGGAATCGGATATGGTAGTTGTGCAAAATATGGCGCTTGATCCAACAATATTAAATCAGGTTTTGCCATATGATAAATTTTCATTAGAATGCGATGATGTGGAAGAAGAAATCAAAAACTTGCGAGATAAAGGTTTTGATATAAGGACGAATAATACTAACAGAACAATCCCACAAGGGAATTTTAGGATTTGCTACCCGTTTACTATGCCAGACAATTTTAAAAGAAATGTGGTCTGGAAGGAAGCCTGACAATCAACGGGGATGGATTATATAAAGAATTAATCCATCCCCATAGTTGTGATTATTTGGATTGATCTAACCAGGACTGCTTTGTTTCTGGTTTTACAGCAGGAGCTAACGTGAGATATTTGCTGGTTCGTTCGGCTAATCCTTTGGGATCAGAAGAAACGCAGGAAATTAGATAAAGGTCATGTACTGACATGAATGATATTTTATTACATGGATCACTTTGAAACTGCGGAGAGACGACCATTTCTTGTATTATATCTGTAACGGTAGCTTCTCTTTTTTCTAAAACGAATATGAAATCTGTTAACTCTGGGTTTCTATTGATAATTTTTTTTGCGCGGTCGATGTTGTTCCAATCAATGGTTTGAGATTTATCTTTCACCTCAATGGCAATTTGAGTCACCCCGTTTTTGGAAACTGAAAGATCGCCAGGTTTTTGAGCGCGTGCGTCGGCCGCAGTTTTGAAATCTTCTACGCCTTCAATTTTAAATTCGTCACCGGAAAACAAAGCATCGAAGCACGCTGCGACAACGCATTTTGTTAGTTCTGGATCAGCAGTGTTTTTAAGAAAGTCCATTAAATTAAAGTTGTCTGAAGGATCTTCTTCCAAGGCAGAGTTAGTTTCAATTCTTTTTTCGCGTATAGCTTTTGCAATAAGAATTTGATACTTTAAGACTCTGAGCGCCTGTTGAGAATCCAAATCGTTTATTTGATTGAGAATTTCAGCAAATAACCTCAGATCGAATACAGTTCTTTGAGCAGTTCCGAAGTTAGTGTTGAGTCTTTTAAGGGTTCTCATTTTTTCAATCGCACGGCTTCCTTGCATTCCGGAGTTCGGAGAACAATAACCGGTACATAAATCATATTTGGCTAAAACGGGAATAGTTATTTGTTCGTCCTCAGTACGAATGCTATAGCCGCCGTCTATTGGATCATGGTTTTCATCGACAGCCCAGATTTTACAGCAATCATCGCTAGGGAAAAAATATTTTCTCCAGGTAGCTGTAAATATTAAGCTTGCTGGGGATACCCATCCGTAACTGCCCCATTTCCATTTGTTAAGGTTGATAAGAACATCCTGAGGTACGGATGACTTGTCAAAATTATCCGAGGTTGTTTGTTGTACTAATAAATCAAGTTCTTGTCTTATGTCTGACATGATAAGTTCCTCTTTTCTTTATTTGTATAAATGAAATTCCTCTTTCGTAAGTCCTGCATCTAAAGCACGATAGAAGTAACGTGCAGCAATAGAGGAGTATGTTTTCCATTTTTTGCATTTGCTTTTAATCGATTGAACTGACAGATCGTTTGTCTTATACGCCCAACGGTATGCCTGGAGAAAGGCGCCATCTTCATACGGAAGAATATCTTGACGATTCAAGACAAAAATGAGATACATTTTGGCTGTCAAATCTCCAACCCCATGCAGAGCTGTAAGACGTTTTCGGACATCTTCGTCTGAAAGGAATCTTAGTTCTTCAAAAACAAGGCTTCCTGAATTTACTGCGTCTGCAATTCCCTTAATGTAGACGGCCTTGGCTTTGGATGTGCCTGTGGCTCGGATGTCTTCTTCACTTAATCTCATCACAGAATCAGGCGTAATATCTCCTTCGCATAGGTTTTTAAGTCTGCCGTATATTTTCTGACCGGCTTTGACTGATAGCATTTGCTCTATTATCTCATGAACCATGAAATCAAAAGGATCCTCTTCATGCGGTTCATATGAGATGGAGCCGATGGTGGAAATGACTTTGGCAAGACGTTTGTCTTTTTTGCATAAATACTGGACAGGCGGAGAGTTAATGTCCAGAGTAACTATTTCAGACATATACCCTCCTATTTATAATCCTTCAAACAGTTCACTTAGTGATACTCCTAAGCCGTCAGCGATTTTCTTAATGTTGGTAATGGAAATATTGCGTTTTCCTGCTTCGACAGAAGCAAAATAGGTTCTGTCCATTTCTATCTTATGGGCAAATTTTTCCTGACTCAGGCTAGTTTTACCGGTTCTGAGTTCACGGATACGTTTGCCGAGTGCTTCCTGAATCATGGCGTCCACCTCTAACCCTATATTATAAGGGTACACGGTGTTTGGAACAACGGATTATAAGCAACAATTAAAAATTCGGCAGAACCGATTGACAAAACTGAAATAAAACGATGTTGTCACTTGACAAAAATCAAAATATATGTAAAATGGATAATAGAAAATTCTGAAAGGAGAGATTGCCTTGAATATTATGGATGAATTTGACGTGATCGATATCCAGCCTGAGCTCAGGCTAATTGTAAATGCTCTCGCAAAGGCTATAGGTTCTGATACCAGAAGCTATCTTACTGGCAGCAATATGGATACTAATAATGCAATCATACTTCTCAGGGGCGACTTCATCAATACGAACCTTAGAGACATGGTAGTTTCGGTTTATGATAATCTCGAATTGAAGCACTTCAAGCGATTTGTGTGGACGGGAAGTCTTCTGATAGATCGGAAACATAATATTACAATCACGATTTCTGCCAGACCCACTTTGAATAGGATAAAGAGTGTTAAAGGTAGAAAAAATCCTCACTACCTACAGTCTATGTGTCATGTGCTGAATGGAGATCTTAAAGCCGAATGCAAGCAAATGACATTAGCAGATATGGAAGGTGTAGATTTTGATCCGCCATTCGCTGATGAAGTATATGAAGATGACTTCGACAATATTATGGATGCGGCAATCAGCCAAGGAGAGGGCTACCGTCATTGCGTTATCGCTTATGAGGCTGAACGATTGGAAATAAAGAGTCTTTCTCTTTTGATTCTTGATGCAGATCTCGATGTTGTGAGAGATATTTCGCTAATGGATCTTTTGCAGCCGGATTTCGGCACATTGACAGCTGAAGTTGCATCGGTGGAAGAAGAACCTCAGAAGAAGGATGCCCATAGTCTCGTTAAGGTTAGAAAAGACATTAAGAGCAAAAATTCCAATGAGCCGGATAGAAAGCCGGAAATCTCTACAAAACGTGAGGAGGTTGGGAAACAGGCGTAATGCGCCTGCTTCTGAATGATATGAATAACAGGAAATTTAATGGCGCAAGGCTGAAAGAGGCACTGCAATTTAGGGGAATGAAGATGACCGAGCTTGCGGATAAGATCGGAATCAAAAAACAATCCCTTTCAAATTATGCCGGCGGACTAAATGTGCCACCTTACGAAAATGTAATAAAGATCGCTCAGGTTCTTGATTTTCCAACTGATTATTTTATGGTAGAGGATCTGTGTACTACTGCGACTGATAATACATATTTCCGTTCACAGGCAGCAGCAACCAAGACCGCACAAAGAGCGCAGGCAATTAAAATGGAATATGTAGCCAAGATGTACGATGTCATTCTGGACTATGTAGAATTGCCGCAGCTTGATCTTCCACAAATAGAATTTGAACAGAATGATGATTTGAACTATACCAACTCTCCGGAAATGTTTGCAAAGATTGAAGAGGTTGCAAATCAGGTAAGGAAGCAGTGGGGATTAGGAACTGGGCCGATAGATAATTTCCAATATGTTTTGGAATCACATGGAATTATTGTGACCAGTTCCCGAAATGTGGCATCGGAAATAGATGCATTTAGTCAGAGAGTACGGTTAGGCAAAGGTCGTGAGCAAGGCTATGTTTTTATTATAGCTTTGGCTCTGGGAGAAAAGCCGATAGAACGTCTTCGCTTTGATATGGCTCATGAACTTGGACATATATTGCTTCATCCATGGGTAGAGAGTAATGAAGATCTTGATAAGGACGCTTTTAAGGCGAGAGAAGATCAGGCAAATATGTTTGCAAGCGCCCTTTTGCTACCGAGGCGAGCGTTTACCAGAGATATTGCAGCTTACGCAACGGAGATTGATTATTATAGACACCTTAAGAAAAAATGGCGAGTGTCCATGCAGGCAATGATGTACAGGTCAAGACGGCTTGGAATCATTACTGGCAATCAATTTTCTTATATGATGCGGCAGGTTTCAAAGAATGGATGGAGAAAGCATGAACCGGGAGATGCTCCAGGCGATCTCAACAGTACAATATTCCAAGGCGCATTGGATGTTCTGTTTGAGGATGGGTATCTTGACTCGCATGATTTAAGAGTTCAGTTTGCGAAATACGGCATTATTCTTTCAGACAAAGATCTAACAGACCTTATGGGGCTTCGAGAAGGCACTATTGTTCCTGAACCAGAGGAAACCATAAAAGCGGAACCTGAAACAAAGATTATACAATTAAATATAAAGAAGACCACAAATGCAGGAGGGGAAGCATGACCGAGGATCAACCAATCCCGGTTGGCTGTCCCTGCTGCAAAAACAAACGGCTATTTGACTTTGTTCCAGAGACCACAGGCTCGATTGTTATAAAATGTCAGCGGTGCGAAAATGTCATCCGGGTCTTTTTTAAGAAGAAAAAAGTTCGTACCGAGCAAATCGGAGTATGACCGATCATCATAACTACCAACGCCTGACGAACAGGAAATCCATATACAGGATATTTCTGTTTGTCAGGCGTTTTTTTATCGCTCTATAGAGGATGAATTGGAATAACAAATGCAAGAGGAGATAAGACTTTAGAGGGAAGATGAGAAAACAAAATAGTTGTTACGGGATGCTCCTTAACACACAAAGGTGCAGAAAATAACAATATAAAAATAATAGTTGCCGATATTAACAAATCATGAAAATCGAGTATACTATAATTAGAACAAACTGAAAGGAGGACTATGCCCTATGACCGAATGGGAAGAGCTGGACAGGATAATTGACTATATGGAAACAAATGAGGCTGATGTCGAAGACTTACAAAAGTTCAAGGCTGAGCTTATCGATAATATTAATGACGTACAAAGCGAAATCCGGAAGAACGAAGAAGATCAGGGTGATTATGAGGAAGCAGTAAATGAGGCTGCAAATGATAAGGATGGTGCGATAGAAGCTCCTTCTAAAGAAGCGTTTGAAGAATTGGAAAAACAATTGGAGGAACTTGATGAACGCCTCTCTGAACTTAATCGCGTAAAAAGTGAAGTTGACCGCCTTCTTGCTAAGTATAAGGTATTTGATAAAGAAAACTGTTTTTCTAATATACGTTTCTACATGAAGCAGAAGGATGAGAAAATTGGTCAAATTGAGAAAAAGGCTGGTGTAAGAAAAGGTTACATGTCTCGTCTCGATAAGCCGGACAATACTACGGATCCCAATATTCAATTTGTCGCAACGGCCGCAAGGATGTTGGATGTTTCGCTGGATGAACTCTTATATGGACACCCAATGGAGATGTCTGAGGCGGAGAGTGTAGTCCGTGATTATCTTAGAGATCTGTTGGAGGATACCAAATCCCAGAAAATAAAGTGGTTTAAGGAGAGAGATGGAATTTTGGATAAACTCCACAATATGTATACGGATACGAAAATATCACACCCGCTTCTGTTCTATGATGAAATTAATCTGGACAGTGATGGGACGCCTATGCTTGTACGTTATGGATCACTTTTCTATCCAGATCGTCAGGTTAATGTCGATTGGAATGTGTACTGGGCAAATATGCCTGGTATGAAAAATATCGTATACCTTGTACCATGTGTCTTTGAAGATGATGAAGAGCATAAGAGGTTTTTCGAGGTGTATATCACGGATGATGAGGGCAAGGCGACAGGAGTATGCAATACCAGACAGGTTCATCCGTCGATTATGGTTGTATTCAATGAGTTATTTAAAGCTGCAATGGCAAGTTCTGAGAATGTATTTGTTGATGATGGTGTCAGAAATATCATTAATCAGTATCGCAAGAACAGGGCTAATCGGGGAGGTGGTGCGAATGCTTAAGGAAAGGCCGCGAACAATCAAGTGTCCTATCTGTGACAAGGGCAAATTTGTAGATATTTACCATTCCAGCGGACAGAACTCAGTAGCTTGTGAGAAATGTCATCAGTATATTATTCTCGATTGGGATAGGATGACGGCGAAGCCCGGAGAGAAAATTAAACAGGTAGTAAACTACTGACTGAGCACATAGGGACGGCGTAAAGCCAGTCACCACATAGCCAGAGTAGATTATCGAAAGCGAAAGCTTTGTAAACGATAATTCTACTCTGGCTATTTTTGTGCTCATTTCAGGTAAAGACAGAGGGTGTTATTTGATCAGAGCCTTCCGATAGGCGTCAATAAGGATTTCGTAGGTTTCGTCATCATAGACGCCGCTGTCATGTTTCTCAAAGGTTTCGATGAACTTCTGGAGGAAGTTGTTGATACGTTTATTGCTAGGAATGTCGTTTCCATTTGCGCGAGCTTCGGATTCAAGATCGTCCATCCGGTATTCATCAAAGTATGACGGCGGGGTTACATAGTTCGGAAAATAAAAGGCGTCGTAGGTGATGGTCTTCTTTTCAATCTGAGTGTCGTAGTTCATCGGGATCCATTCTTCCTCTTCGACCTTGTGGTCAAAATGTTGTTACGAGCGGCGAATTTATACAAAAGGATACCCGCATAACCGTGGAACG
>OLOW01003262.1_pt1 | contig 10437 bp, 8 predicted proteins | sample 1672801 | NCBI WGS metagenome assembly OLOW01 (sample SAMEA3136725, study PRJEB25190) | human gut metagenome | biome: human gut; feature: human-associated habitat; material: faeces | place: Austria | collected 2013
CCGATCTATACGCTGGTGGAGCTGTCGGAACGCTACAACCACATGCCGCTGCCGGAGGTGCGGCTGGTGGACATGCGCGAGGAACTGGCCGCGGGCAACGCATCGTCCGTCAGCCGGGCGCTGGCGGATGAAATTTCGCGCAATCTGGCCCGGGGCGAGCAGACCATCCTTCTTTTGAACCGCCGCGGATACAAAACAGTGGGCATGTGCACCGCCTGCAGTGAGGTGGTGAAATGCGATGCCTGCAGCGTGCCCATGGTGTACCACAAAGCGGACGGCCGTTTGCTGTGCCATTATTGCGGCAAATCCGTCAGTCCGGTGCCGGAGGTGTGCCCTGCCTGCGGCGGCAAGCTGAAGTATACGGGCTTCGGCACCCAGCGCGTGGAGGAGGAATTGGAGAAGATGTTTCCCGCGGCGCGGGTGCTGCGCATGGATCAGGACTCTACCGCCGCCAAGGACGCCCACGAGAAGCTGCTTGCCAAATTTGCAGCGCATGAATATGACATCATGGTGGGCACCCAGATGGTGGCGAAGGGTCTGGATTTCGAGGATGTGACCCTTGTGGGCGTGCTGGGCATTGATTCGCTGCTGTTCGCACAGGGTTTCCGGGCATACGAGAACGTGTTCAGCCTGATTACACAGGTGGTGGGACGCAGCGGCCGCGCAAAAGAGCCCGGCTTTGCCATCATCCAGACCACCGACCCGGACAACCCGGTGCTCACCCTTGCCGCCGCGCAGGATTACGACGCCTTCTACGAGCAGGAGATCGCCTACCGCAAGCTTGGCTTGTATCCGCCCTTCTGCGGGCTGTGCATCATCGGCTTTGCCGGTGCAAAGGAGAACGAGGTGGCGCGTGCCGCTGCCCGTTTCTCGGCGCTTTTAGGGCAGCAGGCGGCCAAGCAGCCGGATCTGCCCCTGCGCATTCTGGGTCCTACGCCCGGCAGCATTGAAAAGATCAACGACACCTACCGCTATAAGCTCACCGTCAAGTGCCGCAACGACCGCCGTTTCCGCGACCTTGTGCGCAGCACGCTGGCACTGTATGAAAAAGAAAAACTGCCGTCCCGTGCATCGGTCGTGGTAGACCTGCACTCGGACGGAGACATCTGATAAAACTGGAGGTACCATTATGGCTATCCGTAATATTGTTAAAGAAGGCGACCCCATCCTGAACAAGGTCTGCCGCCCTGTGACCAATTTTGACGACCGTCTGGCCACCCTGCTGGACGATATGCGCGAGACTATGATCGCCGCCGACGGCGTAGGTCTGGCCGGTCCGCAGGTGGGCATGATGCGCCGCCTGTTCGTGGTGTGGGACACCACCGATGCCCCGGAGGAGATTCCCGAGGATTACGAGTACAAGTTCATTGATTTCGTCAACCCTGAGATCCTTGCCGTTTCTGAGGAAGAGGAGACTGCCTACGAGGGTTGCCTGTCCTTCCCGGGACACAACGGCGCTGTGACCCGCCCCGTTGCCGTCAAGGTGCGTGCACAGGACCGCAACGGCGAATGGTTCGAGCTGGAAGCTGACGGCCTGCTGGGCCGCTGCATCCAGCACGAGAACGACCATCTGGACGGCATCACCATCATGGAATCCAGCGAGTACTTCTATGAGGATACCGAGGAAGGCAAAAAGGCCGCCCGCGAAGCGAAAGGAAACAACTGATGCGCATTTTGTTCATGGGCACGCCGGATATTGCTGCCGAGTGCCTGAAAGCCCTGTATGCTGCCGGGCATGATATCTGTGCCGTATACACCCGGCGGGATAAGCCCGTCGGCCGCAAGCAGGTGCTCACCGCACCGCCGGTCAAGGAGGTTGCGCTGGCGCACGGCACGCCTGTGTTCCAGCCCCGCACCCTGCGGGACGGCAGCGAGGACGAGAACATCCGCGCACTGGCCCCGGAACTGATCGTGGTGGTGGCTTATGGCTGCATTCTGCCGAAGTCCGTGCTGGAAATGCCCCGCTATGGCTGCATCAATCTGCACGTTTCGCTGCTGCCGAAGTATCGCGGCAGCGCTCCGGTGCAGTGGTCTGTGCTGAACGGTGACGCCGAGACCGGCGTTTCCATCATGCAGATGGACGAAGGTCTGGATACCGGTGATGTGCTGTACTGCAAAAAGATCGTCATCGACCCCGAGGAGACCAGCGGTGAACTGTTCGACCGCGTTACCGCTGTGGGTGCCGAAGCTCTGTGTGAAACGATTCCCCAGATCGCAGCAGGCACCCTGACGGCTGTGCCGCAACAGCACGAGAACGCTACCCTTGCCCCCATGCTGAACAAGGAGATGGCAGAGTTCCGCCTGACCGAATCGGCTGCCGACCCGTACCACGTCAACAAGTGGGCGGCACTGGCGCTCAAAGCGCAGTTCTGCCTCTACGAGGGAACCTGGCGGAAGTACCACGGGCTGGACGGCAGCGAGGAATGGCTCCGCGCGTGCGTCGCCGCCTCGGAGGAGCTGATGGGCGACAGCCCCTATTCGCTGGTCTCGACGGCCGGCGAGGAGACGACCAATTACAGCAAGGTCTTCAAGAGCGAGGAGCCGCAGTACACCGAAGTGATCCTGGCCAACGAGTTCAACGCCACGCTCAACCGGTTTCACGACGCCTCGTGGTACTACGCCTCGGGCATCCGGGATACCGGCCTCCACCTTACCCACCAGATCGGCGCCCACGTCGGCGGCCTTGGTGAAGATGCCGCCGCCCACACGGGCGAACAGAGCCATGGAGGAGGCGCCCATACCGAAGGTCAGCATGGCGCTGGTGATGGCGGAGGCCTCCAGCTTGAACACGAAGCGCAGCAGGAAGAACCACACGGAGATGTCCAGCAGGCCCAGACCCACCACGGTGAAGCCCATGACGGAGCCGGCGGAGAAGGCCACCCGCAGACCACGGTTCAGCCCCTCCTGGCAGGCATTGGCGGTGCGGCAGTTGGAGGCGGTGGCGATCTTCATGCCGATGAAGCCGGACAGACCGGAGAAGAAGCCACCGGTCAGGAAGGCGAAGGGTACGAACCACGTCAGCAGACCGCAGGCTGCCATGATGCACAGCACCACCACCATGCAGGCGAAGAACACGCCTACCACGGAATACTGGCGCTTGAGGTATGCGTTAGCACCCTGACGAATGGACTGGGAGATCTTCTGCATGAGGGGGGTGCCCTCCGAGAAGCGCAGCACCTTCTTTGCGGTGATGACCACAAAGAGAAGTGCAATGATGGAGCCAACAAACGTGGCTAGGACCAGGTACTTTTCCATAAAGACTTTTCCTCTCTTTTCCTTGTTTTCTCCCGGAGCCGGCAGAGGGACGGGAGATTCTTTTTGTCCCACTGCACATTATAAAAAACGCCGTCCGCTCCGTCAAATTTTCAAACTTTTTTTCGAAGTGCCTAAAAATTAGTTTGGAGTCGTTCGTCATTTTTATATAATATTTTTCCTGCAAGGAAAACCGCTTAAAAGGGAAAAACGGGGCAAAAATCGGCGGCAGCGGCGGAACGCTTGCGGAATTTGTGACAGGATTTTTCTGTGAGAAGTCGGGAAAAATGTTTTGAAAAATTTTTTTCAAAAACATTTTTCCTTCAAATAAAAGCAAATTCACAAAAAATACACAAAAAGACTCCCATTCACTTTTTACGCAAAAACTGATGAATCAAAAATTGGATACAGAAATTCTTTCGTCACTTTTCACAATCATGGAAAACCCCTTCAAATGTCTTGAAGAGCGACCAAAACGGGAGTAAAATAGCCTCATCAATACCGGGAGGTTTCAAACGTATGGAATATCAGGAAATTTTGCAAAACGCCCGCACCTGCATGGGACCCTACTGCAAGGCGTGTCCCGTGTGCAACGGACAGGCGTGTAAGAATACCATCCCCGGCCCCGGCGCCAAAGGCTCCGGCACCGGCTTTGCCCGGAACTACCAGAAGTGGCAGGAGCTGCGGGTGAATCTGGATACCATCGGTGAAAACCGCCGGGCCGATACATCCTTCGACTTCTTCGGCCACCGGCTGGCCCTGCCGGTGATGGCGGCTCCCGTGGGAGCCATGCAGCTGCACTACGGGGATAAGTACGACGACCTGACCTATAACCGGCTGCTGCTGGCGGCCTGCGCCAAGGCGGGCATCGTGGCCTTCACCGGCGACGGCGTGGACCCGGCGGTGATGGAGGGTGCTACGCAGGCCATCCGGGCCCAGCAGGGCTGCGGCGTGCCTACGGTGAAGCCCTGGGACCGGGAGACCCTGATGCAGAAGCTGGACTTGGCCCTGACCGCCGACCCCATGGCCATTGCCATGGACATCGATGCCGCCGGTCTGCCCTTTCTCCGCAACCGGATGCCTCCTGCCGGCAGCAAGACCGTGGCAGAGCTGCGTGAGGTGGCGGAGCACGCCCGAAAGCCCTTTATCCTCAAGGGCATCATGACCGTCCGTGGGGCGGAGAAGGCGGTGGAGGCCGGGGCCTCCGCCATTGTGGTGTCCAACCACGGCGGCCGGGTGCTGGATCAGTGTCCCGCCACGGCGGAGGTGCTGCCCGCCATTGCCGACGCCGTAGGCGACCGGGTCATGGTGCTGGTGGACGGAGGCATCCGCACAGGGCTGGATGTGTTCAAGGCACTGGCACTGGGGGCGGACGGCGTTCTCATCGGCCGTCCCTTCGTCACCATGGTCTATGGCGGCGGCGAGGAGGGCGTGGCCACCTACGTCCGCAAGCTGACGGATGAGCTGTCGGATACCATGGCCATGTGCGGCGCCCACAGCCTGAAGGAGATCAACCGGGAGATGCTCTGGCAGGGCTGATGCGGACTGATCCGGTCTGATACACACATCATTCTATTCGGATATCATGGGAACATATTCTGCTGCTATGGCATTTTGATCGGATTTGCCCTGGGATTCTAAAAAATTCGTGACAGGAGGCGCTTATGTATATCACATGGTTGGGCCACAGCTGCTTTCGGCTGGAGTCGGCGGGCTACGGGCTGGTCATCGATCCCTATCGGGTTGTGGCGGGCTATCCGCCGCTGCGGGTGGAGGCCAACGCCGTCTATATCAGTCACCACCACTTTGACCACGATTGTCTGGAGGCGGTGACGCTGCTGCCCGGCGGGGAAAATCCCTTTACGGTGGAGACGTTCTCCACCTTCCACGACAACTGTCAGGGCGCCCTCCGGGGCGATAACACCGTTCATATCTTCCGGGCGGAGGGCATGACCGTGGTGCATCTGGGGGACTTGGGCTGCGTCCTGACAGCGGCGCAGGAGGAGAAAATTTCGGGTTGCGATGCGCTGATGCTGCCGGTGGGCGGCACCTATACCATCGATGCCGCTGCGGCGGCGGAGCTGGTGCGTCGGCTGCACCCCCGACTGGTGCTGCCCATGCATTTCCGGAGAGGGGAGCAGGGCTTCCCGGAGCTGACCACGCTGGAGGACTTTCTCTCCCGCCTCCCGGAGCAGCCGGTACACCGACTGACGGGGGAGACGCTGGATCTGACGTCCAAAGGGACGTCGGGTGTTGTGATCTTCCCCCGTCGGTAAGGGAAAATTCTGTCCGGTTTTTGTCCGGAAAATGTCCAAAAACCAGAGTAGGTATAAGCCCCTCCGTTTTCGTGTACACTGAGGTATCAGGTACATGGAAACGGAGGGCTTTTACATGGCAGAAAAACGGTGGCGCACTTGGGAGACGGTGGGCCTGCTGGTGGTGCTGGCGGCGGGGAACCTGCTGCACTTTATCTACGACTGGACGGGGCAGAGTCCCATAGCGGCGCCACTGGCCGCCGTCAACGAATCCACCTGGGAGCACATGAAGCTTTTCATCACTCCGTGGGTGCTGTGGTCGCTGGTGGAGCGCATCGCCCTGCAGGGTCACGGCTCCCTGCTGCCCGCCCGTGGGCTGGGGATGCTGACGGGTCTTGCGGCCATCCCGGCGCTGTTTTACACCTATCAGGGAATTTTGGGCCGGGGGATCATGTGGGTGGATGTACTGATCTTCCAGCTGGCGGTGCTGCTGGCCTTTTGGGTCAGCTGGAGCGTTCAGGCCCGGCGGGTGCTGGACGGGCCGGTGTGGCAGATCTTAGGCGGCGTGACGCTGCTGGCGGTGTGGGGGCTGGCCATCTGGTGGACCTACGCACCGCCCCAGCTGCCGCTGTTCGTGGATCCCACTGACGGAAGCCGGGGCATCCCACTGCGGTATTACGGTTTTATCTTAACACGGATCGATTTTTGCAAACAGGATATCATTTTTGCGAAAAGGGGGAAATTTTTGCGTTTTTCCACTTTTCTTTGTCTCTTCTGCTTATAACCGTAAAAAAGAGCCCTGTAGTTTTGTGCAAATCAACAGCATTCCACAAAACTACAGAGCTTTCTCATCTGTCTGTTCTTCCGCCGTTTTCTTTACGGCAACCGTTCCGCACAGCCGCCGCAGCTCGTCCGGCGTGATCGATTCTGTAAAGATCAGAAGCCTGATCCCTCTTTCCGCCATCCGGCGCAAAAGCGCAAGAAGCCGCGGCCAATCCTCGTCTCCGACGTTCAGAAACGGGTTTTCCAGCACCAGATATTCCGGCCTTTGCATCTGACAGCGAAACAGCATCAGAAGCCTTTTTTCAAAACTGCTCAGTTGCTGCGGATATCGTTTTTCCGGACGCACGCCGCATTCCTGATAAAATCGCTCGGCGACATTCCGGACGCGTTCTTCGCGCACCACGCCGCACGTGCCTGCTTTCCGGTACATTCCGATGCAGAGATTGTTCCCGATATCCAATGCGTCAACCGCGGCGTTTTCCGTTCCCTCCGGCACAAACAGTGCATTTTCCCCGGGACGCAGTCTGTCGATAACGGCGTCCAGTTCAGGATTCAGCCCGCGGAAGCTCTGCGGCGCGGACCAGAACGCTCCAGCGTTGGCGGCAATTCCGATCGCGGTCAGCGGCTTCTCCTGCTGTACGGTCTCGTCCTGGCGCTTCCTGTCTTCCCTGCGGACCACCGAGACGCCTGCCCGATAAATAAAGCTGTCCGTCCCGTTTTCGATATACACGCTCCGGTCGGCATACTGCATAACCGGCGTTTCCTGCCGGCAGAAAAACAGAAAGCTTACCCCACGGCGCTTATACTCCTCGATCAGCCGCAGCAGCACGGCCCACTGCGCTTTCGTATAATCATACGTCACATAGTCAAACAGAATGAGCCGTGTCCTGCTGATCTTTGCCTTCAAAAGCAGCACCACCTGCTGCTCAAAGGGCGTCAGCTCATAGGCCCTTTTCTGCGCAAGGCCGCCCATGTCATACGCCGCGAGCATTTTCTGCGCTTCCAGTTGCGCCGCCTTTGCCGAAAAAAACGAGAGGGGATTTCTTCGTTCCCGCAGCGCGAACATATTTTCATAGACCGTAAAGTCCTGGATCAGGCGCGGCTTTGTGTCGAGGATCTCCACACCGTATTTCGCCGCAAACGTCCACGGCCGTCTGACCGGCTTTTCCTCATAGAAAAAGCTGCCGCTGTCCATGCGCCGCCTGCCGAGCAGAATGTCCCGGACAACGCGTTTTCCGCTTCCGTGCCGCCCATACAGACAGAGCATTTCCCCGCAGAAAATGGTCAGATTAAAATCCTTCAGCATATGGCCGCCTTCCCCGCCGGCGTACACATGGCTGAGCAAAAGCAGTTCCTTCATGTCTCAGTCCCTCATCGCGTACCGGCCCACGCAGAAGCTGTCGACAAGCGGCATCACGATCTCGGTCTGGCAGCCGCAGCCCTCCACGCTGTGCATTCGCATGCCATATTCCTCGCCGAAGCAGAGCTTGATGCGGTTGTTGACATTCAAAACCGCGATGCCGTGCCGTCTGGTATTGTCCGGCAATTTGCCCGTGCGCAGTTGTTCGTTCAGCTCGTCAAGCTTCTTCCGCGGCATGCCAGCGCCGTTGTCCGAAATCAGGATGTAGAGCTTCTGCTCGGTTTTTCCGGCTTCAATAGTGATCTCGCCATGCTCTGGCTTGAGCTCCAGACCGTGAAAAATGGAGTTTTCGATGATGGGCTGCAAAATCATGCGCGGCACGTAATAATCCCGTACCCCCGGCTCCTCCAGAAGCGTTTGCAGAGAAAAGCGCTCTCCGAAGCGAAAGCGCTGAATGTAGAAGTAGTCGTCCACATGGCGGAGCTCTTCGGCAAGGCTCACCAGACTGTCGTGGTTGCTGATGCAGTATCTGAAAAACTTGGACAGGCGTTCGACCATCTCCGCGATGACCATCTGATCGTTTTTCAGCGCCTCGCTTCGAATCGAGTCAAGCGTGTTGTACAGAAAGTGCGGATTGATCTGGCTTTGCAGCATCAAATACTGAAACTGGATCTGCGACGCGCTGCGTTGAAGCTCCTCCGGACGCAGCGTATCCACCGCAGGCGCGTTGTGCTTCTTCCTCAAAAACGAAAACACTCTGCTCCCTCCCTATCAGGCATACAGGCTGCGGAAAACCGTCGGTTTGATGCCGACCGCCTTTTTGAAGACCTTCGAGAAGTATTTTTCATCCTGATACCCGACGAGCGCGGCAATGCTTTTCACAGACTCCCGCGTTTCCGCCAGATATTTTTTCGCCGCCGCGATGCGCAGTTGCATCAGATACTCAGCAAAGCCCTGCCCGGTCTCCTGCTTGAAGACCTTCGAAAAATAGGCCGGCGACAGGCCGACGCGTTCCGCCACCTGCTCGAGCGTGATGTCCTTACCGAAGGCCGCGTCCATATATGCCTTCGCTTCCAGAACCGGCTTCTGCTGTTTTTTGCGCAGTTTTTCCACGTAGTCGGAGAAAAACGCCAGAAGCAGCTCCTGCGTTGTGCGCAGCAGCTCCTGAAACGATCCGTCCGCGGCGGTTTGCCGCAGGATCTTCTGTGTCAGTTCGTCCTTTTCTCGCTGCTCGGCTGTTGTACCGTCCAGAGAGCACCGGATGAGCTCGCGCTGCGCCGCCAGCATGTCCGCCGGATGCCCCATGGAATACGCCGCCGCATCACGATCAAGCGCGTCATATTCCTTTCTGATCTCCTCGATCTGCAAATATTCAAAGCTCCTGCGGATCTCCTCGGCACGTCCTGGCGGAATGAGGCTCACGGGAAGGAACCGTCTGAGCCGCTGCACCATATCGTATTCCAGAATTTTATCGGTTCCGAAGGCAAGACTTCCCCGTTCGGCAAGCCGCGCCTGCCCGATCAGCTCCGGCAGATTGGAGATCTCCCCGCTCGTGCGGCTGCATCCGATCGTCACATGGAATTCCCCATAGATCTCAGATAAACTCCGGATCGTGTAGAGCAGCGCGGAAACACACTGCCTTCCCTCTTCCATCTGCGCCGTGTCCGCGTTGAGCAAAAGCAGCAGCCCGCCGCCTGCGCAGAAATGGCTTTCCAAACAAATGCCCGGACGTCGGCTTTTCTCAACAATGGTGCGGATCTTTTCCCGGAACACGACGTTTTCCTGCAAGGTCGTATCGATCGTCGTACAGATGTACTGCGCTCTGAAAAAACCGGGGACAAACTGCGTAAAGTATGTCCGGTTGCAGGCGTCGATCGTCATGTGCTGCCATCCATCCGACGGCTTCTGCTCCGAACCCTGTAAAAGCTGCCGCCACATTTCATCTGCGCAGCGCACGTGTTTATACTGCGTCTCCCGGTTTTTCTGCTGGCGAAGCTTGGCGCAGGCCTTCTCGAGCGTCTGATTCAGCGCCTCTTCGTCGATCGGCTTGAGAAGATAGTCCACAACGCCCTGCTGGATCGCGGTTTTTGCGTATTCAAAATGCCGGTAGCCGCTGGTGATGATAAACTCCGGAGAAAGGCCGAGCTCCTTCACCTTCTGAATGAGCTCCAGTCCGTCGCAGCCCGGCATCCGGATATCCGTCAGCACAATATCCGGTTTGTTGTTCTGAATGCTTTCAAGCGCATGAATACCATCGTAGCACACGTCGGCAACCTCAAGATTGAGCATCTCCCAGTGTCCGAGCTGCAAAAGGAGCTCTGCAATGCGATATTCATCCTCCACAACAACTACACGAAGCGGCATTTTCTTCCTCCTTGTATGACTCCCATTCAAATCCTCTTTGGTGTCGATGCACTCGCAATTTTTGTTTGCAAAGCCCGTAACATGTTTGTATATATCATACATGACTAACGCCATTTTGCAAATATCTTTTTAGTATTTTGTTAATTACATTTGTGAAATTCTATCAGGAAAAATTTGCGCCTGAAGTTTCTGTCCGCACATCTATGGCAGACTACAAAAAAAGAAGAATGGCTTGTGAATCTGCCGCTTTATGCGATAGATCAGATAATACCGCTCTAAATTCATGTGTGTATGACAAATAAATAGTATCCCTGGATGATTGGTTTGAGGAAAGAATGGAACCGGAAGCAATACCTATTACAAAAAAGTTTCTTCGCCTATTCTTTGTTTACAGCGGCGCAGTTTCTGCGCCGCTGGTTTTCT
>OLOW01003263.1_pt1 | contig 10436 bp, 10 predicted proteins | sample 1672801 | NCBI WGS metagenome assembly OLOW01 (sample SAMEA3136725, study PRJEB25190) | human gut metagenome | biome: human gut; feature: human-associated habitat; material: faeces | place: Austria | collected 2013
CCTCTTATGATGGGATACTATGCAATCTACGCTCTGACAGCAGCAGCTAACGGCCAGGAGCTTGAGGATGTTCCTACAGAGGGTTACTGGTATGATGCAACAAATATGGAAGACGAGGATATCGCTCCTAACCTTTATGACTAATCATATAATTGATAAGATCGTGAAGTTATAATGAACGCGGATTGCGTTCACGGACGTATGAAATAAGAGATCCGCTGGCTGATTCAGTCAGCGGATTTTTTAAATAAATAATGTAGTAGTTCATAAATAATCGCTGTATTATTGGCAAATAAAGACACTTTTTTTGACAAAAGAGGTTCTTATCACCGGAAGGATCCTGATGTATGATAAATACAACATCAGATATGAAAGTGATCAGAAGCTTACATATTGAGGAGGATTTAAAAATGGCAACATATTATTTAGCAGTAGATATCGGAGCATCCAGTGGACGTCACATTCTGGGACATATGGAAAACGGAAAAATGATCCTGGAAGAAATCTATCGTTTTGAGAACGGCATGGTTAAGAAGGATGGAGAGCTCTGCTGGGAGTTTGACCGCCTTTTCACCGAGATCGTAAATGGTCTTAAGAAATGTAAAGAGATCGGCAAGATCCCGGTAAGCATGGGTGTTGATACCTGGGGTGTTGACTTCGTACTTCTTGACAAGGATGACAAGGTTCTTGGCAACACGGTAGGCTACCGTGATCATCGTACAGAGGGAATGGACGAGGAAGTTTATAAGACAATTTCCCTGAAGGATCTGTATGCAAGAACCGGTATCCAGAAAGCGATCTACAATACAGTATATCAGCTGATGGCAGTGAAGAAGAAACATCCTGAGTATCTGGAGCAGGCTGAGACACTTCTTCATGTACCGGACTACTTCCATTTTCTTCTTACAGGCGAAAAAACTTGCGAGTACACAGAGGCAACCACAGGACAGCTTGTATGCCCGACAACCAAGGACTGGGATTATGAGCTGATCGATATGCTGGGATATCCAAGAAAGATATTCCAGAAGCTGATCATGCCTAGCACAAGCATCGGACATTTAACAGACGCAGTGAAGGAAGCAGTTGGCTTTGATCTTGAGGTTGTAGCACCGGCTACACATGATACAGGGTCTGCAGTTCTGGCTGTGCCTGCAAATGATGACGATTTCATTTATATCAGTTCCGGAACATGGTCTCTGATGGGAATCGAGAGAAAAGAAGCAGACTGCTCTGAGAAGAGCTGTGAGATGAACTTCACAAACGAGGGTGGATATGCAGGACGTTTCCGTTATCTGAAGAACATCATGGGTCTCTGGATGATCCAGTCTGTACGTCATGAGTTTGATGATGCGTACAGCTTTGCACAGATCTGCGAGATGGCTGAGGAGGCAAAAGACTTCCCGTCAAGAGTAAACGCAAACGATGAGTGCTTCCTTTCTCCTGAGAACATGACAAAAGAGGTTCAGGACTACTGCCGCAGAACAGGACAGCAGGTTCCGGAAACTCTTGGCGAGATTGCAACCGTTATCTATACAAGCCTTGCAGATTGCTACGCTAAGATCGCAAAAGAAATCGAGGAGATGACAGGAAGAACCTACAGCCGTATCCATATCGTAGGCGGTGGTTCCAATGCAGGATACTTAAATGAGCTGACTGCAAAAGCTACAAAGAAAGAAATCCATGCAGGCCCTGGTGAGGCTACTGCAATCGGTAATATCACAGCACAGATGCTGAAGGCCGAGGAGTTTAAAACGATCGAGGAGGCTCGTACAACCATCCATGAGTCCTTCGGTATTAAAGTATACAAAGCATAAATAATTTGAGGTCTTATTATGTTAGTTAACACAAAGGCAAAAGTTGGTGTATTTTCAATTGCTTTAGGCGCATATCTTCCGCAGTTTCCGTCACTGGTGCCGGAATTTGAGGCACAGTACGACGCATTCAAGAAAACGATCCCGGATACAGTAGAGATCGTTGACGGCGGAATGGTGACAACAAAAGAGCAGGCAATGGTGGCAGGAGATAAGTTCCGTGCAGCAGATGTTGACCTTGTATTTCTTCAGATGCTGACATACGCAACATCCTACAACATGCTTCCGGCGATCCGTGATCTGGATGTTCCGGTTGTTCTTGTAAACGTTCAGAAGATCAAAGCGCTGGATTATGAGCACACTGACATTGCCTCCTGGCTGGGTGAAGGCTATGCATGCGGTGCTGTAGGCGAGGCAGTTGCTGACCTTGAGAGAGCAGGCAAGAGACATGCGGTTATCACAGGCGTTGTAGAAGGCGGAGATCCTGCAGTTCAGGCTGAGATCGAAGACTGGTGCAAGGCTGCTCAGGTAAGAAGAAGATTCCGTGAGACTAACATTGCGCAGATCGGAAGACCATATCCGGGTATGATGGATCTGTATATTGATGAGACAAACCTCTATAACAGAATGTTCCTCTACACAAAACAGTTCGACTGGGAGAAGATGTGGGCGATCGCTGATGATATTACAGATGAGGAGGCAATCCGTGCAAAAGCACAGGATATCCTTGATACATTCGATATTGAGGGCGGCGGCACCATTGAAAAAGTATGGGATATGGCCAAATACGTTGTTGCTTTTGAGAAATGGGTAAAAGACGAGCATCTTGGAATGATCGCTTCTCATTACGACGGATTTGCACAGGGTAAAGCAGGTGTTCTTGACAGTATGCTGATCCCGGCATTTTCCATGCTGATCAAACAGGGTACTGCATGTGCGGTAGAGGGTGACATGAAGGTTGCCATGGCAATGAGTATCTTAAAGACAATTTCCGGTACAGGTCAGCTTTCTGAGATGTACTCCATCGACTTCAATGATGACATCTGCATCATCGGACATTCCGGAAGCGGTGATGCGGACATCTCTGACAAGAAGCCAACCATGAAGATCGTAAAAGTATTCCATGGCAAAACAGGCGGCGGATATCTGACACAGTTCTATCCGTACACAGGTCCGGTGACCTACCTTGCGATCACTCAGGATAAAGACGGAAACTTCAAATTCGTTGTAGCTGAGGGCGTAAACGAGGAGGGACCGATCCTTTCCTTCGGTGATACAAACATGAGAACACGCTTCACATGCGGAGCAAGAGAGTTTGTTAACCGCTGGAGCGAGGCTGGCCCGACACATCATATGGCAGCTGCTACAGGAAGACACATCGATACGATCCTGAAGGTTGCAAAAATCTTTAACGTACCGGTAGATATCGTGACAAGATAAATTCTTTCTTATGTATTCAACCTAAAACATATTCAAAAAAGGAGACTGCGCGGAGCGGTCTCCTTTTTCCGTGGGAAAAATAAGATAAAAAAGATCTGCCGGAAATGCAGCAGGCAGATTCGGCAGATTTTGGTTTTACAGTTATTTTTTATGCATAAGTGTGTGCTCCCTGGAAAGCTCATCGTGCAGCTGGATGGAAGACCAGTGCTGAGTTACCGGTGTGAGCATGGCCTTCAGTGCAACAGGCGGGATCTGGTTTTCACGGAAAAAAGCAAGAAAATCATCCATCTGTGCACTGGAAAAATCCTTCAGCACGATCATCTCATCACTGAAATTGCTTCCCAGATTAAACTGGGATGAGGGATGAAATCCCGGAATCTCAAAAAGATATCCTAGCGGATGAAGAAATTCCGGCGCAGTGACGATCCGTGTCTTAACCTTCTGACGGTTCAGATAGCGGCGGATCTGGCGAAGCCGTTCCGGGTCGTTAAAATTATATAAAAGAGCTTCTGGCTGTGTATTCATATAGTGTCATACCTCATTTCTGAATAAAGATTTTTGTGGAACATAAGTTACTTTTCGCGATGTGCAGGGAAGCGGATCTCAACCTCTGTCCCCTCTCCAGGCTTGCTGGAATAAGTGAGTCCGTAATTATTTCCATAGAGAATTTGGAGTCTCCGGTGGGTATTATAAACTGCGATATTTGTGCCGCCGGACTGGCTTTTTCCCTTTCCGGAAAGGATAGTTGACAGGATTTCCGGCGAAATCCCAACACCGTCATCGGAAATCAGAAGAACAATATCCTCATTTTCCATCCATCCGGTAATAACAATAGTGCCGGATTTTGATTCTTTTTCCAGGATCCCGTGAAGAATGGAATTTTCCACAACAGGCTGAAGAGTCAGCTTCGGGATCTGGTATTCTGAAAGCTCATCCGGGATATCCGTGATCAGCTCAATGCTGTTGTGGTAGCGCATATTCTGAAGCTGCACGTAGATGGTTACATGCTCCAGCTCCCTTGCAATGGTAGAGATTCCTTTTTTGCGGCTCAGAGTCAGCTTATAAAAACGGGAAAGACTTTGCACTGCGTGACTGATCTCATCGGTCTGTCCCTGCAGTGCCATCCAGTTGATCATATCCATGGTATTATAAAGAAAATGTGGATTGATCTGTGCCTTGAGGGAATTGAATTCTGCGATCCGGAGATCTTCTGCAGCCTTAGCCTGCTTCTCCATCAGTTCCTCCATTTTTCGAGTCATATAGTTGTAGGTATCGATAAGATTACCGATCTCATCATGTGCCTGTGGACTTTCCATAGGAGTAGGCGGGCCGTGGCGGACGGTCTGCATCTGCCCACGCTTATTGCTGAATAAGGAGATTTTATTTTTTTACAATTCTAATTTTTCAATTTCTTTTTTTATAAAATTTGCCGTTTCTTCTGGAGTAGCTGCAAATTATGCTTAAACGGAATGCCAGTTCCGCTACTGCGGAACTGCTATTCCATTTTTAACGGTACGAAGTACCGCTAGATGATATCATTCTGTTTCACGCATATTTATACCGTTCATCTCCAGACGATATGTATGATGTTTATCTGTGATTCGTGTAAGGCACGCATCAGCGTAGGTATTATCAGCAAACATATCAAACCACGTACTGACTGGAAACTGTGAGATGACTACAGTTGATTTTCTTCCATCCCTGGTGTCAAGGACTTCAAAAAGATCCCGGCATTTATCAAGATCGAGATCCATAAGGCCGAAATCATCGATCACAAGCAGATCCAGCTTGGTCAGTTTATTCAGGTAATCCAGATTTGTGGATTTGATGCGTGCCTGTTCCATTTCACTCATAAGTGTGTTCGCTTTTATATACTTTACACTCTTGGACTGCTTCATTGCAGTTATGCAAAAAGCATTGATCAGATACGTTTTTCCACTGGCAGAAGAACCTGTTACAATGAGATTTTTTCCTTCTTCTATCCAATGGCAGGTACTCAGACGTTCTATTGTCTGGGTATCAAGCTGACGTTCTGGACGGTAAATGGTTTCATCAAGATCTGCCGCCGGGTATCGCAGATGTGCTTCTTTCATCAGACGATTAAAGCGTTTATCTGCCCGTGCCTGCCACTCTGCATCAACCATTGCTGTCATGCGTTCCATAAACGTGTTCAGATCTGCATTGGGATCTTTCATCTGTTCTTCCAGGATATGGGCCATTTCCGGAACGCGGAAACTCTTCAGACGCATGATCAGAGCTTGTTCCTGGGGTGTTAATGTAATGTCATGGGATGAACTCATTTGTATGCCTCCTTTCCACGGATGTTTGTATGGGAAGGAAGTTTTCCGTTTATACCGCTGCTGGAATGATTATTCTGGACCATGCCAAGCACTTTCTTGAAATAAGAATACTTGCAGGCATTAGCTTCTACGCATTTCTCAGCAGCCTCCCGAACCAGTCGGTGAGGAACATCCTTACAGGAATGGAGTACACCGGCACAGCTGTTGTATGCCTGTTCCTCGTGTTTGGAACTGCGGAGTATCCTGTCAATAAGAGTTACCATAGATTCTCCATAGACAGATGCCCACCGTCTGTAATAAGCTCCGTCATGTGCATTCACTTCTTTGTAATACAGGTGTTCTGGTGGCATATGACTGTCATCTGTAATGTAAAGAGGAAAATCACGATAAGATCTCGGATGTCGGCAGATCAGCCGGTTATACTCGTCGCAGATCCGTATCTCCGTCATGGTAGCCTTAAGAATTGCAGGCTTCCCCTTATAGGTATACAATACAGAATAGTAGTGGGCATCATACTCAAGGTGGTAATTATCTGGAACTTTAAGAAAGTATTTATAATCACAAAGTGTATAACTTTCGCCTGGAAGCTGGTTCATACGCGGTTTGTCATACTTTTCAAATCCATTCATGCGGGATTTCCGAATGTCAGATTTTTTCTGGAAAGGACGCTGGTTGATGTCCGCTACGATCTTTTTGACCGCAGCATTCAGGGCTTCCAGAGAGGTATAAGTGTCTTTCTTTAATTCTTCTACCAGATGCGTTTCTAAGAAACGCACATGATTTTCAACGGTCGGTTTGCCTTTCGGTTTCCTTGGCGGCGGAGGCAGAATGACCGTATCATAGAAGGTCTCCAGATCTGAAAAGGCTGACTGCAGCACAAGTTCATCTTTGCTATGCATGGTAACAGCTGTTTTCAGATTGTCCGGGACAAGATATTTAGGAACTGCCCCATAATAAGACAGTGCGTGTACTGTGCCGGCAATAAAATGTGGAAGTTTTTCATCCAGAAAGATTTCTGCATAAACAAGGCTGCTAAAACCAAGTGTAGTCGTAAAAATGTGAACTTTCCGAAGTGCGCCAGCTGCTGTGTCCAGTAGCAGTTCCGGCTGGTCGCCTACCCAGTCAATATACATCTTTTCACCAGGGATCCGTTCCACAGGCATAGATGTTTTTGAAGTACCATAAGTATCTACCATAAAATCACGATACAGCTTATAAAACTGGGCAAGCTGGTAACCATTGGGATGCTCTTTTTTATAATCGATCCATAGAAAGCTCAAGTCGGCATGCTTTCCCATTTGGATCATTTGCTCATGTATTTTTTCAAAATCAGGTAGTGGAATGTCCTTATGTCGAAGGTTTTCTTTTGGATAGATGAGATCAACAACCTTTGCGGGTGGCATTTGCCGAAGATCATCCAGTGATAATCCTGAATCATTATAGCGGTTCATAATCAATGCAATCCCGCTCCGTCCAATCCGGTAACGTTTTTGTACGGCGTCATAACTGACTTTACTGAGTCGAAGTTCTATGACTCCAAGAATAGTATTGTAGTCGTGCATAATAGTTCCTCCTTTGCACTGTGATGAATAATAGTTACATCACAATAATAAAGGAAAAACGTACCGCTTTGAGCAGAAAACGCATACCGCTAAATCAGAATGGATGTACCGCTAATTTCAGAATAGGCGTACCGTTCGAGCAGAATTTGCAGGAGTAGCTATATAAGAATTATACTCATTATTAAGATTTTCTATATAATCAATAAAAATAGATAAAAATCCAGGTTCATTAATTAAAAGATACATTGTTTGTCCGTTTGAATTTTCAAATGAAAGATACCCAGATTGAGTATTTACGCATAAATGAAGATTTATAGGAAGTTGATCTAACGGTTTTTTTAAAAGGTGGTAGTGTCCTGAAAGACAGTAAGGAAGAAGCGCTTTAAGCATCAAAAGCCGTTCTTCTGGTAGAAAAGGTCTAGCAAATTCATAAGGTATTTCACAAAGACATCCAGTATATATGAAATGTTCAATTCCATTTTCTGTAAAATAAATATGCATATCCTGATCTTTGATTGTATGAATTGCTTCTTTGAAAAAACATTTAATCATAGGAAGAATCTGTTCGCGATTTGGTATTTGAGATCGGAGCGCATTTTCTATGATTTTTTCAGATATAAAAGGTGTGAAACAGGATTCTGGTTGCAAAATATAATTAGGAGCAGTTTGAACTGTAATACTGTTGAGAAATGAGAGATTTTTAGGAGTCATATGAGAGACCTGAAATAATAAAAAACATTTCTCTTGAATTGAATTATATAATTTATGAAACTGAGAAACTAAATTAATGTCTTTAAAAAATATACCCGACTGGAAGTCCGATGATAAAGATACTGCATAATCCGTAGTGAGAATTAAGTAAGGAAAAATATTCATATTATAGAAATGTGAATGCACATTATCATAAAAACAGTACGTTTGGTAGTATAGAGATTGTGAATAAAGAGGAAATATTGTTTTTAAGTATTCCAGATTACATGATTTGTTATCGGTTGTGAGTGAATCGGTTTTGTTTAAACAAAATATATGTCGTATTTCTAATGAATCAGGAAAATTCATACTAGCTAATAAAGAAAATAAAAATTTGTTATTTGGTTGGAGAAGTAACTGAATCAACCCATTTTTTATGGAAGACTCTTTTGCAAAAATGATTCTTAGAATGTGATTGATTTCAAATTCTGTATGTAATGGAAAACAGGAAGTGTTTTCTAAGTTTTTTTCCAAAACATCGTTTAAAGGTTCATTCACAGAAATTCTGGATTTGACAGAGCAAATATCAGGAAAATGTATTAAAAATTCTTCTACGCTTTTTCTTCTATAATAATAATTAGGACTGGTGAGGCTAAGTTGATATGTTTTTAAAAATTTTTGATATTCGGAAGGGGTTAATTGAAAAAATTTAGCCATTTTTATAAAGATTTCACGCTTTGGAGGTCGTCGGGTCCCATTGATAATTTTGTACATGGTGGAACGATCTATATTGCAGTATTTGATAAGGGAATTAGTACTTATGTTTTCTTTGGAATGTATTAACTCTTTTAAATAATCTGAAAATTCTGACATTATAAAATGCTCCTTAGTATAATATTTTATTTTAGAAATATTATACATATATAAAAAAAAATTGCAAGAAAAATGTTGTCCACAAAAATGCCACGGGTTGATAATGATAAGAGAAGGGTAAATAATGAAAAATATATCAAATAATAGGGAAGGAAAAACAAAATGATAAAAAAAATATGGAAATTAACAGTTTTAGTTGGAATTATGGTGTTACTCTGTGGATGTAATGAAGAAAAAGTGAGTGATGGAGAAGATTTACAGATAACAAAAGAAGAGAATAGAAAAAAACAGATGAATGATGCGATAGAAGAAAATACTAATACAGAAAAAACTGAAATAAAAGATTATTCTGATAATCAGCAGGAGCTAAAATATATTGAAGTCTTTTTTACTGAAGAGGCTTCTCAGAAAAATCTAGAACAGATTAAGCATACAATAGAAAAGAAACCAGAAGTTGCTTACATAGAAGAAATAGGAAGCGAGGAGGCTTGGAAGGATTATGTAAATAAGTATATGCAAGGCTCAAGTTCATCAGATTTAGAAAATCCTTTATCAGATGATTTTAAGTATTTTATTGTTTATCTGAAGGAAAATGCAGATGGTGAAAATCTTGTCCAGTATATAGAACAATTGCCGTATGTATCGAGTTGTTCGAAATCTAAATAAAATATGAACAGTGAGTCATCTAAACAAAAATAGAAAAGGTTGGGAAATATATATGTATATCATTTTTGATTTGGGGTTAATTGGAGTTGTAATCTTGGTTTTAACTGTATTAGGTATAACAACAGTAGGGGCTTTGGGGGCATGGATTGCAGAAAATTTCGAAATTGTTTTGGCGATAATATTATTGGCAAGTGTTATAAGAACTTTGGTTTTTGCAAAAGAATCAAAACTTGGATTAGGAAAAATATTTTTGTGTTCATTATGCGATTGTGCGAGAATATTGCCGATGATCTATTTCTTATGGATATTTTTTAGCGGTTTCACAGGATTATCAAATAAAAGTGTACTGGGATTTTTATTTGGTGTTGTAAATAATATTTTGGGATTTGCATTATTTTGTTTGCCAGAGCTGGGAATTATAACATTGGTAGAGCAGAGTTGTCTGAATATGTTGGAAGACAAAAACATGAACATGCTACTTTATGTGTTAGTTTCAGTTATAGGCATTGGATTGCAGATGTTGCTTTTCTGGATTATTATGAAAATATTTTAAGAGTGCCCATACTTCTATCTGTGGGATATGCAGGGCCTTGGAAAACTCAGTGCTTACACAACAATCGCTCTGATCAACGAAGACATCACAGGTGCTAAAGATGACAAATTCACAGCTGGTGACCTTGGTGACTACACAGTAACAGAGGCAGATGACGGCGGTACAGAGGTTGTTCTTGGTGCACCTCTGAAATTCGATACAAGCAACATCGAGGAGATGGCTAAGCTGTACTAATCAATCCTCAGATTGACTGTATAATCATATGATAAATCCTTTTGGGACAAGGCGGAGTCTTCGGACTCCGCCTTGTTTCGTATATTTGAATTTGGTGTATAGAAGGTTTCCGAAAAAATTTCAGTCTTTTGATTCTGGTTGTACTCTTATGGCTGCGGTGTTAAAATGAGGACAGCAGAATAGAAAACCATGAACAGATGAAGGAGCAAAACACATGCAGCAGGCATTACTGGATCAGCTGAGAAAGATCACAGAGGAAGAGAGAAAAATCCTGGATGGAGAAGCAGAGGTGGATAGAGATCTCTAC
>OLOW01003266.1_pt1 | contig 10431 bp, 10 predicted proteins | sample 1672801 | NCBI WGS metagenome assembly OLOW01 (sample SAMEA3136725, study PRJEB25190) | human gut metagenome | biome: human gut; feature: human-associated habitat; material: faeces | place: Austria | collected 2013
GAGAAATACTGGATGGGGATGGAATCTGCGGAGGCTACAATCTGCAGTGGTGCTGGACGAGCGGACGGCTTGCCGGCGGAAAGGGAATGATCAATGAACAATAAAACAGCACAGGGCGGGCATGTGATCATGTTTGTGCCGGAGAGCGGAAGCGGACAGAAGGTCGCGATGCTCTGCGCGCTCTTAAAGCTTCGCTGCCATCTGGTGGGAGAGGAAGGACTTTCGCGCACACCGGTGGATATTCTGAACCCGAAGGCAGAGCAGATAGCTTCTGCGCCGGAAGCTGACGCTGCCAATGCCGGGACAGAGAGAGGAGAGCCGCTGCTTTTGTTCTGCGGACTGTCAAATGCTGTCCTGGATCAGTTCCTTGGTGAGCTTAAAAAGCGCGGCATCCGGATTCCCCTGAAAGCGGTGTTGACAGAGAGCAATGCTGCATGGCCGCTTTCCAAGCTCTATACAGAGCTTAAGGGAGAACACAGTCTTATGACAGGAGAGGCGCTCTGATGGCCATACGCATCAACCCGATTAGTCTTTCCCTGCACCACGGGCCGGAGGCCCTCAAAAAAAAGATACTTTCGCTTCTGCACATTCAGGAGAAGGAATTGATTTCCTTCTCCATTGTGCGTCGCTCCGTCGATGCCCGGAAAAAAGATCATATCTGCTACAGCTATATCGTGGATGTGTGTACCGCACATGATGAGAGACTGCTGAAGCGCATGCATGACAGACGGGTGTCAGAGTATAATCAGAAGCCCTATGCGGCGCCTGCGCATGGAACAGAGCCGCTGAAGCACCGCCCGGTGATTATCGGAACCGGCCCCGCGGGACTTTTTGCCGGTCTGCTGCTTGCGGAGCAGGGGTACCGTCCTGTGCTTCTGGAGCGCGGGCTGCCCGCAGCGGAGAGAAAAAAGCGTGTAGATGCCTTCTGGGAGAGCGGAGTGCTGGACCCGGAATGCAATGTCTCCTTTGGAGAGGGGGGCGCAGGAACCTTCTCAGACGGAAAGCTCAACACCCTTGTGAAGGATGAAATCGGCAGAAACCGGGAGGTCCTGGAGCGCTTTGTGCGCTTCGGTGCGGATCCGGAGATACTCTGGGATCATAAGCCCCATGTGGGCACAGATCGCCTGATCGGTATCGTGACAGAGATACGGCAGGAGATTGAGCGACGCGGGGGAGAGCTGCGCTTTCAGACAAGAGCGGAGCGGCTCTGCACGTCGGGAGGAAGAATATCTGGCGTCCGCGTGTCATTTCCCGCGGAACAGACAGGAAAAAGAGAAAATGCGGCGCGTCAGGAGGAAATTGTCCCCTGCGAGCTCCTTGTTGTGGCGACGGGACACTCTGCGCGGGATACCTTTCAGAATTTTTATGAGGACGGCCTCAGGATGGAGGCAAAGGCCTTTGCGGTCGGACTGAGGATACAGCATCCGCAGCACATGGTTGATGTCGCGCAATACGGAGTCCGGGAGGCAGAGTTTCTCTCCCCCGCACCCTATAAGCTTACGGCGAAGACAGGGAGCGGCAGAGGGGTGTACAGCTTCTGTATGTGCCCGGGCGGTTATGTGGTCAATGCCTCCAGCGAGCCGGGAATGACAGCTGTCAATGGAATGAGCTATCATGACAGAGCTTCGGAAAATGCGAACTCCGCAGTGATTGTCACGGTGACACCGGAGGATTTTGCTTCAGAGGGGCCGCTCGCGGGACTGGCATTTCAGAGGGAGCTGGAGCGGCGGGCCTTCATAGCGGGAAGAGGGAAAATCCCGGTGCAGCTCTATGGCGACTTCTGTGCGGGGAAGCTCACAGAGCGGTATGGAGAGGTTCGTCCCTGCTTCAGGGGGGAGAGCTGCTTTGCGGATCTGAATCCTGTGCTCGGTCCGGAGCTCTCAAAGGCACTCAGAGAGGGAATGGAGCAGTTCGACAGAAGGCTTCACGGCTTTGCGCGTCCGGACGCGATTCTCGCAGGAGTGGAGAGCAGAACCTCCTCTCCGCTCAGAATTCCGCGTGACGATCAGCTTGAGGGCTCATTCGGGGGGCTCTACCCCTGCGGGGAAGGAGCGGGCTACGCCGGGGGCATCACCAGTGCCGCAATGGACGGGCTCAGGGTGGCGGAGGCGATTATACGCCGCTATGCGCCTCCGATTGACTGATTTTCCAAAAAAAGGTAAACTATAAAGTCTCAAAGAAATCGGAGGTTTATCCTGTGAACGCAGAGTACAGAGAGAGATTGAAGGATAAAAAACGAATTGTGATCAAGATCGGTTCTTCCACGATCACGCATGCGGATACCGGCCTCGTGAATCTCGGAAAGATCGAGCGCCTTGTGCGAAAGATCAATGATCTGAAGGGCGAGGGAAGAGAGGTTGTTCTGGTCTCCTCCGGCGCAATTGCGGCGCCTGCAGCACGTGCTGCCGCTCGAGCGCTTTTTTGAGATCATACTGCGTCCGGCGGGTGATGATCTCCTCCTGGAAGGAGAGGTATTCGTCGAGCATATGGCGCAGGGACAGGATCTTCGGCTGCTGCTGGTTGTTGACCAGTGCGAGCATCGTCACGCCGAAGGTCGTCTGCATCTGCGTCTGGGCAAAGAGGCGGTTCAGAACGACCTGCGGGTTCGCGTCCTTTTTGAGCTCGATGACGACGCGCATGCCGTTGCGGTCGGTCTCGTCGCGGATATCGGAGATGCCCTCGAGCCGCTTGTCGCGCACCTGCTCGGCCATGGCTGCGATGAGCTGGCGCTTGTTGACCTGATACGGCAGCTCCGTCACAATGATCCGCTCGCGGTTCTGGCCGAATTCCTCAAATTCGGTGCGCGCACGGACGGTGATCTTGCCGCGGCCGGTGGCGTAGGCGGCGCGGATGCCGCTGCGGCCCATGATGATGCCCCTGGTCGGGAAATCCGGGCCCTTGATGTACTCCATCAGGTCTGCCAGCTCCGCCTCGGGATTTTCAAGGATGCAGACGCAGGCGTTGATGACCTCCGTCAGATTGTGCGGCGGGATATTCGTCGCCATGCCGACGGCGATGCCGCTCGAGCCGTTGACCAGCAGGTTCGGGAAGCGGGACGGGAGCACGCGCGGCTCTTTTCTCGATTCGTCGAAGTTCGGATCCCAGGCGACCGTATCCTTGTCGATGTCGCGCAGCATCTCGTTGCAGAGCTTCGACATGCGCGCCTCGGTATAACGGTAGGCCGCGGGGGGATCGCCGTCGACGGAGCCGAAGTTGCCGTGACCGTCGACCAGCGGATAGCGCATGGAGAAATCCTGCGCCAGACGGACCATCGCGTCGTAGACCGACGCGTCGCCGTGCGGATGATACCGGCCCAGCACGTCGCCGACGCAGGTCGCCGATTTTTTGAACGGCTTGTCGGACGTCAGCCCGTCCTCATACATGGCGTAGAGAATGCGCCGGTGCACGGGCTTCAGACCGTCGCGCACATCCGGCAGCGCACGGCCGACAATGACGGACATCGCGTAGTCGATATACGAGCTCTTCATCTCATGCACGAGCTCCGACTGCACGATCCTCTGCTCCGGGAACATGATGTCCTCGGGCTTATAATCTTTCTTATGTGCCATAGAACTTGGGTCTCCTTTTCAGAGTAGGAGTAACAGCCTGCGCCCGCAGGCGCACCTGACAAATTTCAAAAATCCGATCCCGCCATCACCGGCAGCGCGGGCATAACCGCCCGCGCCCGCAGGCACACCTGGCAAATCTCAGAAACCCGATTCAGCCATCACCAACAATGACGTGCCCTTTCGGCAGTCATTCCTTGCCAGGCAAACGGGACGCCGCAGAAGTGCGTCCAGCTACAGAGCAGATACGTGATGGCGGTTTCTGAGTCATCAGCGCCCCTTTTCTCCCCCTTCTTTTCCGGCAAGACGGAAAAGAAGGGGCCGCCGGAGGCATTCAATCAGATATCCAGATTCACCACGTATTTCGCGTTTTCCTCAATAAATTCCTTACGCGGCTCGACATCCTCGCCCATCAGGACCGTAAAGATCTGGTCCGCCTGCACCGCGTCTTCAAGCGTGATGCGGCGGAGCGTCCGGGTGGTGGGATCCATGGTGGTCTCCCACAGCTCGTGCGGGTTCATTTCGCCAAGGCCCTTGTAGCGGGAGATATCGATTTTCGCGTTCGGATTGTCCGCGCGCATTTCGGCCGAGATCTGGTCTCGCTCCGGGTCGGAGTACGCTACGCGCTGCGTCTTGCCGCGCGAGAGCTTGTACAGGGGCGGCACGGCGGAATAGACGTAGCCGCGCTCGATGAGCGGCCGCATGAAGCGGAAGAAGAACGTCAGAAGCAGCGTCCGGATATGGCTGCCGTCGACATCGGCATCGGCCATGATGATGACCTTGTGATACCGGAGCTTGTCGAGGTTGAACTCGTCGCCGATGCCGGCGCCGAGCGCCGTGATGACGGGCTGGAGCTTGTCGTTGCCGTAGACCTTGTCGGCCCGGGCCTTTTCCACGTTCAGCATCTTGCCCCAGAGCGGCAGGATCGCCTGGAAGCGGGAGTCGCGGCCCTGCGTGGCCGAGCCGCCGGCGGAGTCGCCCTCGACGATGTAGATCTCGGTGAGAGTGGGGTCGGTGTCGTTGCAGTCGCGCAGCTTGTCGGGCATCTGGCCGGACTCGAGGCCGGTCTTGCGGCGGATGGCTTCTCTGGCTTTGCGCGCAGCCTCGCGCGCGCGGTTGGCCATCATGGCCTTGTCCAGAATCGCCTTGCCGACGGTGGGGTTTTCTTCCAGGAATTCCGCCAGCTGCTGCGTGACGATGTTGCTGACCAGCGTGCGCATGGAGGCGTTGCCGAGCTTGGCCTTCGTCTGGCCCTCGAACTGTGCCTCGGTCAGCTTGACGGAGACGATGGCGGTCAGACCCTCGCGCACATCGTCGCCGGAGACCTTGTCGTCGCCCTTGATATAGCCCTTTTTGACGCCGTAGGCGTTGAGCACGTTCGTCAGCGCCCGCTTGAAGCCCTCCTCGTGCATGCCGCCCTCGGGGGTATGGATGTCGTTGGCGAAGGAGACGATGGTAGAGGCAAAGGAGTCGTTATACTGCAGCGCGACCTCGGCCGTGTCGTCGCCCTTGGTGCCGGACATGTAGATGACCTGCTCGTGCAGGGGCGTCTTGTGGCGGTTGTACCAGCGGACGAATTCGCGGATGCCGCCCTCGTAGCACATGGAGTCCATGCGCTCTTTTTCGGGCTTGTCGGCGGATTCGATGCGCTCGTCCTTGATGGTGATGTGCAGGCCCGCGTTCAAAAACGCCTGCTCGCGCATGCGGGTATGCAGGGTCTCATAGTCGTATTCCAGCGTGTCGAACATCTCGGGATCCGGCTTGAAGGTGACCTTCGTGCCGTGCTGGTCCGTGGTGCCGATGATGCGCATTTCCTGGGTAATATGGCCGCGGGAGAACTTCATCTGATAGATCTTCCCGTCCTTGCTGACCTCGACCTCCAGCCACTCGGACAGCGCGTTGACGACCGACGCGCCCACGCCGTGCAGACCGCCGGAGACCTTGTATCCCCCGCCGCCGAATTTGCCGCCCGCATGCAGGACAGTATAGACGACCTCCAGCGCGGGCTTGCCGGTCTGTGCCTGGATATCGACGGGGATACCGCGGCCGTCGTCGGTGACGGTGATGGTATTGCCCTCGTTGATGGTGATCACAACGTGCTTGCAGTATCCGGCCAGCGCCTCATCGACCGCGTTGTCGACGATCTCATACACCAGATGGTGCAGGCCGGAAGCGCTTGTCGAGCCGATGTACATGCCGGGCCGCTTGCGGACGGCCTCGAGTCCCTCCAGCACCTGGATCTGACTGGCGTTGTATTCCTTTTCGGCCTCGATGATATCCTTGATTTCTTCGCTCATAGTTTTTCTCCTTTTCCAGGAATGGGGCTGCGCTGCGGTTCCTGCAGACGTCTTTGCAGGATGGCAGCGTTATATTTTGTCAGATAGACGCGCGTCTGTCCGTATTCCGCCGCGACCAGAAAGGATTTCGGCAGCTCGTCCGTCGCTTCGACGACGGCGCCGGCCTTCTGGGCCTCCGCGAGGAATTTCCGCGTCCATTTGGAGCAGCTGGTATTGTCCAGATCAAATACGCCGACGATGGTCTCGCCGCGGACGGAAAAATCGCCGCCGATGTTCAGATACATGCCGGATTCTCCTGTACCTGCCCGTTTTCGATCAGGATCCGCTTGCCGATGTCGGAAAGCCGGTCCGGCTCGCAGCAGGTGATGAGCACCTGCCCGGAACGGATCTGATTGAGCACAAAATCCTGCCGTCTCGCGTCGAGCTCCGAGAGCACGTCGTCGAGCAGCAGCACCGGTTCTTCGCCGGTATCGCGGCGGAACAGCTCGCGCTCAGCGAGCTTCAGACTGATGGCCGCAGTCCGCGTCTGACCCTGCGAGCCGAAGGCCTTGACGGACAGGCCGTCCAGCTCCGCTTCAAAATCGTCCTTATGCGGGCCGGACAAACACTGGCCGGATTCCAGCTCCGCGCGGTAATGCGACTGCTGGTGGTCCAGCAGCTGCTGAAAGATCGTTTTTTTCTCCGCAAACGGGTCCGTGACGGTCGAGACTGTCTGATAGCGCAGCCGCAATGTCTCTTTTCCGCCGGAAAATTCTGCGTGGAACTGCCCGGCCTGCGCCGAAAGCTCCCGCAGATACCGCGCGCGGTAGGAGATGAGGATCGCGCCGACCTGCGCCATGCGGTAGTTGAACTCCGGCAGCGGCTCAAGCAGAGACGGCCGGTCGTTATAGTCCTTTAAGATCCGGGATTTGCTGTCATAGAGTTTCTGATATTCTCCCAGCGCCTGCGCGTAGCCGGGCCGGAGCTGGCAGAGCGCGGTATCGACGAGCTTCCGCCGTCCGGCCGCGCCGCTTTTCAAAACCAGCAGATCGTCCGGGCAGAACAAAACCGTCGTCAATACGCCCGGGAGCGCGGTGGCCGAACGCTGCTTCACGCCGCCGATATACAGCTGCCGCGGCTTTCGCCCGGAAAACAGGACCGCACGGATCGACTGCTCCCGCCCGCCGGAAAACAGCTCGCAGCCAAGATCTGCAAATTCCGCGCCGAAGCGGATCAGCTCCTGATTCCGCGCCGTGCGGAAGCTCCGCCCGGTCGAAAGATAGAAGACCGCCTCGAGAAGATTCGTCTTCCCCTGCGCGTTTTCGCCGACGATCAGATTGACGCCGGGGTGCAGCTGCACGCCGGCAGCGGCATAATTCCGGAAATCATACAGCTTGAGCGACTGCAGCTTCATGCCTGTTCTTCTGTGACGCGCCAGGTGTTGGCCATGAAGGTCACCTCGTCGCCGGGATGCAGCTTTTTGCCGCGCATGGTGCACACTTCGCCGTTGACCAGCACGTCGCCCTCCTGAATGAAGGTCTTGGCCATGCCGCCGGATTCAATGGCGTTGGCAAATTTCAGAAAATCCTGCAGCTTGATGAACTCCGTATGGATGGGGATCTCGATCGGACCCTCCGCCAGCTTTTTGGTAACTCTGACCTTCATCTCATTCCCCCGCTTTCAGCCGGACCGGCAGGACCATGTAGCTGTACCGGCCGGAGCCGTCGCACGGATTCATGACGATGGGGCTCAGGCCATTGACCAGCTCCAGCGAGCATTCCGCATCCGGGATCGCGCGCAGCGCGTCGAGCAGGTACCGGCAGTTGAAGCCGATCTCCATATCCTGCCCGTCGCCCGCGATCTGGCAGACGTCGTGTGCCTCGCCGATCGTGGAAACGGAGCGGAAATCCGCGGTATTTTCGCCGAAGCGGCAGCGGACGGGGCTTTTGAGCTTCTCAGAGATGATGAGGCCGACACGTTCGATGGAATCGGTCATCTTTGCCACGTTGACCGCCAGCTTGATCGGCTGGTTCTGCGGAAGCACGCGCCGCCAGTCGAGGAATTCACCCTCGAGCAGCCGGCAGACGAGCGTCGCCTCGCCGATCGTAAAGAGGATATGCTTGCTGCCGAGGAAGAAGGTGCAGGTCTCGTCGGTATCGCCGAGGATCTTTTCCGCTTCCTTGAGCGCCGCGGCGGGGACGACGAATTTGAGCGTCCGTCCGATCGGCTCCTCCGCTTTCCAGCAGCGAAGCGCGAGCCGGTAGCCGTCGACGGCGACGACTGTGATGGAATCATCTGCTACCTCAAACAGGCAGCCGGTATGGATGGGTCGAGCCTGGTTTTCGCTGACAGCGAAGCTCGTGCCGCCGATCATGGCCTTGAGCTCGCTTTGCGGCAGGTCGATGCCCTTTTCGGAGTCGACCTCCGGCAGCTCCGGATAATCCTCAGAGGACATGGCCGTAATGGAGAAGGAGGAGATCCCGCCGCGGATAGAGACCTTGAAGTTTTCGTCGACCGAGATGGAGACCGTATCGTCCGGCAGCTTGCGGATGATATCGAAGAAGAGTCTCGACGGCATGATGCACGCGCCGGTCTCCTGGATGTCCGCGTCAACGGAGATGGTGATGCCCGTCTCGAGATTATAACCGGAAAGCGTCAGCTTGACACCTGCGCGGATATAGATTCCCTCGAGCGCCGGAATGGTGCTCTTCTGTGCGACGGTACGGGAGGCGACGGAGATGGCGCTGACCAGCGCATTTTTTTCACAGGTAAATTTCATATGGATTCCTCCGTTTCTTCTTTCCAGAGAAAGAAAGGATTTTTTTTAGAAGTACGTAGCAGTAGGGAAAATTTATGTGGAAAACCGGTGCAGGCCCAGCGGCTGCAATGCTTTTTTCTCCACAGGCCCATGTTCACGTTCCAAACGCTTTTCCACACCTCAAATTGTGAAACATGCGTTTCACAGCTTTCCACAGAGCCCATCTGTGGATTCCACACGTCCCTGTGGAAAAAATCAGAGCTTGCTGTTGATGTTCGCCGTAATATCGCGGATGTTGTCCGGCAGAGAGCCGGTCCCGGCGGCAAGCTGCTGCTCGACCTTTTTGAGCGAGTGAATGACGGTGGAATGGTCGCGGCCGAATTCCTTGCCGATGTCGGGCAGCGAAAGATTCGTCAGCTTCCGGACCAGATACATGGCGACCTGCCGCGCCTCGGCGGTATTCTTATTTTTGAGCGTGCCGCGGATGACGGCTTCCTCAATGTTGTAGAACCGGGAGACCTCGCCGATGATGAGGCTGGGCGTGGGCAGATTTTCGGCCTTTTCCTTGTTGTACATGTCCTTGATGGCGCGGGACACGTTCGGCACGGTCAGCTCCATGTTGTCGAGGTCGTGATACGCACGGATCTTTTTGACGGTCCCCTCCAGCAGACGCACGTTCGACGTGACGTTTTCGGCGATGAAGGTGCAGACATCGTCCGGCAGCTCGAAGCCGAGCGAGACGGATTTGTTCTTGATGATTGCCATGCGGGTCTCAAAATCGGGCGGCTGGATGTCTGCAATCAGGCCCCACTCGAACCGGGTCTTCAGCCGGTCTTCAAGACGGAGCATCTCATTGGGCGGCCGGTCAGCGGTCAGAACGATCTGATGGTGGTTCTCGTAGAGATTATTGAAGGTATGGAAAAATTCCTCCTGCGTGGATTCCTTGCCGGCGATAAACTGGATATCATCGACGAGGAAGAGGTCCGCGTTGCGGTATTTGTTGCGGAATTCGTTGTTGCGGCCCTCCTGCAGGGCGGCGATGAGCTCGTTGGTGAACTGGTCGCCCTTGATATAGACGATGTTGTAGCTGGGATGATTTTTATGCACGACGCTGGCGATGGCATACAGCAGATGCGTCTTGCCGAGGCCGGACGGGCCGTAGATGAACAGCGGGTTATACGTTTCCGCCGGATTGTTGGCGACAGAGACGGCCGCCGCGTGCGCAAAGCGGTTGGACGAGCCGACGACGAAATTATCAAACGTGAACTGCGGGTTGAACTCGATAAACTCCGGCTTCTGTGACCGGCCGCGGTACGCCTCGATCTCCGTCTCGTCCAAAACCTCAATCTCAACGTTCATCTGGAAGATCTCCTGCATGGCCTCTTTGATGTAGCCGGTGCAGCGGCGGAGGATGATATCCTTGCGGAAGGTGGAGGGGGAGTACAAAACGAGCTTCTGATCCGTCAGCTCGAGGATCTCGGTATCGTCAAACCAGGTCGACACGACCTGCGGCGTCAGCCGGGCCTCCATATGCCCCAGGACCTTGGCCCAGACGTAAGCGGTTGAATACATGCGCAGTTCCTTTCTTTCTATCGCCGTACCGGCGGAAAAAACACAAATTTATGCACAATAATCATAACACAGCTGTGGACAATTTTCAAGGGGAGAACCAGCGGATACTTTATATAATAAAAAAATAACCCCCGCCGCAGAGGAAAAGGCTCCCCTCCCAGGGGAGCTGTCAGCGAAGCTGACTGAGAGGTTGTCACAAATTTTCCATAAAACCCAAACCGCAAATTCAGTTTGCGGTTTGGAAAGGAAGAAACGGGCT
>OLOW01003267.1_pt1 | contig 10427 bp, 10 predicted proteins | sample 1672801 | NCBI WGS metagenome assembly OLOW01 (sample SAMEA3136725, study PRJEB25190) | human gut metagenome | biome: human gut; feature: human-associated habitat; material: faeces | place: Austria | collected 2013
AATCAATTGCTTCATCGCGGCGACGGCGAACGAAGCGGACGCTCTTAAAACCTGATGGTCGCGCCCGGACAGGCGGCGCAGCATGGAAAAGGCCTCGCTCTCGGAGTGGGGCTTGCCCATGACGAGCGAATCGCACACCACGATGGTGTCGGCCGAGATGATGATGTCGTCCGGCATGCAGTGCGGCTGCACGGCCTTCGCCTTTTCCAGGCTGACGCGGGCGACCTCATCGGAGGGATGACGGAAGTGCTGAAGAATTCTCATATTTAACAGAAGTAGAGAAAAATGTAAGCATAACTGTTTCACAGTTAGAATTAAAAGATATTATTAAGCAGACTAAGTTCTCATTATCACCTAATGACAACAATCCTATAATGACTGGTGAATTATTCGAAGTTAAAAATAATAACCTTAAGGTAGTTGCATTAGACAGTCACAGAATTGCAATCAGAAATCTCAATGTTGATTATGATGGCAACATTTACGTAATTATTCCTGGAAAATCTCTTACAGAAATTGAGAGAATCTTAGAAGCTGATAATGATAAGAAGGTTACAATCTACTTCTCAGACAACCACGCAATGTTTGAATTTAACAGCACAAGAGTTGTTTCAAGACTTATCCAGGGAGATTACTTCAATATCAATAAGATGATCTCTAATGACTATGAGACAAAGCTCGAAGTTAACAGAAAAGATCTTATCGATGCAATTGATACTGAAATGATCTTCATTAAGGAAAGTGATAAGAGACCTGTTATCCTTAACATAACTGATAACAACATTCTTTTAAGCGTTAAATCAACTCTTGGTGAAGGTAAGGAAGAGGTTGAAGTTGAAAAAGAGGGTAAGGATATCAAGATCGGATTTAACCCTAAATTCTTACTTGATGCACTTAAGGTAATTGATGACGAAACAGTTACATTAACATTTGTTAATGCAATGTCTCCTTGCTTTATCAGAGATGGAGAAGGCTCATACATTTACTTAATTTTACCTGTTAACTTTGTAGAGGATTAATTTTATGGAAGAAGTACATTTTACAGGTGAGTTTATAAAACTCGGACAGGCTCTTAAGCTTGCAGGACTTGTATATAATGGAGCCGAATCAAAGATAGAGATACAGTCCGGCAATGTTAAATTAAATGGTGAAGTTGATACCAGAAGAGGCGCTAAGTTATACGGCGGTGAAGTAGTGGAATTTAACGGATCTGTTTTTAAGGTTATTAGGGATGAAGATTAAAGAAATCGAATTAAAAGATTTTCGTAATTATCCATATTTAAAATTAGAATTAAATGACGGTATAAATGTTTTATATGGCAGCAATGCCCAGGGTAAAACCAATATTCTGGAAGCCATATATATGTGTGCTGCAGCAAAGTCACACAGAGGTGCAAAGGATAAGGAGCTGTTAAGATTTACTGACGTTTCAAATCAATGTGATGACGCACATATTAAGCTGATAGTCGAAAAAAAATATACTACCAACAGAATAGACGTACATATTAAGAAATCCGCAAGAAAAGGGATTGCCGTAGATAAATTTCCGGTTAAGAATCTTGGAGAACTTATCGGGATATTAAATGTCGTGGTATTTTCCCCGGAAAATCTGGATATTATAAGAATGGGTCCAAGCGTAAGAAGGGATTTTATAGATAATGAATTAATCTCTGTCAGCAAAATATATTATAATAACTTAGTTAATTTTAATAAGATTCTGGACAGCAGAAATAAATATCTTAAAAATGCAGATTTTACCGGAAAAGGTGACCTTACACTTTTGGATGTTTTAGATGAGCAGTTTATTGAATATGCAAAAAATATCATAAGAGACAGAGTCATTTATATTGAAAAATTATCACAAATTGTGTCCAAAATACATTATAATATTACAGGTGGAAAAGAGAACCTTCGCATAGAATACAACCCTAATACGGGAGCGGATGAGCTGTCTGAAAAGATATATGAAAGCAGACAGAGAGATCTGAGATATGGAGTAACATCCTATGGACCTCACAGAGATGACATAACATTTTATATAAATGATATGGATGTCAAAACATTCGGATCCCAGGGGCAGAAGAGGACAGCGGCTATAAGTACTAAGCTTGCTGAGATAAGCATGATCAGGGAGGAGACAGGAGATGATCCGGTTCTCCTTCTTGATGATGTTTTGTCAGAATTAGATGTGAACAGACAAAGATTGTTATTTTCTAACATTAAGGATATTCAGACAATCATAACATGTACAGGATATGATGAGCTTAATATATCTGATATGTCAGAAGGTACTATTTATGAGGTTAATAATGGCAATGTTGTAAAACGAAGTCCATTATAGGAGGTGTTAATATTGGCAAATAATGCTGAACAAAAATATGGCGGTGATCAGATTGATGTTCTTGAGGGACTTGAAGCTGTAAGAAAAAGACCAGGAATGTACATAGGATCTACTGGTCCAAGAGGATTGCATCATTTAGTATGGGAGATTGTAGATAATTCAGTAGATGAAGCCTTAGCTGGATTTTGTAATCAAATAGATGTTGAAATAAGTGTGGATAATTTTGGGGATAACATACTAACTGTTGTGGATAACGGGCGTGGTATGCCAACAGATATTCATCCCAAAACTAAAGTAAGTGCTACAGAGACAATTTTTACAGTTCTTCATGCAGGAGGTAAATTTGATAATAATAGTTATAAAGTATCAGGTGGACTTCATGGTGTAGGCGCATCTGTTGTTAATGCGTTAAGTCAATGGCTAGAAGTTTATGTGCATCGAAATGGACATATTTATCGTCAAAGGTTCGAAAAGGGACATCCTAAGACTCAACTTGAGATTATCGGTACGACTCAAGAAACAGGAACAACGGTCAAATTTGTCCCAGATAAAGAAATTTTTAAAGAATCAATTACATTTGATTATGAAACATTAAGACAACGTATTCAAGAATTAGCCTTTTTAAATAAAGGATTACGTCTAACAATCAAAGATGTGCGTAATCCAAATAATATAAAATCTGGTGATTATCATTATGAAGGTGGTTTAAAAGAGTATGTTAGTTTTTTAAATAAAGGTAAAAAACCTCTTCATTCAGACATTATTGTAGTTGAAGAGACTATTGAAGATACTCTTATTGAAATAGCTTTTCAGTATACAGAAGATTATAGTTGCAATATAAAATCTTTTACTAATAACATTACTAATAATGAGGGGGGAACTCATGAAGAAGGATTTAGAAATAGTTTAACAAGAATTCTTAATAATTATGGTAAAAATTCTAATATTTTTAAAAAAGATGAAAGTTTATCTGGTGATGATGTTCGCGAAGGATTAACAGCTATTGTCTCTTGTAAAATTAGTGATCCACAATTTGAAGGACAAACGAAAACTAAACTTGGGAATACTGAGGTAAGAAGAATTGTTTCTCAAGCTATGAGTGATAAATTTGAGGCATATTTGTTAGAAAATCCTGCTAATGCAAAAATGATTATTGAAAAATCATTACTTGCTCTTAGAGCACGTTTAGCAGCTAAAAAGGCAAGAGAAGCAACAAGACGAAAAAGTCCTTTAGATTCGTTAGGATTTGCGTCAAAACTTTCAGACTGCAGAACCAAAGATCCACAACTTGCGGAAATGTACATAGTCGAAGGAGATTCTGCGGGTGGATCTGCTAAAATGGGACGTGAAAGTTATTATCAAGCAATTCTTCCTCTTAGAGGAAAAGTGTTGAATGTTGAAAAGGCCGCAATGTCAAGAGCATTAAGTAATAAAGAAATATTATCAATGATTCAAGCTATTGGCACAGGAATTGGTAATGAATTTCAAATTGAAAATGCAAGGTATCATAAAATTGTTATTATGACCGATGCTGACGTAGATGGCGCACATATTAGAACGCTTCTACTTACATTTTTTTATCGTTTTATGAGACCTATTATTGAAAAAGGGTATGTGTATATTGCTCAACCACCACTATATAAAATTCAACAAGGAAAAAAGATCGATTATGCTTATAGTGATGAAGAATTAAATTTTAAATTAAGTGAAATTTCAGGCAAAAGAGATATTCAAAGATACAAAGGATTAGGTGAAATGAATGCTGAACAATTATGGGAAACCACTATGGATCCTAAAAAACGCATTTTATTACAAGTTACACTGAATGATGGTGAAAAAGCAGATGAGGTTTTTTCTATGTTAATGGGAGAAGAGGTTGAACCAAGAAGAAAATTTATAGAAGAAAATGCTGTATTTGTACAAAACTTAGACGTTTAGGAGGTGGAATATGTCAGAAAATGATAACAAAAATATAGAAAAATTAGATGATAATCTAGATTTAACAACAGAAAATGAGGAAGACAATTCAGAAAATAATCCTGATATAGATCCAGAACTGACTAAAATTGATCAGAGTTTATTAGATGAAAATGGAGATTATGATAAAATTCAACCAATTAATCTTTCAAATGAGATGCAAAATTCTTTTTTAAGTTATGCTATGAGTGTCATTGTATCACGTGCTTTACCAGATGTAAGAGATGGGTTAAAACCGGTTCATCGAAGAATTCTTTATGCAATGAATGAACTAGGAGTATACAGTGATAGACCACATAAAAAATCTGCGCGTATTGTTGGTGATGTTATTGGTAAATACCATCCTCATGGTGATACTGCTGTATATGAGGCAATGGTTAGAATGGCACAAGACTTTAGTTATCGTTATCCGCTTGTTGATGGACATGGTAATTTCGGTTCTATTGATGGTGATGGAGCGGCAGCAATGCGTTATACTGAAGCTAGAATGAGCAAACTAGCAGGAGAAATGTTGCGTGATTTAAATAAAAATACTGTTGATTTTGGGGATAACTATGATGGTTCAGAAAGAGAACCACTTATTTTGCCCGCAAGATTTCCTAGTCTTCTTGTAAATGGGGCATCGGGAATTGCAGTAGGAATGGCAACTAGTATTCCAACGCATAACCTAACAGAAGTCATTAATGGTACTTTGGCTTTAATTGAAAATCCAGATATTACGATTGAGCAGTTAATGGAATATATTTTAGCACCTGACTTTCCAACTGGCGCAACCATTATGGGATTGAGTAGTGTAAAAAAAGCTTATCAAACAGGAATGGGTACGGTTACTGTTAGGGCTAAAGTAGCGACTACGACAATGCAAAATGGTAAAAAAGAATTGATTATTACTGAAATACCTTATCAAGTGAACAAAACAAGACTGATTGAAAGAATTGCTGAGCTTGCTAAAGATAAAATTATAGATGGGATTACTGATTTAAGAGATGAATCTAATCGTAAGGGAATGAGAATTGTCATTGAGTTAAGACGAGATGCAAATGTCAATGTGATTCTAAATAACCTTTATAAACATACACAAATGCAAACAACCTATAGTGTGAATATGATTGCATTAGATCATGGTCAACCAAAAGTATTAAATTTAAAACAAATTTTAGAATGCTATGTAAAGCATCAAATTGAGGTTGTAACAAGAAGAACAAAATATGATTTAGATAAAGCAAAATCAAGATGTCATATTGTTGAAGGATTACTGATTGCACTTGCTAATATTGATGAGGTTGTGGCAACGATTAAAGCGTCTAAAAATACGGATGAGGCAATCAAACAATTAATTGAAAAATTTTTGTTAACAGAAATTCAAGCAAAAGCTATTCTTGATATGAAACTTCAACGATTAACGGGTCTTGAAATTGAAAAACTAGAACAAGAACAAAAAGAATTAAATGAAATTATTGAATATTTAGAAGATATTCTTTCTCATCATAATAAATTAATGCATGTTATTGTTTCAGAATTAAAAGAAGTCCAAAGAAAATATGGTGATGATCGCAGAACTGAAATTGACTTAAGTGAAGATTTAGAAGTAGAAGATGCCGATTTAATACCAGAAGAAGATGTAATTGTTACAATTACTAATCGTGGATATATTAAAAGAATGACAGTAGACACGTATAGAGCACAACGTCGTGGTGGAAAAGGTATTACAGGAAGTAAAATGCAAGAAGATGATTTTATTGAAAAGGTTATTTACACATCTACGCATGATAATTTATTGTTCTTTAGTAATTTTGGTAAGGTGTATTTATTAAAAGCTTTCCAAATTCCAGCTGCTAGTCGAATTTCTAAAGGATTGCCAATTGTCAATTTGTTAAAATTTGATGATGGTGAAAAATTAGCTGCAGTAATTAATGTTAAATCACTTGAAGAACCAGGATACATTATTTTTGGTACTAAAAATGGGATCATTAAAAAGACAGAATTAATTCAGTATAAGAATATTAGAAGTACTGGTATTCGAGCACTTATTTTAAATGAAGATGATGAATTGATTGCTGTTGCAAGAACTACAGGAAATCAAGATATTATTTTTGGTGCCTCTAATGGAAAAGCCGCTTGCTTTAATGAAGATAATGTTCGCGCAACTAATCGAGCCGCCAGTGGTGTGAAAGGAATTAGAGTAGCTCCTGGAGAAAAAGCAATTGGTCTTGTTGTTGTAAATGGCGATGAAGATGAAATAACGGTTGTAACAGAATATGGTTTTGGTAAAAGAACACCAACGAGTGATTTTAAAATTAAAGGAAGAAATGGTAAAGGTGTAAAATATATGAATATCACTGAAAAAAGTGGTAGACCTGTTAGCCTTGCCTCATCTACTAAAGATGATGATTTAATTATTATTACTGATAAAGGAATGGTAATTAGAACATATTTAAATGATATTTCTTTAATTGGTAGAGATACACAAGGTGTAAAACTTATTAAATTAAATGAAGGACATTTGGTTTCTACTATTGCCATTGTTCCTCATCAAGAAGAACAAGAAGAAGAAATCATAGATGAAGCAGAACAAATTACAGAAAAATTATCGCATTTGAATAAACTTTTAGAAGAAGACGAAGAAAATATTGAAGAAGATATAGAAAATGAAGAACAATTGTCTCAAGAGGAAGAATAATTTTTGCTTTTCTTGACAAACTATAAAAAAGTGATTATAATTAATACGATAAATCCGTTGAAAAGGACTAGTAATTAAATCATTTTATGAAAAAGAGACTTGATGATTGGTGAAAAATCAAGATAAAAATTTAATGAATCTACCTTTGAGGAGAAGTATGAAAATACTTTCGGTTAAGAAGCCGTTATTTTCTTTTGAAGGCGAGAGTAAGCTCTAATCAGGGTGGCACCGCGGACTAAATAATAGGTTCGTCCCTGTTACAAAGAAAAAAATCCTTTGTAACAGGGATTTTTTATATGAAAAAGGAGAAAAATATGTTAGATATTAAATTAATTAGAGAAAATGTTGAAAATGTAATTCAAAGATTAAACACAAGGGGAGGAGATTTTTCATATTTAAGAGAAGTTAAAATGCTTGATGAAAGAAAAAGAAATCTTTTAAGTGAAGTAGAAAATCTAAAAAATGAAAAGAATCGAAAAAGTAAACTTATAGGAGAGTATAAAAGAAATAAACAAGATACAACTGAACTTTTAAATGAGGTCAATTTAACCGGTGAAAATATTGTTAGATTAGAAAAAGATATAGATAGTCTTGATGAAAAAATAAAATATTATATGCTTAGAACTCCTAATTTAGTAAGTTTGAGTACAAAAGTAGGAAAAGACGAAACTGAAAATAGAGAAATTAGGAAATTTAAAGAACCAACTAAATTTAATTTTACGCCCAAAGATCATGTTGAACTTGCAGAAAAATTAGGAATCCTTGATTTTGATCGAGCAGCTAAAATTACAGGAGCTCGTTTTGTTATTTATAAAGGACTTGGTGCTCGTCTTGAAAGAGCTTTAATTAGTTTTATGATGGATCTTCATTCTAAACAACATGGTTATACCGAAATTATGCCACCTTATATAGTGAATGGAGCTAGTATGCTTGGAACGGGTCAGTTTCCTAAATTTAAGGATGATGCGTATAAAGTAACAGCAGGCCAAGGGGATGATGGTGATTGGTATTTGAATCCAACTGCTGAGGTACCTACAATCAATATGTATCGGGATGAAATTATTGATGGAGACAAATTACCAATAAAATATTGTTCATATACAACGGCTTTTAGGGCTGAGGCTGGTTCTGCTGGTCGCGATACTAGAGGCATTTTACGTCAACATCAATTTAACAAAGTTGAATTAATAAAATTTACAAGACCTGAGGATTCTTATAATGAATTAGAACAAATGTTAAATAATTCAGAAGAAGTTTTAAAACAACTAGATATTCCTTATCATGTTGTTGAACTTTGTACAGGTGATATGGGATTTGGAATGGCGAAAACCTTTGATATTGAGGTTTGGCTACCTGGTCAAAATTGTTATAGAGAAATTGGTTCCATTTCTAATGCTGAAGATTTTCAGGCTAGAAGAGCCAACATTCGTTTTCGAAGAACTAAAGATAGTAAAACAGAATATGTACATACATTGAATGGTTCAGGGCTTGCTGTAGGAAGAACAGTAATTGCAATTTTAGAAAATTATCAACAAGAAGATGGTTCAATTCAAATACCAGAAGTATTAATTCCATATATGGGAGTAAAAGAAATAAGATAAAAAATAAAAAATAGATTCCAAAAACGAATCTATTTTTTGCTTTTTAGGGTTTTAGAATAGAATATAGTTTATCCAATTCCAAAAAATTTGGTTCATGATCAACTTGATGAAAATCTATTTCATCATTTTCATAACGTGGTAAGACATGTAAATGAAAATGCATTACGGTCTGTCCTGCTAGTTGTCCTGAATTATTCAAAAGATTTATATCTTTAGTCCCTAATTTTTCTTTTAATACATTAGCAACAACAACGGCTGCTTTCATAATTTCTTCTGCTTCTTTTTTTTCTAAACTGAAAATGTCTTGAACATGTTTTTTAGGTACAATTAAAGTATGTCCTTTGGTCGCTTGTGATATATCTAAAAAACATGTAACAAAATCATTTTCATAAATAGTATAAGAAGGGATTTCTTTATTGATAATCTTACAAAATATACACATTATTTTACCTCCAAGATAAAATAATTGTAACATATTTTATTAAAATAGTAAAGATAATTAGAAATTAATTAAGCAAAAGGATATTCATATTCAATATCTTCATCAAAACTAACATAACAAAGATAAATTCTAAGAAGAAGATAGGTCACATTTGTTTGATTATCTTTTAATAAAATATGATCACGACCTGCTCCTACTAACTCACCTTTAAAAATTTTTGAACCCCATTGACTGTTTTCAAAATTCATATATATTGTAGCAGTCTTTCCTAAATTGAGTCTTAAAATATTTTCAATATATGAATTTTCAAACCGCCTCGTTGAGGAGGAGCCGCATTTTCAGTCGGAGGAACAGCAGTTTTTCGTAGATGAGCTGGGCGAGAGCGCGATTACGGTCGGTCTCCGCGCCTGGGTCGCAACGGAAAATTACTGGCCGGTCAAGTGGAAAATGAACGAGCGCATCAAGGAAGAATTTGATGCGGCAGGGATTTCTATTCCGTATAATCAGCTTGATGTCCATATCTGTCCGGGATCGGAGCGTAAATAAGTGGAAAAAACGTGATAAATAAGGGAAAAATTGCAATTAACCCTTGCAATTACGCAGAAAAGGTGCTATAGTAAAGCTGTTAATAAGTGACTGTTAAGGAGTGGACGATTTCGTCCACTCTTTCTTGTGTACAGGGAAATGAAAGAATTTTTCAGAAGTTTCCCTAAATCAAAAAAGGTGGTGAGGATTTGAGCAGAAGAGAAGAATACGAACAGAAGGCAGAAGAACTGATCACTCCGATTGTAGAAGCCAATGGTTTTGAACTGGTGGATGTGGAGTATGTCAAAGAGGGCGGTACCTGGTATCTGCGTGCTTACATTGATAAGCCGGATGGAATCGGAGTGAATGACTGTGAGGTTGTAAGCCGCAGACTTTCCGATATTCTGGACGAGAAAGATTATATCGAAGATTCGTATATTCTGGAAGTCAGCTCACCGGGACTTGGCAGACCACTGAAGAAGGAAAAGGACTTCAAGAGAAGCCTTGGAGAAGAAGTTGAGATCAGAACCTACCGTATGATCGACAGAAAGAAGGAATTCACCGGGATCTTAAAGGATTACGATGAGACAACGGTTACGATCGAGATGGAAGATGAGACTGAGAAAACATTTGAAAAAAGCGAGATCGCACTGATCCGATTAGCATTTGATTTTTAAACGGCATGGATAAGTAAGGAGGAACAGACCATGAATACAGAATTATTAGAAGCGTTAAATATACTGGAGAAAGAGAAAGATATCAGTAAAGAGACACTGTTAGACGCCATTGAAAATTCACTGATGAATGCCTGTAAGAACCATTTCGGTAAGACAGACAACATCAAACTGATCATGAACAAGG
>OLOW01003272.1_pt1 | contig 10421 bp, 16 predicted proteins | sample 1672801 | NCBI WGS metagenome assembly OLOW01 (sample SAMEA3136725, study PRJEB25190) | human gut metagenome | biome: human gut; feature: human-associated habitat; material: faeces | place: Austria | collected 2013
CTACCACGACTATTACTACGACTTTTTTACAACAATCTTGGTTGTTGGTTGCTACAGACAGAGATCAACCGGATGCCTTTATTTACTTACTCAACTTTGTGATACAGTGCCACATGCCGATCTGTCCGGCTGTCATATCGCTTGCCGATCACTTCAACAAGTCCTTCCTGGGTCAGCTCTGTTAACCTTGGCTGTACCTGCTGCCGTGTCGGTTCTGCCACCAGTCCATGTCGGTGCATCACAACAGCAATTTCTCTTGCAGTCATGTTTCCGTAAGATAATTCATTCAGGATATTGTTACGGATCACCTGCTTATCTATCTTCTCGTGGCTTTCTCTTTGAGTCTGCTTTGTTATTACTCTGCTCCGGAGTGCAGTCTCGCATCCGAAGAAGTTCATCTGCTCCATCTCGTCTATCCTCCAAACTGCTTCTCAAACAACTGCTGTTCCAAAGAATCAAAATCATAGTCCCTTTGACATTCCAATTCCCCTGGAGTTTTTTCACTCTGTATTCTTTCGGGTTTTTCGTAATTGGCATCCAGGTAATCTATGTATCCCGAGTTAAAGAACGTGCTGCCATTTTGGGGCTTTCTCCAGTCATCTAACGCCAAGTCCGCCTTGTATCGGTCAATGGCACGACTTAATTCGTCGAATCCGATATCAAGTAAACGCCTCTTATTGGCATCTGAGACTTTCCCCTTCCCACGTTTCTGAGGGTATAATTTCCAAACTCTCTCAAACAGTGCATCTGCTTCAGATTTGCACATAGTATTTTTATTTATATCTTTCTCTTTATCTTTATTCTTTATCTTTATCGGCTTTTTTGGGTTTTTAGTTTTTTTTTCGGTTTCTTCAAAACCCATTGGGTTTTTTGGGTTTTCTTCTAAGTCGTTTTCCTTTTTAGGTCTTCCGCCCTTTTTCCCATTTTCCCGATTAGAACTGCATCGATTTTCGTACTTCTTTGAATCGCGATCCATCTGGCTTTGTATAAACGAAAATGCCATCATAGATATTCCATCAAGTTCTGGAACAACTCCTGATTCAGAGTAATCAATCAATGCCATCAATAACTGACCTCTCTGCTCATCTGTCAGTAATTTTAGTGGTTCCCGATATTCATGGTAGATCAGGAAGCTGCTCTTTTGCTTCATGCGATCACCTCGTTATTCGTAAATCGTACAGATCTCCATATTTCTTCTGGAACATCTTTTTCTTGATCCTGAAAACATCTGTTTCCACACCTTTCACATCTTCGATCACACCTCTATTCACTCTACGATCAAAGTAAGCAAAATCTCCTCTGTATGTAATCGCTCTGATTGTCTTGCCTTGATAAATGAATTTATCCTGAAGGACCACGACCGGCTGCAGTTCAAGATGTGAGATCTCTCCTGCTGTTTCTAACAACTTTAATTCCTGATATCTTTCTGCTTCCCTGATGCTGTCAAACTTGATCCCATCCACTATCGTTTTGTGATTATTGTACTTGTTGGGTCTGTTGTAATTCTTCCAAGCCATTCTCCTGCTCCTTTACTATGATTCCATAAACCTTGTACTTCTCCTGGAAAGCTTTTTCTCCGATTGTATGATCTTCTGTATGATGCGTTCTGCATAGGCATATCTTTCTGTATTCACTGTCGTCTATGGTCCTGCGATTATTTCCCATCCCGATCTTGTCAACGTGATGGATTTCTCCTTTGCGGCCACAGATCGCACATACACGATTCTTAATGCAGTAATACAGATATCTTCCAATATCATCTGCTCGGTTGATCGCCAGATCAGATAATGGGATTCCCTGCTCCAAGCAAAACTCCAGCAGCATTGATATAAACTCGCGTGCTGTATCTACTGTGCATGTTCCTAAAGAGAAATAATCATTTCCTGTCCGTATGATATATTCATACTTCATGATCTCTTTCATCTGTTCAGGAAGATAACCAGTATAGTCTGCGATGTCTCTGATCGTTGCGTATGCCTTTTTCCTCTGTGCATTTGTTATTGTTCTACCATCATCCAACCGAAGCTCCACATCATGGATTCGCTTATCCAGAATCGTATTAAACAGATTTTTCTCCGGAACAAAGACTTTCATCTCTGTTCCTTCGATATCTGATCTGATTCCTGTTATCTTTGCTAATTCATACATTGATTACTTAGTCTCTTCTTCCTTTGGCGGTCTGATATCGTAAAGGAATACTCTATTCTTTGTCTTTTTATTTTTGATCGACAAAGCCACAATCTTTTTGTTTTCAATGATGATCTGTTCTACATAGAACTTGTCGTATGTAGTTAGTTTTCCATTTCTTCCTTTGGTAATTTCTACACACTCTTTTGGAATCCAGATAAACGGTGCTGTATATAATTCTCTTCCGATTCCTAGGTTAAAACATGCACGTTTAAAACTGTCCGATGCTTGTCCTTTTTCTTTCTCCGTATAGGACTCAACACCCACATCCTGTTTGTATATCCATTCCTTCTTTTGATCATCATAAACTTCAACTGTACAGAAGAGATTCCCGCCGATTATTTCGTGTGATCTTCTCCATCCTGTAACTCCCAGTGTTTCATCCAGGATGTTCATGTCGCACCTTGCATCTTTATATAGCAGCAGAGAGCATCCTTTTTCATTAACAGTTGCAACCCTACATTCGATTTCATCCTTGTTTAAATCTCTGAATTTCATGTGCTGCTCCTATCTGATTCTTAGACTTTCTGTCTGAACCAATTCAATGTTTTCGTTAAAAACTGCTCCTTCTTTCAGTGCCTTGATCAGTCCTTTTTTATCAATTTTATCTGGTTGTTTGATTCTGTACTCTTCTGGTACCAGTGATTCATCTTTGATCCTTACACTTGCCGGATTTTTCTGGATTCCAAAACTGAACAGTGTTGTTTTAAATTTGGTTTTTCCTGTCTCGATCATGGCATTTTCAAGATTCTGTTTGATCGCTTTTTTGTTGTTTACTACAACTCTTTTCATCTCTGTCAGTCGTTTGATTTCGCTGCTGATTGCTTCTTCTTTACCATCCAGGGAACGAAGAACTTTTGCATACCCATCTGCTTTGTCTTCAAATTCGTAGTCCATTCCTTCCAGAGTATCTTTGATATCTGCCTGTGTCAGATTCTGTTCTTCTGCCATGTCAAGCAATTCTTTATATTCTGCTGTCAGTTCGTATAATGTTGCCATTTCTATTTACCTTCCTCTTCTGTTTCGACTTTTGATACTTCTGATATAACAGTTAACGCAAAGTATAATTCCAAATATTCAGAAAGTACCTTTTCAGTATCTTCCATATTTTCTTTAAAACTCTCTGCGATCACTTTTAATGCCGGCACAATAAAAATTGCTGCACTCTTTGAAACCGGGTTAATATAACTAAGGATTTCTGTTACTGTTCTCTTTGCTTGTTCTTCTAGGAGTCCTGCTGCGTTATCATCGTATCCATCTATTAAGAGCTTACTGCTACGTGCTACTACTAAATCGCATTCTTTTAAAAAACTATCTTTCATACCTTATTCCTCTACTTCCTTTAATGCTGCAACAAGATTTTGTCTTGCTATTTCTAATGTTTCAACTGTATCTTCCTTCGCATCAAGGTTAAAAACACCATCAAGATATCTGTACAGATGAAAAATACTTACTCCATCTTGGTGCAAATCAACTTTTAAACCTGAAGTAGTTCCACTAAATTCAAATTTAAAATCTGGAACTGTCTCGCATGATTCTGCTTCTTTGATAAATCCTTTTTTATCTTCCAGGAAGCTTAGAATGATGTTTAGAATGTCGCATACTAATTCTTTAATTTCACTTTTACCAGAATCTGTGTTATACTTTTCTGGTGATAAACTATTAATATCCATTTGTGTGTCCATGGAAGATGCCGCTTCCTGGGCACATTTTTTGATTATTTTTTCAACTTCACGATATGCAAACAGCTTTGCTGTCTCAAAATAAACCTTGCTTTCATCCTCTGTTTCCATATCTATTTCAATTTCTCTTTCTTGAGCATCCATCATGCGATCAAGTTCTTCCCAAATCTTATTTATCAAATGTCTTCACTCCTTCCTCATAGATCAGCGCTGTGATCAAACACACTGCTACTAATTCTTTAAAGATTCCCATTGCGATCAGCACTGCAGCAGCGCTGATCATTGCTCTTGTTTCTGTATGCATCTTCATGCTCCTTTCTCCATAACTTCTTTCTCTTTATTTTTCTTCTGTCTCTCAGCACTCTTTAGAAACTCAACCGTTGCTGCCTTAAGCTTGTCCGGATCTACTTTTCCGTGAATCCGAACAGTTGCGTTTCCGATCTTATATGTTGCTTCTGGACCATCTCTCATATATCCACTTCCTTTCTTCAGATGGCTTAACTCTCCGTCCGATCTGTGTACAGTTATTTATCTTTAAGACTTTTAAGGAGTCACGCTCATGCCATGCGTGTGATGGATTCTTTTGGAAATATTCATCGGGCGGAGCGTTAAGCCATCTGTATTTTTCTTATCTGGCGACAACTTATTTTTGTTTACTTTTGGTAGAATCATATGGTAAAAAAATATCATCTCGTGTCAATCCATAAATTTCACACAACGCATCCAATTCCCAGATTTTTAATATTTTTCGTCCTTTTTCCCATGCAATGATAGTTGCTCTAGTCAGTTGCATTTTTTCTGCCACTTGATCTTGTGTAAGTCCTGCATTCACTCTTGCCGCTTCTAATGTAATTTTTAATTTTTTCTTCAAATTTATCACCTTTCTATTTACATTTTTTTCATTTTCCTACTACCTCTTAACTACAATTTCATTCTACTCTACTTTAGGTAAACTGTCAACACTTTTTGTAAACTATTTTCACTTTTTGTTTACTTTTTTCTACTTTTATATTATAATGTAATCAGAAAATCAAATAAATGGAGGTGAATACATGTCAGAGGAAGAATACAAAAAAGCTTTTTCTAAGAATTTACGTTTTTACACTGAAATGAATGGTAAAACTCAAACAGATATTGTTAAAGATCTTGGATTTAATAAATCTACAGTTTCCACCTGGTTTAATGGAATAAAAATCCCTAGAATGGATAAAATTGATGCTTTATGTAACTATTTTGGTATAACTCGTTCTGATTTAATTGAAAATAAGCCAAGTCAACCAGAACTAAACAAAAGAGATACAAAACAAATAGAAGAAATCCTACAACAAACAAGAGATAAACTAACATCTCAAGAAGGATTAATGTTTGACGGAGATCCTGCTTCAGCAGAAGCGATCGAATCTATTCTAAATGCAATGGAAATAGGCATGGAAATGGCTAAGAAAAAGAACAAGGAAAAATATACACCTAAAAAATATAAAAAGGACTGATGTGAATGGACATAAAAAAGATTGTAAATTCGCTTGTCAAGAAACATAAAACAAGAAACCCCTTTGAGATTATCAAAGGACTAAATGTTATCCTTGTGCCGGTGCCACTTGAAGGTGTCAGAGGGTTTTATCAATATTTTCAACGCAATAACATTATTTATATTGACGATTCTCTTCCAGAACATGAACAGATTCTCGTCTGTGCACATGAGTTAGGGCATATGCTGTTACACAAAAAGGCAAACGCTTTATTCATGGATACATATACTGGGTTCAATACTACTAAATACGAAAAGGAAGCTGATCTATTTGCTATGGAGCTTCTTGTACCAGACGAAACATTCTTAGAATATCAAGAATATACAACCGGACAAATTGCGCTCGCTCTTGGGTATACTGAGAAACTAATTAAGCTAAGATTGAAACAAAAATGAAGGGAACATAATGAGTTTTTTAAATTCAATATTTGGAAATAACGAATTAAATGATAAAATTCAGGAATTAGAAAGTGCCAATTCTGAAATGGAAGCAAAAATTTCTATTCTTAAAAATGAGAAAGCAGCATTGGAATCATTACTCACTCCAGAAATGCAGGATCTAGAATCATTAAAAAAACAGATTGCTAAAGCACAAGTTGAATTTGCACACCAAAAAGTAATACAAGAACAAAAGTTAAAAGAACAATATGACAAATACATGTCTGAAATTACTAAACAAAAATCACTTATTGTTGCATACAATAATGAAATCAATGAATTAAATTCAAATATAAATGGACTAAAGAAATCTATCATCACATTTTCTGATGAAATCTTAGTTCAGGACTTTGGATTATATGAACCAAGATATTCTTTTATTAATGCAGACTCTTATAAGGCTGAACTTATAAATATACGCAATATGCAAAAATCCATGATCAAAGATGGATCTGCAGTATCTGGTAGTACTGACTGGCAAGTCAATGGCAGTGTAGTCAGAGGACGCAAAATGATAAAAGACATGCAGAAACTGTTACTTCGTGCATTTAACAGTGAGTGTGATGAAATTATCAATAAAGTAAAATACAACAATTACGATTCATCTGTTAAAAAAATGGAACGAAGCTTTAATGCAATTGCAAAATTAGGAGTGACCATGGCTATTTCCATAACTTCTGACTATTATGATCTAAAAATCCAAGAGCTTCAATTAGCATTGGAATATCAGATTCAAAAGCAGCGTGAGAAGGAAGAGAAAGCTGAATTAAGAGCTCAACAACGTGAAGAAGCACGATTGCAAAAAGAACTTAAAGAACAACGCAAAAATATTGATAAAGAACGCAAACATTATGAACAGGCTCTTTCTAATATTAATAAGCAATTATCCTCTTCTTCTGATGAAGATATTGAAGATTTAAATAAAAAGAAAGAGGAAATTATACAGTCTTTATCTGACATTGATACCAAAATCAAAAATATCGACTATAGAGAAGCTAACCAAAAAGCTGGATATGTTTATGTAATTTCTAACATTGGATCATTTGGCGAAGGAATATATAAAATCGGTATGACACGAAGGTTAAATCCACAAGAACGAGTTGATGAACTTGGTGATGCTTCTGTTCCTTTTAAATTTGATGTACATGCTATGATTTTTTCTGAAGATGCTCCTGCACTGGAAACAAAATTACATAAAGCTTTTGAAGATCGAAAATTAAATCTTGTAAACCAAAGAAGAGAATTTTTTAAAGTTTCTCTAGATGAAATTAAGGATGTTGTCAAAAATAATTTTGATAAAACCGTAGAATTTGTCGAAGTTCCTGATGCCGATCAATACAGAATTTCTTTAAAAATGAAGGAAGCCATGCAAAACTAAGCATAATTCATAATAAAAACCGCCCAGCTACCAACTGGACGGAATTTAGAAGCCTATCAACTACTTTGCAGTGTATGATATAACTTCTGCCTCAACACCAGAATTATATCATACATCCTGCAAAAACACAATTTGATGAGGGTGTATTTTTTGTACCCTTTTTAGAAAGGAATGATGATATATGACTTTAGCTGAACAATTAAGACTGACTGAATCAGATCAGTTCTGTATTTATCTTAGAAAAAGCCGTGCAGATGCTGAAGCAGAAAAATTAGGACAAGGTGAAACTTTGGCAAGGCATGAAAGAATTTTGACAGACTTTGCCGCACGTGAAGGTCTCCCTGTTGGTAAGATCTATCGTGAGATCGTATCCGGAGAAACGATTGCTGCCAGAGATGAGATTCAAAATCTCATTAGAGAAAGTTATGAAGGTATGTGGAGAGGTGTAATCGTCGTTGAAGTTACTCGACTTTCAAGAGGAAATCAAGGGGACGCACAAACGATCATGGATTGTTTACGATACAGCCATAATAATAAAGGGATGTTAGTTGTAACTCCTACAAAATGTTATGATATTGTACACAGTTCTGACGATGAGGAATATATGGAATTTGAATTATTTATGTCTCGTAGAGAATATAAAATGATCCACAAAAGAATGGAACGAGGTCGCATTCAGGCTGTTGTTGAAGGAAATTACATGGGGTCCTATCGACCATATGGATATGATATTTTAAAAAACAGAACTGGTCGGACTCTTATTCCCAATCCAGAGGAAGCTCCAATCGTTAAGAATATCTTTGAATGGACTGTAAGGGAACATTTAACTCCTGGTAAGATATGCAAAAGATTGACCAGTTTAGGAGTTCCTACTTATACCGGTAGTGCTGAATGGGCTATTGGTACAGTAAAGACAATACTAACTAATCCTACATATACAGGAAAAGTCCGTTGGAATGATCGAATGCAAGTAAAAACAATGGTAGATGGAAAATTGGTAAAAAGCCGGCCGCGTTCAAATCATACGGATCAGTACATGCTATATGACGGAAAGCACGAGGCTATTGTGGATGAGATTACATTCCATGCTGCTGCCTCTCGTTTTCATTCAGATAAAACGAAATCAAATTTAAAATTGATGAATCCGTTTGCCGGTGTATTAATCTGTGCAAAATGCAAAAAAGCCATGATCTATCAGGGATACAATAAACGTCCTAACACTCCACCCCGCATCCTACACAAATCTTCGCAGATATGCAATGTGAAATCCGCAGTATTAAAAGACGTCATGGATGCAGTTGCTCATGCTCTGGAGCTGTATATTGATGATTTTGAGATGAAGATAGATAATCTCCCAGAGGTTGATGAAAACAGTATTCTTAGTCAATTGGAATCTTTGCAAAAAGAATTGATAAAGCAAGAAAAGAAACTGCCAAAGCTATTTGATGCCTGGGAAGATGGAATCTTAACTGATGAAGAATTTACCAGACGAAAACTTGTTAACAAAGAGCGTATTGAATCTATCAAAAAGCAAATGGATCACCTGGAAGACTCTGTCCCGACAAAAGATGAGTATGAAGAGAAAATAATGCTCTTATCAGACGCACTAAAATCCCTGCTAGATCCAACGCTTGATGCTGATATTAAAAACACTTATCTAAAAAGCATTATCAGCTCCATTGAATATAGCAGGGATAATAATACAGAATTTATATTAGACGTTTTCCTTAAGGATTAAATGTCTATATCTAACTCAATTGGGCAGTGATCGGAACCCATGACATCGGTTAAGATCTCCGCATCTTTGATCTTGTCTTTGATAGAATCAGATGTTAAGAAATAATCGATACGCCATCCAGCGTTCCGCTCTCTTGCCTTAAATCGATAGCTCCACCATGAATACTTTTCTGTATCTGGGTGTAAATATCGATAGGAATCCGTAAATCCAGAATCAAGTAATGTCTGGAATTTCTCACGCTCTTCTGGTGTAAATCCAGCATTCTTAACATTATTTTTCGGATTCTTTAAATCTAACTCGGTTGCTGCAACGTTAAAATCGCCGCAGATTATGATCGGTTTCTTTTTCGGCTTTTGAGTCTGTGTCGATGATGATGGTGTTTCTTTCAGATCTCCACAAAAGATCACTGGCTTTTTCTCTTCTAACTTCTTCAAATAAGCAAGAAAATCCTCTTCCCACTTCATTCGATAAGAAAGCCTTGCCAGTTCACTTTGTGAATTCGGTGTATACACTGTGATAAAGTAATAATCTTTAAACTCCAGTGTGATCACACGTCCTTCCTGATCATGTTCTTCTATCCCAAGACCATAAAAAACGCTGATCGGTTCTTCTTTTGTAAAAATGCCTGTTCCTGAATATCCCTTCTTCACTGCATAATTCCAGTACTGGTGATATCCCGGAAGATTCAGGTCAAGCTGGCCTTCCTGCATCTTACTTTCCTGAATGCAGAAAATATCGGCATCTGTCTCATTGAAAAAATCCAAAAATCCTTTCTTCACACATGCTCTGATCCCATTGACATTCCATGATATGAATTTCATCTAATTTCCTCCACGTCTCTTATTATAAAGAAACATAATCACTCCTGCTGCAATGATCACACAATATCCTACAAAACTCAGCATATCTGGAAGCTGTCCAAAAACGAGAAGCCCCATAATTGCTGAGAACATGATCTGTGTGTAATCATATACAGAAATTTCCCTTGCTGGTGCATACGTATATGCCGCTGTGACTCCAAACTGTCCTCCTGCAGCAGCTAATCCTGTTAATAACAAAAAGAATAACTGCCTTGCTGAAATCGGATGAAAATCCATGATCAAATATGGTACACACGCCAACATAGAAAATGTTGAGAAGAAAAGCACGATCATTGGTCCTCTTTCTCCTCTAAGTCCAAGTTTTCTCACACAGGTATATGCAAAACCTGCACACATTCCCCCTGCAAAGCCGATCACAGCTGCTGGTGTCATCCCGCCTGCGAAACTTGGTTTTACAATAAATAAACTACCGACAAAAGCTGCGATCACGCATGCGCATTGTGTCGGTGTGATCTTCTCTTTCAGTACTAAATAAGAAAATACAATAACAAAAAATGGCGATAACTTATTTAGACATGAAGCATCTGAAAGCACCAGGTGATCTACCGCATAAAAGTTGCAGAAAATACCTAAGGTCCCAAAAAGGGAC
>OLOW01003273.1_pt1 | contig 10417 bp, 11 predicted proteins | sample 1672801 | NCBI WGS metagenome assembly OLOW01 (sample SAMEA3136725, study PRJEB25190) | human gut metagenome | biome: human gut; feature: human-associated habitat; material: faeces | place: Austria | collected 2013
CAATCATTATTAATATTATCTTCCTGACCTTCATTCTCTATATAATCAGAAAGAACTGCTTATAGCAAAACCCCAGGCAACCGACGAGGAGATTGAACGCGCCCTCGAGCGCGTCGGACTGAAAAGGCTGCTTGCACGATTGCCGAAAGGTCTCGACACCTTACTTGATGAAGCGGGATTGCGCTTTTCAGGCGGCGAGCGTCATCGTGTTGCCCTGGCACGCATCCTTTTGCAGGATGCGCCTATCGTCATCCTCGACGAACCAACGGTTAGCCTCGATCCCCGCACCGAACGCGAGGTGCTGGACACCATGTTCGAAGTGCTTGAGGGCAGAACGGTGATCCTAATCACCCATCATCTCCAAGGGGTATCGGACATGGACCGTGTGCTGTTCCTGGAAAACGGCCGTATAGCTCTTGACGGGGCGCCCGAAGAACTCGAGCGCCACAACCAGCACTACCGAACCCTTCTCGAACTCGAGCAGGGGTTTTAATCAGGCACGCAAGCACGGGACAAGCATGCAGCAATATTTCTAATGAGCCTCAGCCCAGTTGGCACCAGCAGACACATCAACCAGTAACGGAACCGACAATTCAACAACCGACTCCATCACGCTTGTCAGGAGGTCCGAAACCTCTTCCACTTCCGACTCGGGCACCGAAAGGTCAAGCTCGTCGTGCACCTGAAGCATAAGCCTCGTGCCAAGGTCTCGCGCCACAAGCTCATCTTGCACCTGACGCATGGCAAGCTTAATGATGTCGGCAGCAGTGCCCTGCATAGGATGATTCATTGCCGTGCGCTCACCAAAGCCACGCTGGGCCGCATTCTTGGCTTTCAGCTCGGGGATGTAGCGGCGACGACCGAACAAGGTGATAGCATAGCCATCCTTGTGGGCCTGCGCCACCACGTCATCGAGATACGTACGCACACCAGGATGAACCTCGAAATAACGATCGATCATTTCTTTCGCTTCATAGAACGGGATATGGAGCGACTGCGAAAGGCCATATGCCTGTTGACCGTACACAATGCCGAAATTAACCGCTTTTGCTCGACTGCGCATTTGTGGCGTAACATCGTCCATCGGAACGCCGAACACGCGCGAAGCCGTGCTGGCGTGAAAATCCTCACCAGAATTGAACGAGGCAATAAGATGCTCATCCCCTGAAAGGTGCGCCAAGAGGCGCAATTCGATCTGAGAATAATCGGCAGAAACAAACACTTCTCCCTCGCCGAGCGGCACAAAGCAGGTTCTTATCTGGCGTCCGAAATCAGTACGAACCGGAATATTTTGCAAATTCGGATCAGAAGAGGAGAGGCGGCCAGTAGTGGTAACCATTTCATTGAACGATGTGTGGACACGCCCGTCTTCGGCCCGCATGCGCGGCAGAGCATCGATGTAGGTCGACTTGATCTTGGCGAGCTCGCGGTAGCGCAGGACGAGCGCGGGCAGCTCGTGAACCTCGGCGAGCTCCTTGAGCACCTTCGCGTCGGTGGAATATCCGCGCTGCGTCTTCTTCTTCGGCGGCAGGCCCAAGACCTCGAACAGGATATGACCGAGCTGTTTGGGCGAGTCGACGTTGAACTCCTCGCCGGCAAGCTCGATGATCCGCGCGCGCAAGGCATCGACGTCGCCCTGCGTGCGCTCGCCGATCTCGTCGAGGTGCGCGACGTCGATTGCGGCGCCCGTGCGCTCCATCGCGGTAAGCACAGGGACAAGCGGCAGGTCAATCTCGGCGTATGTGCGCATCGACCCGTCGTCTTCGAGCGCGCGGGAAAGCGGCTCCTCGAGCGCGCACGCCGCCGCGGCGAGCACGCAGGCGCGCTCCTCGTCGGTCTTCACCTCGGGAAGAGCCCCGCCTAAGTACTCGTCGGCGAGCGATTCGAGCGTGTAGTCGGAAACGGACGAGTTCATCACGTAGCCCGCAAGCCCCACGTCGAAGATCTCCGCCGCAAACAGCTCCTCGTCGGTGATGCGAGCCTCCTGCGCCGTGTCCGCGGGATACACCCGGTACAGCATCTCCTTCGCGTCGAGCGCGGCGAAGCGCCCCTGCGCCACGACCTGGGCAAGCACCGAAAGCGCCTCGTCGCCTCCGAAGGCAGCCGTGCCCTTCGAGGTGGAAAACGCCGCGAATGCGCCCGTGTCGAACAGCGACGCCTGCTCGGGCTCGACGAACGCGATGCCCACGCGTTCCCCTTCCGCGATCGCGCCCTTAACGGCGGCATGCGCGGCGGCCCCGTGCAGAACGGGCTCCCACGAAAGCGCGGCGCGCTCAGCAGGCGCCTTCTCCCCCACAAGGTTCAACACGTGGGTCAGATGCGCGTTGAAGCGGACGCTCTTGAAGGCGGCCGTCACGCGCGCGACGTCGAACGAGGGGAACGCCGCGTCCTCCAAGTCGAGCTCGAAATCGACATTGCGCGAGATGGTCGCCACCTTCCGGCTCGCGAACGCCTGGTCGCGGTTGGTCTCGATCTTCTCCTTCTGCTTGCCTTTGAGCTCGCCGGTGTGCTCGTAGATGCCCTCAAGGTTGCCGTAGGCGGAAAGCAGCTTCGCGGCCGTCTTGTCGCCCACGCCGGGCACGCCGGGGATATTGTCGGAGGCGTCACCCTTAAGCCCGAGGAAATCGGGGAACTGGGCGGGTGTGACGCCATAGCGCTCGAAGACCTCGTCGGGGCCGTAGATCGCGACGTCGGTGATGCCCTTCTTGGTCGTGACGACATGGGTGAGCTCGCTCACGAGCTGATAGACGTCCTTATCACCGGACACGAGCAGCGTGCGGTATCCGAGCGCCTCGTCGCGCGCGGAAACGGTGCCCAGGATGTCGTCGCCTTCCCAGCCAGCCACGCGCACAACCGGGATGCTCATCGCTTCGAGCAGACCTTCCATCAGGGGAAACTGCACTTTAAGCGCGTCGTCCATCGGAGGACGCTGCGCCTTGTACTGCTCGATCGCCTCCATGCGCCACTTTGGGCGCCCCGCATCGAAGGCGCACACGATGGCATCCGGATGCGCCATCTCCACGAACTTCAGCAGCATGGCGACAAAGCCGAAGCACGCGTTGGTCGGCGTGCCGTCGGGTGCGTTCATCGTAGGCGGAACGGCGTGGTAGGCGCGATGCATAAGCGAATTGCCGTCGATGACGGCCACGGTTTTAGACATGGAAGACCCTCCCGAGTCGCAGTGTTCTCGGCGAATCAGTGTAGCACGGAATCGACCAGGGCCGCGTCTTCTCCAACGCCTCTGCGCGTCTCGCGGGCCTCGCGCGGCGAGAGATCGTACTGCTCGGCAATGGCGCGACAGCGGTCGCGGAAGGGCGACGCGTTCTTCGGCGGGTCGATCGAGGGCGGGCATTCGGCGCTCGCCGTCATGAGGACCAACAGGGCGTCCTCGGTTTCGGAATCGTCGGCGCCGTAGAGCGAGAAGGCCGCGACGACGATGATCGCGATCACGCAGGACAGCTCGCCAAGACCCTCGATCGCCACGTCGCCCGCGCGGAACGCGAAGAACGCGACGACGACGCCGAGTGCGAAGCCGGTCCACTGCGCAAGGCGCCCCATCGCGTAGCGTTTCACCGGGTAGAGCTGGAACTCGGCGTTCGACACCACAAGATCGGTCCATTCCATGAGCGTCGCGTAGGCGAACGCCCCCACGGCAATCGCTCCGCACACGATGCGCCCAGCATGCCCGAAGTAGGGAATGAACAGGATGGACGCGGCGAAACATCGGTAGCCAAGACGGCGCCGCGAAGACGAGAGGAGAAAGACATGGCTGAGGTCGAAAGGGAAGTCAAGAGAGCATCGTGTTTTCTGTGCCATCTGAATTGCGGAGTTCTCTGCACGAAGGAAAACGGCCGAGTCGTGAAGATCGAGGGAGATCCGGACAACCCGCACAACGAGGGATATGTGTGCTCCCGACTCGAACATGACCGCTGGAAGGATTTCGAGTACAACCCCAACCGCTTGAAGAGGCCCCTCAAGCGCGTCGGCGAGCGCGGAAGCGGCCAGTGGGAAGAGATCACCTGGGACCAGGCCTTCGACGAAATGGCCGAGCGACTTGCCGACCTCCGCGACAAGTACGGAGCCGAGACCTTGTGCTTCCTCGAGGGAACGTACCGCACGCAGTCCAACCTGCACTACAAGTTCACCAACCTGTTCGGCACGCCGAACACTGGCGGCAACGGCACCATCTGCTACAGCTCCGACATGTGGCTCGAGCCGTGCACCTACGGCGGCTTCTGCTCCAATAAATCGGACTGGAAGCGCGCTGACCTCGTCGTTTTGTGGGGCCGTAACCCTACTGCATCCGAGCTTCTGAATTGGCAGTGGACACTGCGCAACTTATCGTCAATTTTGCGCACGCCCTAAAAATCCAAACCTCGGATCCTTCATCGCGCCGCGGATGACTTGCGCCCGTCATTTTCACACACTCCCTTGAGCATCCGACTTCTCCGCCGCGCACAGCCGACTTTTTCCGCCATTTCGCCGCGCTCCCAAACGACCGACCTCTCCATCGCACCGAGACTGACTTGCGTCCGCCATTTCGCGCGCACCTCAAATGCCTGCCCCTCCACCGCACGCTGTCGAGAAGCGTTTGCCCGCGCGCACTTCATGGGGTAATGTGTGTTCCCGCTATTCGTCACGAGAGGGAGCCCAATTCCATGTTCAAGATCAACCACGCCATTTTGCACGTTTTCGATTTCGTCTCATGCGTGAACGTGTTTTCACAGGAAGAGCTGGACCTTTCGGACAAGAACGTGAAATCCTACGTGCAGCGCGTCGCGAAGCATGCGCTCGGCAACATCGACAACAAGCGCGGCGAGTTCGAGGCCGAAAGCGGTTTCAAAAACGAGCTTTCCGATTACTTGAACGGGCAAAGCAACTTCACCGACCTCTCGCTCATGATCGCCGAGTTCCTAGGAAGCGAACTTGGCCGCATGGAGCAGCCGGCCTCATGCGACCTGCTCGTCGTTGATTTCGAGGACTCACCGCGCGCCCCGAAGCTCACCACGGAAGACATCGCGGAACTCTCCGAAGAAGAAGCCGCAGCTGCCCAGGCCGAACTCGATGCGGCATTCGCCGGAAGAAGCGCCCGCTACTTCGGGTTGCTACTTCTTGAAAGCAAACCGGCGTTCATGCACGAGGTGGGCAGAGCCGAAGACGGCGCGTCGGTGAACCGCATCGAGCGCCACCATGCCATCCTGCCAAGCCCTTCGCAGAAGATCTCCTCGTTTGCCCTGGTAGACGTGCGCACCATGTCGGTGCAGTTCGTCGACAAGGCACGCGAGATTGCCGGCGAGGAGCGCTACCTCATCCCGCAGGGCCTGCTTCAGTGCACGATGGAAGCGTCGAGCAAGGAGCTCATCGACACGACGATGCGCCTGGTCGAAGAGGTAGCCAACGAGTACGGCACGAATGCGGCGATCGCCACGGCGAAGGCGAAGGCGTACGTCGCCGAGAACGCCGAAGACTCCGATGAGGTGCCCTTTGACGAGTTCGTCGAAGAGGTGTTCGAGGACGAGGGGCCGCGCCGCAGCTTCGTCGAAGCGGCACAGAAGGAAAACCTTCCCGAGCACGCTCCCGTCGAGCGCGCGGTCGCCAAGCGCGTCACGCGCAACCACAAGATCCGCACCGACACCGGCATCGAGATCACCTTCCCAGCGGAGTACGCGCAGAATCCCGAGTTCATCGAGTTCACCAGCACGTCAAACGGGCTTATCCGCATCGAACTCAAAAACATCGGAAGCATCGAGAACAAGTAGCGGCGCGCGAAGGGGTCAAACGGTGCCTTGGCAACGCAGCAGGATCGCCACGGAAGCCCCGAGATCATCACGTGCGAGGGGCTGACTTGCATTCGCTCAATCCCGCAGGAGGCATTCATTGCGCTCCCAAGTGGCACCCGCTGCGCTCGCATCCGAGCATCCGCTGCGTCCGTCGGCTGGCGCTCGCGCCGCCTGCTCGCTTCCGCCGCGATTCCCCTTCCAGCAGACCTCTCCGCTGCAAAGATTCCTCACCTAGGGAGGATGAACCGCGACAAATTCAGCCAGATGGTAGGATGCAAACGATTGAATCATGATGGAACCATGGTCGTTTCGCGCGCTGCATGCGCGCTATATGTCACTCGTGGCGTCTAAAATTCCGCTGGCGGGCGCACTATTCAAATCACGTTCCCCGCACGCTATCTTGGATATAACGAGAAGATTAGAGAAGGAATGTGATAAATGAAAATTATCGTAGCATGCGAGGGTTTAGGCGTATCGCCCCATGCCGTGCATTGCGCGAGCTTCATGTGCTACACCGTCGAACGAGGGATTATCGCTGACTGCCGCAACCTGCCAAACCCTGGGCTTTCCGCCGAGGACACCGCGCAGATGTTCATTGACCTGGGCGTCAGCACCATTATCGCCGGCGGGATCGACTACGACTTCGCAAACATGCTCTGCCACGCCGGCATCGAAGTCGTCGCTGGTGTCGAAGGTTCGGCGCGTGAAGTGCTCGAAGCTTACATCAACCACACGCTCATCGGCGCCGACGAGCTGTGCCACACCCTTGCCTTCAACAACGACGAGGAAGAAGCAGAAGTCGACGATGCGTTCGCGAAGCTGGAAGCGAACTTCTTCACAGCGAACGCATAAAGAAGCGAAGAATCATACCGCGCAGAGAGCTCGCCGTTTGGCGAGCTTTTTTCTTCTAGGAACGATTTGGGGAAGAAGGCGCGCCCTTGCGGGTCCGCCTAGGGACCTGCAAGGGGCTTATAGGACAAACAGTGTGTCTGCCTTAGAGACATGGGGGGCGCCCATAAAGTTGGAGAGCTGTCTCGAAGGAGGATTGGAGTGGTCAAGGTTTTCTGGACAATTATTTAAGCATCTTCAGGCGGCATCTCGCTCTAAGTCGCAAGGCGCCATATATCCGTTCTTGGAATGCAACCGCTGCCTGTTGCAGCAGGGCTCGATGTATTTGAACACCTCCTGCCTCGCCTCGTCCTTGGATTTGTATCTTGCGCCATTTATCAGCTCTCGCTTGAGCGTCTTGAAGAACGACTCGGCCACCGCATCGTCCCACGGATTTCCGGGCCTTGACATTGACTGGGCTATCCCGTGCGACTCGAGGCATCTCTGGAATGCGCGCGAGGTGCATTGGGACCCCTGGTCGTCGTGGAACACCAGCGAGAAGTCATCCGGCGGGTCCTCCCTTCCGACGGCCTGCTCAAGCGCATCGATGGCCAGCTTCTCCGCGATCCTGTCCGACATCGACCATCCGACGACCTTGCGATGCCACGCGTCTATCACGGCCGCGAGGCAGAGCCGGCCCTCGTCGGTGTCAATATAGGTGATGTCGCCGACCCAGAGCCTGTTCCTGGCGTCCACGTCGAAGACGCGGTTGATGAGGTTCACGCGCGGATCGCCCTTCTCGACCGGCTTCGCTCGCCTGTGCTTTCTCGTCGTGCCCTTAGCCTGGAGGCCCAGCCTGCGCATGACGGCCAGAACGCGCTTCTCGCTCACGGCTATCCCGTCGCGCCTGAGCTCGCGGTTGATGCGGCGGTAGCCGTGCCGGCCCTTGTGCAGCCCGACCTTCTCGACGACGAACCCTTCGAGCGCCTCCCGCTCTATCTGCGCGTTCGACTTGAGCCTGTTCAAGTAGTCGTAGTACTCGGATTTGGAAACGTGGAGAATCTCGCAAGCCTTCCTGATGGGGCCGAGTTCGCCCCTATGCGCCTTGATGAGCCCGCACCTCGCGCATGGTCTTGACTCAAGAAGGCCCGGAAATTTTTTAGCAGCTCGTTCTCGCGCTCGAGCTCCTCGACCTTCTTCTTGAGCTTCACGATCTCGTAGTCCTTGTTGACCTTGGGACTTCCGTTGCCGGGGAAGGCGGCATCGCCCATCTCCTCGTATTCCTGAGCCCAGCGTCTGAGCGTGGAATCCTTGATCCCAAGCTCCTTTGCGAGGTCGACGACTCTCATCTCTCCGCTCAGCACCACCCGGGCGGCCGCGACCTTGAACTGCTTGTCGTAGCGCTTCCTTCTTTGGGTCATTCCGAACACCTCTCACCCTTAACTTGGTGTCCAGAAAATTATCCCCTCTCCAGACGACAATGCCATAGCAGCGCTCACCTCGCTTAAGGGTATCGGCACCTGGACAGCCGAGATGATCTTGCTTTTCAGCTTGGGGCGCCCAAACATCTTCGCCTTCGACGACCTTGCCATCCAGCGCGGCATGCGCATGGTGTATCACCATCGCAAGATCACGCGCGAGCTGTTCGAGAAGTACCGTCGGCGCTTCAGCCCCTATTGCAGCGTGGCGAGCCTGTACTTCTGGGAAATGTCGCACGGCGTGGTGCCCGGGCTTGTCGACCACGCGCCAAAAAAGAAAACCATGAAGAAGAAATAGGCCCCCGTTTTCGAGACCAAGGCGCGCGAATTGCGTGAGACGAGGCCTCACGAGACGCTAGACAGCCAACTTGCGTCCGACCGGTGAAGCATCGGCCATACACTAGCCCCGCATAATGCGCCTGTGCCCGCGCGCCCACAGGCACAACCCAATTCCCCGATAACTTTCTTGTTCGTGGCAATTCCAACAGATTATTCTTAACCAACTGTTATTCTTATTTATGCTATATATCTCCTCGCACGAATAGGAATTCCCCATGCCCCTCAAGACAGCCAAGCACACCGCAGCATTCGCCATAAGCGGCGGCATCGTTGTGATGGTGGTCCTGTTTTTCGGCTCATTCATGCTTGGCCAATACCCCATCGACCCCATAGGCGTCGTGAACATCATTGGCTCTAAAATCTTCGGCTTTGATTGCACCGAAAGCGACATGGCGCAAACCATTGTGTGGAAAGTGCGCCTACCTCGCATTTGCGCCGCCCTTCTTGTAGGCGCCTCGCTCGCCGTAGCCGGCGCCGTGTATCAGGGCCTTTTCAAAAACCCCATGGTCTCACCCGACATTTTGGGCGCCTCGTCGGGCGCAGGGCTCGGTGCCGCTATTGCGATTTTGCTAAGCCTTCCCTATGCCTTCATCCAAGTCAACGCCTTTGTTTTCGGCATCGTCGCTGTTGGGCTTGCCTATTTTGTGCACGCAAGTGGTATCTGGAACAGGCGCGAGAGCTGCGATGGTCGAAAGCTGTTTTGCTGGAAAAGCTGGCATCTGCGGCACATCTGGAAAAACCACTCGACGCGGAAACAGATACCTGTTATACTAACAAAGAAGTAAGAAAGAAATCGGCGGCAGCGTCAGTGGCGACGATAAGCAGTCATTGGCTGAAAACACACAAATGCTTTCTCGGGAACGCTGTTGACTTGCTGTGCAACATGGCACGGCGATTGCTGTGCAGATCGAACCAACGAATACGCTATGCGCGTTGTTAAGGAGTTAGTATGGAAGTAAATTGGCGAGCCGAGTTAGAAGAAATACTGGACAATTGGGGAGAAATAACAACGGATGATGACGTATGCGATTTGCCAGAATCCCGGTTAAAAGTGTGGTTGGCTGAATGTCCGAGTTTCAAATTATACCGCTATATGCCGCCTGATTATTTCAACATAAGGAACATCGAAACGCAGACAATTCATCTGTCCTGCAACGGAGTGATGAACGATGTCTTTGAAGGATTACCAAAATCCTTAGATGATATATCATACACAAAGCTTCAGGACTTAGGAAACCTATCTTATATGGCCTGCTTTTCGGAAACAAATGCCGACTTGTTGATGTGGAGCCATTATGCGCAGCAACATAAAGGTTTCTGCGTCGAATACGACATTCAAAAAATGATGTCTGAAGACTGTAGTTTATTTGATCCGATAGGTCATCTGTTCCCGATCGTATATCGCAATAAGCGGCAACCGGTAAGGGATATCATATCTTTGGCTCAAAGTCTTGCGGTTCTTAATGCAGATATTCACAATCACAACGAGTATTCTGGCGATGAGCCTCTGGATGACATTCTTCCGTTGTTCCTGATAAAGAGTAAAGATTGGGAATATGAAAAAGAGTGGAGAATCATTTATTCGAGAAAGCAAATGTACGATCTTGATAATGAAATTCTCTATGGAGGGAATATCAACTTTAAGTGTATTTCTGCGGTATACCTTGGCTATAGAATCCATCCGGAGATTCGGAAAAACATACAGGAAATTTGCGACCGAATCAGTTCTGGAACATCGCCCATTGCGGTATATCAAGCAGAACTTTCGCCTACAGAATATAAGATCGAGTATCGCCGCCTGAACTGATTTTATAGAACGCTATACCATCATTTTTTATAAAAATACTCCACATCAGTAATTTCTAGAGTTCATCTATAGTGTAGTGAAAACACAGCGAATAGCCAGTAATTGTTCTGATTACTGGATATTTTCTTTGCTTCTGCGCGCTTTTTAGCTGAAAAAGTTCGGAAAATGTAACACCCAAAAAATTT
>OLOW01003274.1_pt1 | contig 10416 bp, 8 predicted proteins | sample 1672801 | NCBI WGS metagenome assembly OLOW01 (sample SAMEA3136725, study PRJEB25190) | human gut metagenome | biome: human gut; feature: human-associated habitat; material: faeces | place: Austria | collected 2013
TGAAGCCGGACTGATTACGGAGACGGAACGCAACCGCATGAAGAACAAAATCAGCGCATTGGCGCCGTCCGCTTCCAATGGAGTTGACAGGAGCGTCCTGATGCGGTAGTCCTCCCAGAAGGCCGGGTAGGACTTGTTCACGCACTCCGCTCCCAGCAGCGTCACCGGGCCGCGACAGCAGGCGGCCGCCACAGCGGCCATCATGGCGATGCGATGGTCGTTATGGGAGTCGACGGTGCCGCCGTTGAGCTCAGCCGTGCCTTGAATGATCAAGTTGTCGCCGTCAACTTCAACGTGGGCGCCCAGGGCATTGAGTTCGGAGGCTGTTGTGGCGAGTCTGTCGGACTCCTTGATTCGCAGGCGTGCGCAATTGCGAATGACGGTTGTTCCCTGCGCGCAGGAGGCCACCGCCGAGATAACGGGAACAAGGTCGGGGATATCCTGTGCGTTCATCTCAAAACCGTTGAGCGCGTCGGGCTGGGCGGTCGCGCACTTTGGTGCACGCTGGATACGCGCACCAAAGCGGGAAAGGGCCGCCATGACGTTTCTATCTCCTTGGGCTGAGTTGAGGGAGACTCCCTCAACAGCGATGGGGGCATTGCTTAGGGCTCCTGCGCAGAGCCAGAATGCAGCGTTTGACCAATCGCCTTCCACCTGTACGGTGCCGGGGGAGCGATATCCTCGGGCGTTGACAGCAAACGTCGTTGATTCGGATTGGGTGGACGTGGCGTCCGTGTGGCGAACGGTCACCTCTACACCGAATTCTTTCATCGCCTGAATCGTGAGGTTAATGTAGGGGCGACTTTCGATCTTTCCCATGACGACGACTTCACTTGCCCCGTCAAGGAGAGGGAAGGAGAGCAGGAGACCCGATATATATTGGGAGCTTACATTTCCGGGAAGTACGAAGCGGCCCGCTCGCATGCGACCAGAGGTCTTGAGCGGAAAGCTCCCCAGACCATCGAGATCGCATCCCGCGGCGATGATCTCGTCGGACAGCGGGGCTAATGGGCGGGAACCGAGCCTTCCGGCTCCGATGAAGGATGCTTCGGCGCCCAGAGCGCAAGCTACGGGGAGCATGAAGCGAAGGGTGGAGCCAGATTCGCCACAATCCAGCGTGCCTCCATGAAGGGCCTTGAGGAGACCGAGCTCGACGCTTCTCGGCGCGGGCCGTACCGAGAAGCCGTCTTCGGTGGCTTCGATCTTTGCGCCCAGCGCAGCAAGACAGCGAACCGTCGCCTCGATATCGGCGCAGGTCGTATTGCAGACCACGCGAGTGGGGTCGTTTGCAAGCGCCGCGGCGATGATCAAGCGGTGAGCCATCGACTTCGATGCGATTGCGGGCACAGTGCCGGCGAGTGGACGAGGATTGATGATCGCTTTCATGTTCCTGCCTTATGTCTACAGTCCCTGTTCGATGAGCGTGCGGAACTCATCGAGGGGAAGCGTTTTGATGCTTACAGATCCGATGGCCTCTATGGCCACGATATTCATCGTGTCGCCATGACGTTTCTTATCGGCCTTGGCATGCCTGAAGAGCGTGTCGACATCGAAATCGGTTGAGGTGGGAAGGCCGTGGGCGGCAACGGTCGCTTCGATGCGATGGGCGACATCTTGGTCGCACCAACCGCGTTTTGCGCAGGCGCGCGCCATGATGCACATGCCCGCTGCAACTGAAGACCCATGGCCAAGACGGTATTCGTTTGCGCTCTCGACGGCGTGTCCGATGGTGTGCCCAAGGTTAAGGGTCTGGCGCAGCCCGCGCTCGCATTCGTCATTCGAAACAACATCGCGTTTGATTTCGACGCAACGCGCGATTACTTCTTCGAGCCGCTCGTGATCATCGCACGACTTGGTGAGCGGAGTTTTTTCGAGCGAAGCGAAAAGGCCGGGATTGCACAGCACGCCGTATTTGATAACTTCGCCGCAGCTGTCGGCAAACAAGTTGGGGGCAATGGTGTCGAGCGCTTCGACGCTGGCGACAACGGCGCGCGGCTGGAAGAAGGCGCCAGCAAGATTCTTTCCGTGTTCAAGGTCGACCGCCGTTTTTCCTCCAACGGAAGAATCGACCATTGCGAGTAAGCTTGTGGGCACCTGCACGAGTTTACAACCGCGCATGTAGGTTGCGGCGGCAAAGCCGGCGAGGTCGCCGACGACGCCACCGCCAAGCGCTACTACAACGTCATCGCGGGTGAGTTCTGCCTCGGCGCAGTGCTCAAGGAGGAGCGCGAGTTCGGACATGTTCTTAACGGTCTCGCTCGACTCTACGATATGGATATCCGTTTTGTACCCGGCAGCGTTCAGTGACTCGAGAACAGCAGCAGAGTAGAGCGGGGCCACATCGGTGTTCGATACGACCATGGCCCGGGAGCCACCGGCGGTGCCGCGTGTGATTTCGCCCACACGCGGAAACAGCCCACACGCAATGTGGACGTTATATGTCCTCGATGAGGTGGCAACTTCTATCGTGTGCACGAGGTTTCCTCCTGATGGCTAATCGTTGTCGGGGGTGTTGGCGTCGAGAGCGCGCTTGATGCGATCTCCCTCGGCGAGAAGCTCTTCGAGCTGCCCTTCGTCCTTCTTCTCGAGTGCATCGCGATAGGCTGCGAGGGAATCGATGAGATAGGTCAGCTCTTGGCTGAGATATTGCGCGTTATCGGTCATGAGCTCGGCCCACATGGACGCATTGAGGTGCGCGACGCGTGTGAGGTCACGATAGCTTCCTGCCGAGAAGCCGTGGTGCTCTTGCGCAGTCGGGCTCTTTACATAGGCGTTGGACACCACATGCGCAAGCTGACTCGTAAAAGCAATTACGTGGTCGTGCTCCTCGGCGCTCGTAACGCTAAACTTCCCAAAGCCCAAAGGACGCACCATCTCGCGTACTTGACTCAGGAGTTCCAGCTTAAGGGAATCATCCACCGCGGGCGGCACGAGCACGAGCGGCGCACCCTCAAATAAGTCGGCACGGGAGTGCGCGTAGCCCGAGAATTGCGTGCCCGCCATGGGGTGTGCTCCCACAAAGTAAAAGCCGTTCTCACGCGCCAGGTTAAAGGCACGCTCGCACACGATGCCTTTGATGCCTACGGTATCAATCACCACGGGGCCCATTATGGCCTCGGTATCGGTGGCATCGGCGAGCGCTTGCCACTGCCTCCCTGATCACCCGCTCCACCAACGACATCCAGCAGATCCAAATGGTCATCGTCATGCTGCTGCGGATGGTGCTCTATGCCCCCATTCTGGGCATTGGCGGCATCCTCAAGGTAGCTGCCACAAAGACCGGGTTGGGCTGGATGCATCTTTTAGCTTCATCTTCTTTTTATCAATAATGAGCATGCTGATGGTCTGCGCAACTGCGTCCATCTGCTGCTGCTGTTCAGCCTGCTTCTTCTGCGCTTTCTTTCCGAAGAAATAGAGTGCTACGCAAACCCCGATGAGAACTACGAGGACGATGAGCATGATTATCATAGGTGTACTCACGATAAAACCCTCCTATTTACTATTTTCCGCTTAATTCGCATTTAATATTGTAACATTCTTTATTACAAAGTGCAAGCAGACAGGGGACAATTTTACAATTTGGGGTTACTTTTAAGACGTAAACAGAGTATACTATGTATTATGGTGGTTTATTATTGTTTGCAGAAAGATAGAACAGTAACGCGCTGTCCGAAGAATGTGACGGGGTATAGTGAGCAATAATATTTTCACGTTGATTAAGAGAAAGGGAGAGTTGAATGGCAGAGACAATATGGAACACAGTGGTGATGGTTTTTCATTTTATTATGAAGAATATCGTTATCATTAATATTCTTTTATCTCTGATTATTGTATTCTTTGAAAGAAGATCACCGCAGGCAGTATGGACCTGGCTGCTTTTGCTTTATTTTATTCCGATTGTCGGATTTATTCTATATCTGATCATAGGGCAGGATTATCACAAGAATAAGATGTTCAAGGCAAAGGAGATTGAAGGTGAGCTGAAATACGCTGTGCGAAGGCAGGAGGAAACCATTTATCACAGGCAGCTGAAGATGACGAGTCCGGCACTTAACCGGTTCCGGGATCTTGTGCTGTATAATCTGGAGGCTGGACAGGCAGTTCTGACAGATAATAATGATATCCGTATTTATACAGATGGTAAAGAGAAGTTTCATGCACTGATCGAGGAAATGAAACGTGCGAAGAAATATATCCATGTACAGTATTATATTATCAGGAACGATGAAGTGTGGCAGGATATAGAGAAGGTATTGATCGAGAAAGCACATGAAGGTGTAGAAGTCAGAGTTTTGTTTGACAGTATGGGATGTCGTACCATGCACAAAAGAGATTGGGACAGGCTGAAATGCGAAGGAATTCGGGTCGCAGAATTCTTCCCGGCGATTCTGGGACAGCTTCAGATGCGTGTGAATTATCGAAATCACAGAAAGATTGTCGTGATTGATGGAAAGGTTGGCTTTGTTGGTGGTTTCAATGTAGGCAGGGAATATATTGGAAAAGACGAAAAGTTTGGTTATTGGAGAGATACACATTTGTGTATTGAAGGTGCAGCGGTCACATCTCTTGCAGTGAGGTTTGTCCTGGATTGGAATTATGCAGCTCATGAGAACTTGTTTTTGGAAGATCATTTGTTTGAGATTCCGCAGTATGACAGGCATGGATTTGATCCGGTACAGATTATCTCAAGTGGACCGGACTCACAGACGAAGACAATCCATGACAATTATCTTCATCTGATCCACAGTGCAAGAAATCATGTCTATATACAGACACCGTATTTCATACCGGATGCGTCCATTCTGGATGCGTTGAAGATTGCAAGCAGATCCGGGGTAGATGTCAGAATTATGATCCCATGCAAACCAGATCATCCATTTGTTTACTGGGCAACCTATTCTTATATTGGGGAGATGGTTGCAGCAGGCGCAAAATGTTATGTCTATAATAATGGATTCCTTCACGCAAAGACATTATCAGTAGATGGCATGGTTGCCTGTGTAGGTACAGCGAATATGGACATCCGAAGTTTTGGCCTGAATTTTGAAGTGAATGCAACAATCTATAGTGAGCGTACAGTGCAGAGGCTGGAAAGAGCTTTTGAGAATGATATGACAATGAGTACGCAGGTGACACGAAAGATATATGAGGAGAGGAATTTACTGATCCGGTTCAAGGAACAGTTTTCCAGATTACTGTCACCACTTTTATAGTGGATAAGACAAAAAATAAAAAAGAGATTATAAAAGAGGAGAAACAGGAAAATGAAAAAAAGAGTGATTGCGGTTCTTACAGCGGTTCTGATGACAGCATCTTTAGTAGGATGCGGAAGTGGTAAGTTGTCTAATGATTATGTGACAGTGAACAAATATAAAGGACTTGAAGTAACAGAGGTTGCCAAAAACGAGGTGTCCGATGATTCTGTAGAGCAGGAGGTACAGTCCAGACTGGAAGCTGCTGCGACAGAACAGGATGTAACAGACCGCGCGGCACAGAGTGGAGACTGGGTAAATATTGATTATACAGGCACGATGGATGGAACTGCATTTGACGGTGGCACAGCTACAGGATATGATTTGGAACTTGGATCAGGTTCATTTATCGGAGCATCCGGAGATTACCAGGGATTTGAAGATCAGATCGTGGGACATAATACAGGTGAAGAATTTGATATCACTGTACAGTTTCCGGAGGGATATCCGAGTGCGGATCTTGCGGGAAAACCGGCGAATTTTCACATTGTATTGAATAAGATTTATCAGAAAGTAGCACCGGAGCTTACAGACGAGTGGGTTGTGAATAATAGTGAAAGCAGCAAGACGGTTGATGAATACAAGGAAGAGGTGAAAAATTCTCTTCAGGAGCAGCAGGACGATTCAGGTAATTCACAGTTGAAACAAGAAGTACAGACTGCTTTACTGGATCAGATAGAGGTAAATAAATATCCTGACGGTGCGGTAGACGAGCAGGTGAAACAGGCAAATGACTACTATACACAGATTGCACAGATGTACGGAGTAGAGCTGAATGATTTCATTACAACTTATCTGAATATGACAGAAGATAAATTTAACGAAAAAATTGAGGAATCCGCAAAACAGGCTGTGCAGCTTGAAGAGGCTGTAAAACTAATCGCAAAGAAAGAGAAACTGGAACCGTCTGATAAGGAATACGAAGAAGGAATGCAGGAGTATGCGGACAAGGCAGGAGCAGATCTGGATACCTACAAAGAGCAGGTGGGAGAAGATGTTCTGAAAGATGCAATCCTTCGTGATAAAGTACTGGACTATCTGGTAGATAATTGCGTACAGGTAGAACAGTCCGATAAAAATTAAAGGGGAATAAAGGAGGAAGAAAATCATGATTAAAATGGAGAATGATGTGCTCAGCGTAGAGATTGCAGAGCATGGTGCGGAGCTGACAAAACTGTATAACAAGAAAACAGGTACAGATCTTCTCTGGGATGCAGAACCCCAATTTTGGAAACGTCATTCACCGGTGTTATTTCCAAATGTGGGAAAAACCTATAAGAACACAGTGAAGATCAACGGTACACAGTATCCGACATCACAGCATGGATTTGCAAGAGACAGTGAGTTCAAATGTATTCATGCAGGCAAAGAAACATCAACCTTTCTTCTGACATCAACAGAAGAGATGAAGGAAGTTTATCCATTTGATTTTGAACTTTTCATTACTTACACACTGGAAAAAAACGTACTCCATGTAAAATGGGAAGTAAAGAATCCGTCTGATGAGACAATTTATTTCACAATCGGAGCGCATCCGGCCTTCCGCTTTGCAAAGAACGAGGAAGGAAAGACAGATTATATTCTGAAGTTCCCTGGAAAAGATGAATTGAAGTATTGTTTGATCAATATGAAAGAAATGGCTCCTGATCCGGAGGAACTGCATGAGATGAAACTGAATGAAGAGACATATCCGTTGACAGAAGAACTTTTTGAAAATGATGCGTTGATCTTTGATAATACGCAGATTGAAGAAGCATGGATCTGTCATAAAGACGGAACTCCGTATGTGGGAGTTAAGTCTGAAGGATTCCCAAGCTATGGAATCTGGTCCGTAAAAGACGCACCGTTTGTCTGCCTGGAACCATGGATGGGAAGATGCGATAATATTGGATTTGATAAAGAAATCTCTGAGAAGCCTGGAATTAATAAGGTAGAGGTCGGAGAGACTTTTGAAAAAGAATATCAGATCATTGCAGCAGTAGAATAATGAATAGTTAGGGATACTCATAACACTCCTCCTTCAGTAAGGAAAAGCCCCCGGAAGTTAACCGGAGGCTTTTTTCTCTTTCATTCTCTTGATCACTTTCAGACGCGTGAACTCTTCACGCTCTTTTTCTTCCAGTGCATTGGTGATCGAGTAGACCAAATTCGAATACATTGGAATTGTAATATTCTGAAGTGCATTTGCTCGTTTCTGCGTCTTCTTAATATTACTTGCAAGACGGTAAGCAGCGTTTTCTACCATGGAAAGCTTGATCGTAAGGTCCTTTACCTTGCGGAAGGCCTCACGGGCAATATCAATCGATTCCTTTGTGGTACTGAAAGCATAGGTCGGCTGACCTGCGTCCGGGATATATTTCACATGAGGAATCTCGGTTCCCATGATACTTCGCGTCTGGATCGTGATAGAATTTTCAATCGGTACAGTATAGGCAAGCTGTTCTACCATACTGATACCGTTTTCGATATTAGCACGCTGCAGACATTGATACGCATAAGTAAATGTTGAATCAATCTCTTCCTGTATGGTGCGTGCTTCTTCAATCAGATCCATCAGTTCACGAATCAGGATGTTACGCTTCTTATCCATCAGATCATAACCCTGCCGGGCAAGTGCAAGAGAGTTCTTGGCCAGCATCAGATTACCTTTTGTTGGAAATGTACGTGGATCCATGAAGCTCCCTCCTTTCCCTAATCTTCTACAGCAGGTTTATAGTATTTATCAAGAATCTTCGTGTCAACACGGTCCAGTTCTTCTCTAGGGAGTTTTCCTAAAAGTTTCCATCCCAGATCCAAAGTCTCTTCCATTGTACGGTTCTCATTAACACCCTGTCCGATGTAATGTTGTTCGAAGTCGATTCCGAATTCCAGATATTTCTTATCCAGTGGTGAAAGTTCATCTTCACCGATAACAGAAGCCAGATTTCTTGCATCTCCAACCTTTGCATAAGCGGAGAACAACTGATTGGCAAGATCCTGATGATCTTCACGTGTAAAACCTTCTCCGATACCGTCCTTCATCAGACGGGAAAGAGATGGCAGGATATTGATCGGAGGATAGATTGACTGTCCATGAAGCGGGCGGTCAAGTACGATCTGTCCTTCGGTAATGTATCCTGTCAGGTCAGGGATCGGGTGGGTGATATCGTCATTTGGCATAGTAAGAATTGGAAGCTGTGTTACAGATCCGTTTACGCCTTGTACAATACCGGCACGCTCGTAGATGGTTGCCAGTTCACTGTACAGATATCCCGGGAATCCTTTACGGCTGGGAATCTCTCCTTTTGAGGAAGAGACCTCACGCATGGCTTCAGCAAAAGAAGTCATATCGGTAAGGATAACGAGGATATGCATATTTTGTTCAAAAGCCAGATACTCCGCAGCTGTCAGTGCAACCTTTGGCGTGATCAGACGTTCTACAACCGGGTCATTTGCCAGGTTCAAAAACATTGCCACGTGATCGGCAACACCGCTTTCTTCAAATGTGTTACGGAAGAAATCAGCAACGTCATGTTTTACTCCCATAGCAGCAAATACGATTGCAAATTTTTCATCAGAATCACTTCCAAGAGAGGCCTGTTTTACGATCTGTGCAGCAAGCTGATCGTGCGGAAGTCCATTTCCGGAGAAAATCGGAAGCTTCTGTCCACGAATCAGAGTTGTCAGTCCGTCGATCGCGGAAATTCCGGTGCGAATATAGTTTCTTGGGTATTCTCTGCGGACCGGGTTGAGTGGAAGTCCGTTTACATCTCTTTTTAAAGTGGAGACAAGCGGCCCGAGATCATCGATCGGCTGACCGATACCGTTGAAGGTACGGCCAAGGATATCCGGGGAGAGTGCAATCTCCATCGGGTGTCCGGTCAGTTTCGTATGTGTATTTTTGAGTGACATATTTTCGGAACCTTCGAAGACCTGGATCACTGCTTTGTCTTCATAGATCTCTACAATACGTCCTATTTTGCGTTCTGTGCCGTCTACGACAAATTCAACGATCTCATCGTAAAAGGCGTCCTGTACGCCCTCTAACACGATCAGAGGGCCGTTGATACTGCTTAAGCCAAGATATTCAATTGACATGATAGTGGTCCCTCCTTATGCATTTTTCTCAAGTACGTGCTGATAGAAAGCGTCAATATCTCTGTGATACTGTGCAAACATTTCCGGGCGGTTATTTGGAACATCATATTTGATCGCAATGACACGATCGAAAATATTCTCAGATTTTAATACGGACATCGGATGTCCCATTGTGACAAGGGTACGTGCCTGCTTGTAAAGGTACAGGATCGTATCCATCATCAGGAACTGTTTTTCCATAGAAACGCAGGTGTCATCCGGGTGGAATGCATTTTGCTGCAGGAAACCAAGACGAATCACACGGGCAATCTCAAGGACAAGTTTCTGGTCATCCGGGAGTACATCACTTCCGATCAGTTTTACAATCTCAAGAAGACTGCTTTCCTGATTCAAAAGTGCCATCAGACGGTTGCGGTAGTCAACGAATTTTGGAGACACATTGTCCTGATACCAATGGCTTAAGTCATTCAGATACTCACTGTAACTGGTCAGCCAGTGGATCGCCGGGAAATGTCTCGAGTAGGCAAGACTCTTATCCAGTCCCCAGAAGCAGCGGACGAAACGTTTGGTGTTCTGTGTGACCGGTTCGGAGAAGTCACCGCCCTGCGGGGAAACTGCACCGATGATCGTGACAGAACCGTCAGTTCCGTTCAGGTTATGCATCATGCCGGCGCGCTCGTAGAACGCAGACAGACGAGATGCGAGGTAAGCCGGGAAGCCTTCCTCGGCAGGCATCTCTTCCAGACGTCCGGAAAGCTCTCGAAGAGCCTCCGCCCAACGGGAAGTAGAGTCCGCCATGATCGCTACATCGTAGCCCATATCACGGTAATATTCTGCAAGAGTAAGACCTGTGTAAATGCTGGCCTCACGGGCGGCAACAGGCATGTTGGAAGTATTGGCGATCAGTGTAGTACGGTCCATCAGAGGCTTGCCGGTACGAGGATCGGTCAGTTCGCTGAACTCTTCCAGAACCTGAGTCATCTCATTTCCACGTTCACCGCATCCGATATAGATGATGATATCTGCATCAGCCCATTTCGCAATCTGATGCTGTGTCATTGTCTTTCCAGTACCAAAACCACCTGGA